>Ga0068714_10004182_pt1 | contig 16413 bp, 15 predicted proteins | sample MTBNYHSulfiMetaG_FD_62988 | JGI IMG/M metagenome (GOLD analysis project Ga0068714, IMG submission 62988) | Enrichment culture microbial communities from rom New York Harbor, USA that are MTBE-degrading - MTBE-NYH (New York Harbor Sulfidogenic)... | ecosystem: Environmental > Aquatic > Marine >...
GGAGACAAATCTTATCGTGTTTATACATCCGATCTTTCTTATGATTACGTAAAAATAAACGCAGATTATTCGACCTAAAAGATGAAATTAAAATAATTATTTCTCTTCTTGCAACATTATTTAAGCTTGAACAATTAATTTATTTATGTTAAGTGCCGCCAAAATTCACACATCCCCGGATTGCCGGCATGTTGCTTAATCATTTAAGTATGCTTCAGGCAAATTGAAGGGGGTGGAGGATAAAAACAAAATAAGGAGATAAATATGTCAGCAATTTCAATGAAACTTTTACTCGAAGCAGGTGTCCATTTTGGACATCAGACTAATAAATGGAACCCTAAAATGAAACCATACATTTTCGGGGCCAGAAACAACATTTACATTATCGATCTGCAGCAAACTGTCGGCATGTTTCAGGCAGCATACAATTTTGTTGTCGATACCGTAAGCCAGGGAAAGGAAATTCTTTTTGTAGGAACAAAAAAACAATCGCAGGAATCTATTAAAGAAGAGGCTCTCCGCTGTGGTATGCCCTATGTTAATCAGCGTTGGCTAGGGGGAATGTTGACTAACTTTGTTACCATTAAAAAGAGCATTGACCGCCTTAATACATTGTCTAAAATGTTTGATGATGATTCAATCAAAGCTTTTCCGAAGAAAGAAATAACTAAATTACAAAAAGAAAAAGAAAAACTGGAAGAAGTTTTAGGTGGAATTAGAAATATGAAGTCATATCCGGCAGCAGTGTTTATTGTCGATCCCAATCGCGAACATATTGCCGCATTGGAAGCAAAGAAATTAAAAATACCCATTATTGCTATTGTCGATACAAATTGCAATCCCGATGACATAGATTATGTTATTCCGGGCAATGATGATGCCATCAGAGCTATTAAATTATTTTCTTCTAAGTTTGCCGATGCAATTTTGGAAGGTAAAAAAAGATTTGAGGAAATATTAACTGCTGAGTCCAACAAAGAAGTGCAGACAACTGCCGATATCAACTCAGCGGAAGCAGATATTCCGGATAGTGTAGAAATGGAAAATGAAGCGGCTGATTCAGAATATAATGAAAATTCATATTAATTAAGAGCTTATTTATTTAAGGTGTGCAAAGTATTAAGGAGGTAAGGAAATTGGAAATATCATCATCAATGGTTAAAGAACTGAGAACAAAGACAGGCGCCGGAATGATGGACTGCAAAGAAGCGTTGGCTGCATCAGACGGTGATTTTGAAAAAGCAATTGATTTTTTAAGAAAAAAAGGATTGTCCGCAGCCACGAAAAGGTCTTCCAAGGCAGCCAAAGACGGCACAATATCTTCATACATCCATATGGGAGGCAGGATCGGCGTGCTGGTCGAAATCAACTGTGAAACAGATTTTGTTGCTAAAACCGACGGCTTTCAGACAGCAGCAAGGGACATCGCCATGCACATAGCGGCTTCCAATCCTCTTTATGTGCGGCCTGATGAAATACCTGAAGATGCCCTGAACAGAGAAAAAGACATTTATCGCAGTCAATTGCGGGAAGAAGGAAAACCAGAAAAAATCTGGGATAAAATAATCGAAGGTAAAATAAAAAAATATTACGAAGACGTTTGTTTAACTGAACAGAAGTTTATAAAAAATACCGATATAACTGTTGGAACTTTAATTAATAATTTAATTGCCAATACCGGGGAAAATATAGTTATCCGGAGATTTGCACGTTTCCAATTGGGTGAAGAAATAAAAAAATAAATGGCCGCTTACAAAAAAAGCATTTACAAAAGAATATTGCTTAAATTAAGCGGAGAAGCTCTTCTGGGGAAACAACCGCTGGGGATTGATCCTGACATGGTCAGTTATGTTGCGGAAGAGATAAATTCTGTATCAGACCTTAAAGTTCAAATCTGCCTGGTCATCGGTGGTGGCAATATTTTCCGCGGTTTAGATGCCGGTTCAAAAGGAATAGAGCGTACATCTGCTGATTATATGGGCATGCTTGCCACAGTAATCAACAGTTTGGCTCTGCAAAGTGCTTTGGAATTGCGCGGCATTCCGACCAGAGTCCAATCCTCTATTGCTATGCATGAAATCGCCGAGCCGTTTATTCAACGTAAAGCAATGCGTCATCTGGATAAGGGCAGAATCGTGATCTTTGCCGGCGGAACCGGGAATCCTTATTTTTCAACAGACACAGCAGCGGCACTCCGAGCAATGGAAATTAAAGCAAATGTGATTATGAAAGCAACTAAGGTTGATGGCGTATATGATTGTGATCCAATGAAAAATAAAAATGCAGTAATGTTCAAAAAGATAAGCTATATAGATGTATTGACGAAAAATCTTAAAGTAATGGATGCAACTGCCATATCGCTTTGCCGGGATAATTCTTTGCCGATTATTGTTTTTAACATGCAAAAAAGAGGAAATATTCGACGGGTGATTTGTGGTGAAAAAATTGGCACATATGTAGGAGAATAATATGAAAGAACAAATATTCCAAAAATTGAAAGATGAAATGGAGAAAACAATATCTGCACTGGAAAAATCATTAAGCAGAGTAAGAACCGGGAGAGCATCCATTTCCTTGCTTGATGGGATCAAAGTTGATTATTATGGAGTTTCAACTCCAATCGCTCAAACCGCTACACTTTCCATTCCGGAAAGCCGTTTGATTATTATTACTCCTTGGGATGCTACAGCATTAGGGGCAATTGAAAAGGCAATTCAAAAATCCGATTTAGGTTTAATGCCGACCAATGATGGAAAAGTCATTCGTCTTGCTATTCCCCAATTAACTGAAGAACGACGCAAAGAGCTGGTTAAAATAGTGAAAAAAATGGCGGAGGAAAGCAAAATAAAATTGCGCAATGCCCGCCGGGACGCAAATGAAGAATTAAAAATGATGAAAAAAAACAATAATATTTCCGAAGATGAATTATTTACAACACAGGAAGAGGTGCAAAAATTAACAGACAACTATATTCAAAAAACTGATAAGATTTTGACGGCAAAAGAAAAAGAAATCATGGAAATATAGAGTCTGTTTCATAGAAATTTACAGATGGGGAGCCGCAAGCTCCCCATCTGTTTTTAAAAAGAAGATATTTGTTTTGTTGAAAAGAATTAAATAGTTTACTACAAGAAAACATTATTATGAGGTTTGATATTAATGAAAATTGATGAGAAAAATCTGCCTCAGCATATTGCAATCATAATGGATGGTAACGGACGTTGGGCAAAAAAGCATGCCGTCGGTCGAATCAGAGGTCATAAGAAAGGTGCGCAGGCTGTAAAAACAACAGTAAGTTTTTGCTATGAAACTGGAATAAAATATTTGACTCTTTTTGCTTTTTCCGTTGAAAATTGGAAACGTCCGGTGCGTGAAGTGGAAGCTCTGATGTCACTCCTTGATAGATATTTGACTTTGGAAACTAAAGGTCTTCATGAAAAGGGAATAAAGTTGACATCTATTGGTGATGTTGAACATTTGAATCAAGAGGTTCAGGATAAGCTTGCTTGGGCTAAAACGCTGACTGCAAATAATGTTAAGATGACGTTAAATTTGGCATTAAGTTACGGCGGAAGAGATGAAATAGTTTACGCCGTTAAAAAAGCCCTTCAGGACAGTAAAAATAATCTATTGAATGAGGATGACATTAACGTTGCCACGTTTGGTAATTATCTGCAGACGGCAGGAATGCCTGACCCTGATTTATTAATACGCACAAGCGGTGAATACCGCCTGAGTAATTTTTTGCTTTGGCAATTAGCATACACTGAACTTTATTTTACTGATATTTTTTGGCCTGATTTTGACAAAAACGAATTGCTCAAAGCAATTGCGAGTTACCAAAAGCGGGAGAGGCGCTTTGGCTTGACCAGCGAACAGCTTCAAAAAAATTGTAGCGACAAAAATGGATAATAATCGATAAAATCAATGCTCACTTCTCTAGTAAAAAGATGGCTAACCGGTTTACTATTGGCTGTTGTGGTCTTGCTGGTTATTGTTTTCGGTTCTCAGATAGCCTTGACAATTGTAGTGACTATTTTTTCCGTGGGGGGAGTTTGGGAATATAATAATATTGTTTTTGGAAAAAATGGCTACCGAAAAGAAAAGATTGAAGGATTTTTTTTTGCTGTAGCCGTTCCTTTTATTATGCTCTGCGGCAATAGCCAACTTGTCTTGGCTGTTTTGGCTTTTTGCGTATTAATCACCTTTATCATTTTTCTCGGATCAATTCAGAAGCAACGCCTTGATGTTCTAGCGGTAGCAAAAGTTGTCTTCGGGATCATGTATATACCTTTCCTCATGTCTCATTTTATTTTATTGCGGGGTTTGCCGCAGGGGGCACTATGGGTTTTATTTGTGTTGGTGCTGGCGATTGCCGGTGATATTGTAGCTTTATATACCGGTAAATATTTCGGCAAGCATAAATTGATTCCCGCTCTTAGTCCTGGTAAAACTATCGAGGGCACAATAGGGCTGATTGTGGGAAGTACAGCGGCTTGTGCCATTTACGGTAATTTTATTTTTCCACAGATTTCTTTGGCGCAGATTGTTTTTTTGGCTTTTACAGGCAGTATTATTGGTCAGTTGGGTGATCTCAGCGAATCAGCAATTAAAAGAAATTATGGTCTTAAAGATGCTAGTGCCTTATTACCGGGACATGGCGGCTTATTGGACCGCATGGATTGCCTTCTTTTTATTGCCCCTTTTGTTTATTATTATAAAATATTTGTGATTGACTAAATGAAGCGGATTACGATTTTAGGCTCGACCGGTTCCATCGGTACCAGCTCTCTGGATGTCATTGAAAAAAATAATGATAAATTTAGTGTTGTTGCGCTATCAGCGGGCAGAAATATCGACTTATTGAAAAAGCAAATAGAAAAATTTAAACCTAAGCTGGCAGCGGTTAGCTCTCATGAAAACGCCCAGAAGCTCCGGGAAAGTTTACCGGCAAAAACCAGAATAAAAATTGTCAGCGGCAAGGAAGGATTAAAAGAAGTTGCCTCTTTTCATGCTGCCAATATTGTTATTTCTGCTATCACCGGAGCGGCCGGTTTAATACCTACTTTAACAGCAATCGAAGCTGGAAAGGACATCGCTTTAGCCAATAAAGAAACAATGGTCATGGCTGGAAATATAGTCACTGCCATGGCCAAAAAAAATGGCGTCAAAATTATTCCCGTAGATAGTGAGCACAGCGCCATCTTTCAGTGTTTGCAGGGTCAAAAGCGGGAAAATCTTCATAAAATCATTTTAACAGCTTCGGGCGGACCATTTTTGAATTATTCGTTAAAGCAATTGGCGAAAGTGAAATGGCGGGACGCTCTTAATCATCCCAATTGGAAAATGGGGAAAAAAGTTTCAATTGATTCAGCATCGATGATGAATAAAGGGCTGGAAGTTATTGAAGCTAAATGGCTTTTTAACATGGATCTTAATCTGATCAAAGTTCTAATTCATCCACAGAGCATAGTTCATTCGCTGGTAGAATTTATTGATGGTTCCCTTTTGGCCCAGCTGGGCATTCCGGATATGAGAATTCCCATCGCCTATGCTTTAACTTATCCGGTTAGAATAGATAATCAATTGAAGCTTTTAGATTTAGATGATATTAAATGCTTGGAATTTCAAAAGCCGGATCTGAAAAGATTTCCCTGCCTGCAAATGGCTTATGAAGCCGGTCTTTGTGGTGGAACAATGCCGGCCGTTTTAAATGCTGCCAATGAAATTGCCGTAGAAATGTTTTTAAAAGAAAAAATTAAATTTGTTGATTTACATCGAATAATTGATAAAGTTATCCAAAAGCACCATTCAGTGATGAATCCATCTCTCGCAGACATTTTGGCAACCGACAAGTGGGCACGAGAGCAAGCAAAAGAATTAATGGAAAGGATCATATCTTGGTAAGTCTTATATCGGTTGTTATTTTATTGGGAGTTTTAATATTTATCCACGAACTGGGACACTTTTTGGCGGCACGCATCAGTGGCGTAGGCGTGCTGAAGTTTTCGCTCGGTTTTGGACCGAAAATAATCGGCAAGAAAATAGGAGAAACAGAATATGTTCTTTCCTGGATTCCTTTAGGGGGATTCGTCAAATTATTAGGTGAAGCGGAAAATGAGCAATTGCCGCCTGAAGATGAAAAGAGATCTTTTTTAAAACAACCAGTCTGGAAACGAATGCTTATCGTGGTAGCTGGCCCTGTCTTCAATTTTTTATTGGCCGTTGTCATATTTATCATTGTTTTTATGTATGGCGTTCCTAATCTGACACCGGAAATCGGTGAGATTCAAAAAGAATCACCTGCCTATCATGCCGGAATAATTAAAGGCGATAACATCACGGCCATTGACGGCAAGACCATTGAGCGTTGGGAAGATCTAAGGCCAGCAATTTCCCAAAGCAACGGCAAAGAAGTTAAAGTCGTTGTAAAACGGGGAGCAGAGGAAAAAATATTTTCTATTACCCCGAAACTATCCAAATCCAAGAATATCTTTGGTGAAGATGTTACAACATATGTAATCGGAATATCGCCGGCGGGAAAAACAGTTATGGAGCGAAAAAATCCCGCACAGGCTTTAATTTCGTCCATTGAAAAGACGTGGGAGATAAGCAAGCTGACCATTATTGCACTGGTGAAAATGATTGAAGGTACAATTTCACCGCGTACTTTGGGGGGGCCGATCTTTATTGCCCAGGTTGCCGGCGCGCAAGTTAAAGAAGGTATTATCCCGTTCATTTTGTTTATGGCCCTGCTTTCCATTAATCTAGGTGTAATTAATCTGATTCCAATTCCGATCCTTGATGGTGGTCATCTTCTCTTTTATTTGATCGAAATGATTATTCGGCGACCAGTAAGTATTAAGGTAAAAGAATGGGCTCAGCAAATAGGTTTTGTTATTTTAGTCATGTTAATGATTTTTGTCATTATGATTGATATTGAACGCATGAATATTAAAGTCGTTAATGATCTGCTGAAATATTTTAAATGATATGCTCACACTGGCATTTGACACTTCTGCAAAAACGATCGCCGTGGCAATATTACAGAATGAAAATATTCTGTATGAAATTATTATCAATACCGGTTTCCATCATACCGAAATTTTAATGCCCGCCATTGACCGAGCTTGCCGGGAGTCAAGAATCAAAATTCAAGATGTTGATTTATTTGCCTGCACCCTCGGGCCGGGATCATTTACCGGGCTGCGAATAGGAATCAGTACTCTCAAAGGTTTACTGGCGGCTACCGGTAAACCTGCTGCCGGAATATCATCACTAGCTGCTCTGGCCTTAAATGTCGAAGACAGAGTATCTTTAATCGGTTCAGTTATGGATGCCGGCAGAGGACAGGTCTATACTGCATATTACAGGTATAATGATCATCATTTATTGATTCCGGCAAGCGGGGAACAACTTGTACATCCTGAGAAAATCGTTCCTGATTGTGAAAAAGATTTAATATTGGTCGGCGATGGCGCTATTAAATATCGAGGGGTCATCAGCAAAAAAACGGGAAAATTAACAATAGCAAGCTCAATGCATCAGCACATTCGAGCATCGTCCGTAGGTATTTTAGGACTCGAAAAATTTAGCCGTAATAAATTGCTTGACCTCAATACTTTTGTGCCTCATTATCTGAGGGGTGCTGATGCTCAGCCGAAGAAGAATTTATTTGAAAATTGACCAAAAAAGAATTGCATAAAATAAACAAAGGACGGGGTAATTTATGAAAAGATCGATTCATTTTGAACAGTGTTCGAAAACGGAACAATCAAAGCTGGCAGCGCTGAAAGCGGTGTTGGAGAAAACTGAGGTACCTTTTCAAAACGGCGATACTGTCGGAATAAAATTACACTGGGGAGAAGTCGGCAACAAACACTTCCTCTCACCGGTCTATGCAAAAGAAATCGCACAATGGCTCCAGGCCAAAAAAATAAAGCCGTTTGTTTTTGATACAACTGTTCTTTATTCCGGCGGACGTCGGGAGGGACAGGAGTCTCTGAAAACAGCCTCTTCCCATGGTTTTACAGAAGAATTTTTAGGCTGTCCGGTAAAAATTGGTGACGGGATCGACGGCAAAAGCGTTATTGATATACCTGCCGGATTTAAGCATTTTAAAACAGTGCAAGTCGGGAAAGTCGTTCAGGAGGCCGATGGTTTCGTGGTCTTTTCTCATGTTAAAGGACATCTTGAAGCTGGCTTCGGCGGATCAATCAAAAACATTTCGATGGGAATGGCCTCGCGGGCGCAAAAACAGCGCATGCATGCTGACGCCAAACCTAAACTCATTGAGGCTAATTGCATAAAATGCGGCGAATGCGTCGAAATATGCCCCAGCGGCGCAGCAACGATGAGCGCAGATGACTATCCTGTTTATGACCTGGTTAAGTGCATCGGTTGCGCTCAATGCATCGCCATGTGTCCGGAAATGGCGTTGAAAATAATATGGAATACCGATATCAAAGTTTTCCAGGAAAAACTTATTGAAACTGCTGCTGCTGTGTGGAAATTAATAAAAAACAAAACCGTCATTATCAACTCTTTAATCAGCATCGTCGCTGAATGTGATTGCCTGCCGGGAACCCATAAAGAAATAGCAGAGGACAAAGGATTTATTCGGGCTTACAATCCCGTCATTGCTGATGAGGAATCCATTAAAATGATAGGGAGGGATGCGATTGACCAGGCGCATCCCAAAATACCGTGGCAGCGACAATTCGAATATGCCAAAGAAATCGGCTTTATTGATTGAGCAATGAAATATTGCCCGCGTTTAATTTTATTTGTATCGATTACATTATCTTTCATCAGTTTGGAAAACGTTGCGGCGGAGACAGTCAAAAGCATGCTGACCGGCGTTTTAGCAACCACCAAAGCGCCGGTTTCCACTATTCATATTGTTAATGTATTCCCTCATGATCAGAAAGCTTTCACCCAGGGACTAACTTATCATCAAGGCTATTTGTATGAATCGACAGGCCTGCAAGATAAGTCCTTTCTAAAAAAAATAGATTTGCAATCCGGGAAAACAATAAAAAAAGTGAAAATCAAGGCGGAATATTTCGGTGAAGGCCTGGCTATTTTAAAAAATAAAATATATCAGCTCACGTGGAAGAATCATACTTGCCTTGTTTACGATCTGCAAAAAATGAGGCTGACAGGAAAATTATTTTATCAGGGTGAGGGATGGGGACTGACCACCAATGGAAAAGTCTTATTTATGAGCAATGGTTCCTCAGTGATATCTTGTGTTGACCCGGCATCATTTAATGTTATCAGTCGACTTGAAGTGCGTGATGGAGAAATGAAGATCAATAATCTCAATGAACTGGAGTTTATTCGCGGGGAAATATGGGCAAATATTTTTATGGAAGACATTATTGTACGCATTTCTTCTCAAACAGGAAGAGTGACAGGTTGGATCGATTTGAGTAAATTAAATTCTCAATTTTCCAGATGGCAGGGAAGAGATGTATTAAACGGAATCGCCTACGATAAGGCTAAAGACAGAGTATTTGTTACCGGTAAATTTTGGCCCGAAATATATGAAATAAAAGTAAAGCCTAGAAAAAGCATTAATCCTAACTGATCATATTATCTTGACCTGAAAGATTTTTTCCTCTATAAACGCACTCCGTTAAAGCAACAATAAACCAGTGGAGGTAATTATGAGAATCATTTTGTTGGGAGCTCCGGGAGCGGGCAAAGGCACCGTAGCCAAACTTTTGACCGAATATGACGGCTCGGTTCAGATATCAACCGGCGATATTTTGCGCTCGGCGGTGAAAGAAGGCACTGATTTGGGAAAAAAGGCTAAGGAATACATGGACCGCGGTGATCTCGTTCCTGATGCCTTAATTATGCAAATCATGGAGGTGCGCCTGCAGGCACCGGATTGCCAGAAAGGCTTTATTCTGGATGGCTTCCCAAGGACGATACCGCAAGCACAGGAACTTAATAAATTGTTGGACAAGCTTAATATCAGCATGGATTTTGTTGCGAACTTGGATGTGCCCCGTGATGTTATTATGGATAGACTGACAACGAGAAGAACGTGCTCGAATCCTTCCTGTCAGGAAATTTACAATGTTAAAAGCAACCCCCCGGATTTGGGCGGCAAATGCAAAAAATGCGGCAGCCCGGTTATTCAAAGGGATGATGAAACGGAAGAGGCAATCACCAATCGGCTGGAAACTTATAATTCAAAAACGGCTCCGCTTATTGGTTTTTACGAAAAAGAAGGTCTGCTCAGAAACTTTCTTTCCCTGAGTTCCCAGGATACAGTTGCTGAAATTAAAAAAGTTCTTAATAAATAAATGAAAATTAATGTTCAGGGATTCAAAGCTTTTTCATGATCAATTATGAAGAGGAGCTCAACTCCGAACAGTATCGGGTTGTCATGGAAAAGGGAGGGCCGCTTCTTGTTTTGGCTGGTGCGGGAAGCGGCAAAACTCGCACCTTGACCTATCGCGTCGCCCGTTTACTGGAGAGCGGGGTGCAACCGGATCGCATTTTGCTGGCGACTTTTACCAATAAAGCGGCTCGTTCCATGCTCAATCGTGTGGAAGATATTATTAATTCTTACGCCGGAAAAATTCTCGGAGGCACGTTTCACCATATTGCGCACATTCTTTTACGAAGCCACGCTTTTCGCCTCGGCTATAAAAGTAATTTTTACATTATTGACAGCGAAGATTCTCGTCAGCTTCTGGCAGCGTGCATGACTGAATTGAAAATTAACCCCAAAACAGATCAATTCCCCCAGAGCAATATTATCGCCGAAATCATCAGCCTGGCCGCTAATACGCAAAACGAGCTGGAATTTATACTCCAGACAAAATATCCATTTTTTTTGCAATTTGCCGATAAAATTGATCAAATTGCCGGACTCTACAGAAAAAAGAAAAAAGAACGTTCCCTAATGGATTTTGACGATCTTCTTTACAATTTTCATAGATTACTGGCGGATTATTCTGAAATAATGAAGATATTTTCACGGCGCTTTGAACATGTTTTAGTCGATGAATACCAGGATACAAACATTATTCAGGCTGATATCGTTGATTATCTGGCATCAATTCATCGTAATCTGATGGTAGTCGGAGACGATTCGCAAAGTATCTACTCTTTTCGCGGTGCCAGTTTTAATAATATAATAAATTTTCCAAAGCGCTATCCGGATTGCAAAATTTTCAAACTGGAAACAAATTATCGCAGCACTCCGGAAATACTTCATCTGGCGAATTTGAGCATAATAAATAACGAAAATCAGTTCCCAAAAGAATTGAGGGCTGTCCGGAACAGTGGAATGAGACCGGTTATTGTTTCGGCACAAAATACCTTCAAACAAGCTGATTTCGTGGCTCAGCGCATAAACGAATTGATCCGCAGCGGGGTGCCGATGCGGGAAATTGCTGTTCTTTACCGGGCTCATTACCATTCTATGGAACTGCAAATGGAGCTGGTCAGACGTGGAATACAATTTGATATTCGTTCCGGTATTCGTTTTTTCGAACAGGCACATATTAAGGACGTCACTTCCTATATGCGCATTATGATCAATCCGAAAGATGAACTGGCCTGGCGCCGGATTTTGTTAATGTATGCCAAAATAGGCAAAGCGACAGCAGAAAAGATCTGGATGTATTTGCTCAACGAAACAAATCCGCTGGCGGCGATTTTCGATACTGAATTTATGAAGATTGTACCCAAGCAGGCAAAACCGGGCATCGAAGAATGCCGTTATACATTGAAGACATTGTTGGATTTGCCGCCGTCGGAAAGGATTCCCCGGAAAATAATCGAAGTATTGTTAAATAGAAACAGCTACCGTACTTATCTGCAAAATCATTATTCCGATGCGGCAGGCCGGGAAGAGGATTTAAATCAGCTGGCCATTTATTCCGCAGAATTTTCCCTCATGGAAGATTTCCTAAATGAGCTGGCCTTGTTGACCAATATGGCGCGGGAAGAAGAGCCGGAAGATTATAGCCCGGAAGATAAAATTATCTTGAGCACAATTCATCAAGCCAAAGGGCTGGAATGGTCTTACGTTTTTTTAATATGGTGTGTGGACGGCATGATTCCTCTGCAAAGAGCTTTGAAAGAACCCGGCGGCGAAGAAGAAGAAAGAAGATTATTTTACGTTGCCTTAACTCGAGCAAAAGATCAGCTTTATTTGTGTTCGCCCGCTGTTGATTATACCCGTCATTCCGGAGCAAGGACTTTGTCTCCCTCACGCTTTATTCGTGAGATAGAACCGCTTTCAGCTTCAGATGATGAACGAATTCCATTTGAAAACTGGGTTTTATATGATGAATATTAGCAATTTTAAATTATTAATCGGACATGCTTCAATTTTAACCGCAGTAATTCCAGTCCTGATGATGGTTCCGTAAATCAATTGCTCTTAATAGATATTACATTTTAATTTAATGCCAACCGTGTTTGGCCTTGCTTTTTACTTCTTCGTATTCTATGCGTAACGCAATCTGATCAGCGTTTTCCGTATCTTCCGCTTCTTTCACCCATTCTTCAAATTGAATATCGATGCCGAAGATTCCAATCATTTCATCATTATCATTAACAATGGGAGCGGAAACAGTAAAACAAAGGATACCAGTCACTTTTGAGATGAAAAAATCGGTTACATGAACTTTCCCGGTCTGCCGCGGCTTAATAAACCACTCCCGGTCTGATTGATCGGTTCCCACACCATAGATATCAAATTTCGAGCGATCACTGACATTGGTAATGTTTTTTGTTGTTTTGCGGCCGTTCATATCCACGATGTAAGCAAATTGTACGGAAGGATTCTCGTCGATAAATTTCTGCATCAGCGGTTCTTGGATATGAGGTTGCATACTTCTCATTTCGGAAAGATCGATAATTTGATTGACGGCAGTTACTGCCGCTTTCGCCGCATTATATTTAATTTTTTCCAATTCGGACATGAAGAGTTCAGGCAAATATTTGCGCACCTTTTTTTCCAGCTCTTCCGGCGATATCGTCGTCTGGCGCCCGGCATTATACTGCTCTGCAATCCATTTATTGATTTTAGAAATACCGGGATGTCTTTTATCAATACAATCATCGCCTTGGAGATTAAAGTGCTGATTAATCCAGAAAGCAATGCCGGCATTTCCCGATTTATCGCTGACCATGGCGACAATGGGTCTTTTTAATATTTTATTGGTATCAAATATATTATAGATTTCTTCGCATTTAATCAGACCATCGGCATGCACACCGGCTCTGGTAACATTAAACTCTGAACCGACAAAAGGATAATTGTGCGGGATCTTCACACCGATGACTTTTTCAAAATATTCGGCGATATCCGTAATAACTGTGGTATCGACTCCGTCATTATGCCCTTTGAGGGCAATATATTCCATAATCAATGATTCAATAGGCGGATTGCCGGTTCGTTCACCCAATCCCAGCAATGTGGAGTTTGCCGCGCTGCAACCATAGAGCCAGGCGGTAGATGCATTAACCATGGCTTTGTGAAAATCATTGTGTCCATGCCATTCCAGAAGATTTCCCGGCACACCGGCATCATCAATGAATGCACGTACTAGTTTATCCACACTGCGGGGAAGGGCCGCGCCGGGATAAGTTATTCCGTAGCCCATTGTGTCACACAAACGGATTTTAATATCGATGCCGCTTTCTTCACGTAATTTCATCAATTCCGTGGCAAAGGGTATGCAAAAACCATAAATATCCGCCCGGGTGATATCTTCAAAATGGCAACGGGGTCTAATGCCCAAATCCAGAACAGATTTGACGATTCCCAGGTAATCATCCAGGGCCTGGCTTCTTTTTTTATTAAGTTTTAAAAATATGTGATAATCGGAAACGGAAGTAAGCAGACCGGTTTCTTTGAGACCGGCTTCTTTTACTAAGTGAATGTCTTCTTTTGCCGCACGAATCCAACCGGTAATTTCCGGATATTTTAAATTTAGCCTAAGGCACTCATCTACTGCTTCCCGGTCCTTTGCGCTGTAAAGGAAAAACTCTGTTTGCCGAACCACACCATTGGGCCCACCCAGTCGGCTCAGCAGGTTGAAGATATTAACAATCTGCTCGACAGAATAGGGTGGCCGTGACTGCTGTCCATCCCGGAAGGTGGTATCCGTAATAAATATTTCTTCAGCAGGGTTGAGCGGGATGATCTTATGATCGAAAACTATTTTACTGACTTCCGTGTAAGGGAATATATCTTTATAGAGATTAGGTTCCTCAATATCTTTTAATTCAAATTTACAAAATTTACCTGGTTGCTGACTAAGCAGGCGTTTTTCAGTATTCCATTTGACCATTTTAAAATCTCCATTCATTGCAATTAAATAATCTTTAATGAAAGCTCCATTAATTGTTCGATGCTCACTTTGGCAGGAGCATCAGACATCAGGCATGCTGCTTTTTGCGTTTTTGGAAAAGCAATCACATCTCTAATAGATTCTGCACGAGTCATAATCATGGTCAGGCGATCAAGCCCAAAAGCAAGTCCTCCGTGAGGCGGTGCACCATATTCAAGCGCCTCTAACAGGAAGCCGAATTTGGAGCGGGCATCCTCCGCATTTAACCCCAGAGCGGCAAACACTTTCTCTTGTATATCCTGACGATGAATTCGAATGCTGCCGCCGCCGATTTCCGAACCGTTTAAAACCAGATCATATGCTCGTGCACGCACTTTGCCGGGGTCGGTCGAAAGCAACGGCAGATCTTCCAGAAAAGGAGATGTAAATGGATGATGGGTAGAAACAAATCGTTTTTCGGAATCGGAATATTCCAACAGCGGAAATTCAGTAACCCAAGTAAAGGCGAAAGCGTCGGGATTGATTAAATTTAATTTTTTAGCCAGATAAATCCTTAAATTGCCCAGTGAATCGTTGACAACGCGGGGGGTATCGGCAACAAAAAAGATTATATCGCCTTCCCTTGCTTTCATGGTTTGGGTGATCTGATCCACTGTGGTAGATTTCAGGAATTTATAGATGGGTGATGTCCAGTCGGCGGCGTTAATTTTTGCCCAAGCTAATCCCTTGGCGCCATAAACCGCGACATAATCATGAAGAGCGTCCAACTCCTTGCGGGAGAGGCCTGATGTCTGTTCCAGTTTGATTGCTTTCACTATTCCTCCGGTTGCTGCTACCTCTCCAAAAAGTTTAAAACCAGAATCCTGAACAATGGGTGTAACATCAACCAATTCCATACCGAAGCGGGTGTCGGGGTTGTCTTTGCCATAGCGGTTGATTGCTTCATGATAAGTAAGGCGCGGCAGAGGCAGTGTAATTTCCCGTCCCAGACAATTTTCAAATATCGACGCTATTAATCCTTCCATCATATTGATGATGTCTTCTTCAGTTATAAAAGACATTTCAACATCAATTTGGGTAAATTCGGGTTGACGGTCAGCGCGTAAATCTTCATCACGAAAACATTTTACAATCTGGTAATAACGGTCAAAACCGGAAACCATGAGAAGTTGCTTGAAAATCTGCGGCGATTGCGGCAGCGCATAGAAAGTTCCCTTATTTATCCGGCTGGGAACCAAATAATCGCGTGCGCCTTCCGGTGTGCTTTTTCCCAAAAATGGCGTCTCCACTTCAATAAATCCATTTTGCTCAAAATAATGACGAGTGGAGGCCGCGAGCCGACTGCGCAAAATTAAGTTATGCTGAATTGCCGGACGCCGTAAATCAAGGTAACGATACTTCAAACGGACATTTTCCGATATGTCTTCATCGTCAAAGGAAAAAGGAGGGGTTTTCGCTTCATTGAAGATTTCCAATTCCGAAACAATTATCTCGATTTCGCCTGTTTTCAATGCGGGATTGAACATACCATCCGGTCTGATACGTACGGTACCTTTTACTGCTATAACAAATTCGCTGCGGATTTTATGGGCCTGATTATGAGTTGCATTTGCGGCATCGGGATTAAAGACAACCTGGATAATACCGGTCCGGTCACGCAAATCAACAAAAATCACGCCTCCGTGATCACGTCGGCGTTGAGCCCAACCCATTAAAACGACTTCTTTATCAATATCCGAACGCCTTAAATCCCCGCAATAGTGAGTTCTCCTATCTTTACGCAAAAAATTAGCCAAAATTATATTACCTCTCTCTAATTATGTTAATAATCTTAACCATTAAGTCATTCAGAGGCAAAGTCTGCTGATGCTTAGTCTGCATATTCCTTAGTTCTGCACACTGGGAAGCAATTTCTTTATCACCTAAAATGAGTGCATAATAACTATTTAATTTGTCGGCTCGCTTCATTTGACTTTTCAGGCTTTTATTATCATAATTCATAGCCGCAGCTATTCCCGCCCGGCGTAATTCGCAAACAAGTTTAAAGCCTATTTTTTGCGCCTGTTCGCCGAGCGCTGCGACA
>Ga0068714_10004190_pt1 | contig 16393 bp, 12 predicted proteins | sample MTBNYHSulfiMetaG_FD_62988 | JGI IMG/M metagenome (GOLD analysis project Ga0068714, IMG submission 62988) | Enrichment culture microbial communities from rom New York Harbor, USA that are MTBE-degrading - MTBE-NYH (New York Harbor Sulfidogenic)... | ecosystem: Environmental > Aquatic > Marine >...
GGATGTACCGGAACCGCTCCCGATACCGCGCAAGGACCTGCGGGTGCTCCCGGAAGAGCCGGAGACCGAGAGTGATCAGATCGCCGAAGTCGACGCACCCGTGCTCGAGGAGGAGGGCCTGGTACGCTGCATACGCATCGGCGAGCTCTCGATGATCCGCGAGCTCGGCTGCACGCGAAGCCCGCTCATCCGGGTCAGCGATCCGGCCGAGCTCCTCTGCGAGGCGATCGACGTGGATAGCGTACTCGGCCGGTGCGACGTCCTCGTCCTTCGCGCGGGAGAAGAGCGCGAGCAACGCGTGCAGGTGTCGGATTGGGTTCCCGAGCGGGCGGAGCCGACGGAGCGGGAGATCGAACAGGCGGTCCTTCAAGAAGATCGCCTGTTCGGCCTCGGTGAGGATGCGATAGTCCGGCGAGAGGCCGAGGAGGATCGCGTTCTCGCGCACGATGCGTTCGCAGAACGCGTGGAACGTCCCGATCTGCGCCTCGATGTATCCGTAGGGAACGAGAAGGTCCACGCGCTCCTCCATCTCCGCCGCGGCCCGCTCGGTGAACGTGAGTGCCAGGATCTCCGCCGGCCGCGCGACCTTTCGGGCGATCAACCAGGCGATTCGGCGCGTGATGACCGTCGTCTTCCCAGTTCCGACGCCGGCGACGATCAGCAGCGGACCGTCTCCGAACGTGACGGAGGCACGTTGCTGGGGGTTCAGATCGGCGAGGAGCTCCATTGTACCTCCAGTATACGGATCCCGTCGCCCGCCCACGAGCGGTTGTTCCCATCGGGATCGGCGGCTAGGATGAGCGCATGCTCGGGACGTGGATCAACGTGGGAGCTGTCGTGCTCGGCTGGCTCGCCGGCTCCCTCGTCGGGCGGAGAGTCCCGGAGCGCTACCACCGCCTCGTGACCGCCGCGATCGGGCTCGTCACGCTCGTCCTCGGCGTGCGGCTCGCCGTGCGAACGGAGGATCTGCTCCTTCTGTTGTTGGCGGTCCTGATCGGTGGTCTCCTCGGGACTGCCTTGCGCATCGAGGAGCGCCTGCGCTCGTTCGGCGGCGCGCTCAAGCGCAGGTTTCCTCGCCTCTCACGGGGCTCGGTTTCCGAGGCATTCGTCACCGCCAGCCTGCTGTACTGCGTTGGCCCGATGACGATCCTCGGTGCTCTCCGCGACGGGATCTACGGCGATTGGTCGCTCCTCGGGCTGAAGGCGATCATGGATGGCATCTCGTCGATCGTGTTGACCGCCGGGCTTGGCCCCGGGGTTGTCTTCTCCGCGTTCGTCGTCCTGATCTATCAGGGGAGCATCAGCCTCGCCGCCCGCTGGCTCGTCGGCGGAGCGCCTCTCACGGCCTTCGAGGCATCGCCGATTCTGCGAGAAGTCGATGCGGCCGGCGGGTTGATCTTGATCGCGCTCGCACTGCGGCTCCTGGAGCTGCGGGATCTCCGGGCGGGGAACTTCCTTCCCGCGCTCGGCGTCGCACCGCTCTTGGCGTTCATCGCGGCAATATGGGGTCGGTGAGGTGAGAGCCTGAACCGTTCTCCAAACAGACAAGGGGAAGCATGAACACTTCCCCTTGGCGCATTCTCGCTTCCCGCTCCACTAGAGCGGGTGGCCACCCGAGCAGGGGGCAGCCGCCGATTCTCTGGACCCGCCCTACTTCTTGGCCTTCTTTGCGACGATCTCCTTGAGGTTCTTGCCGGCCTTGAACGCGGGGACGACCTTGGCGGGCGTCTTGATGCGCTGCCCTGTCTGCGGGTTCATCCGCGTCGTCGCCTTCCGCTTTCGGGTCTCGAACTTCCCGAACCCCGTGATGATGACCGGCTCGCTCTTGGAGAGCGCATCCGTGACGACGTCAACTACACCGTCGAGCGCCGCCCGAGCATCCTTTTTCGTCAGCCCCGTCTTCTTCGCCAGCTTCTCTACCAGTTCTGCCTTGTTCACGTCTACCCCCTGTTGTGAGAATCTGGAGCTCAGTATAGCAACGAAGGTGGCGGTTGCCAAGTCTGTAGCGCCGAAGATTCCTGGGTTTGCACGAGGCAGGAGCCGCAAAACCCGTATGGAAGAGGATTATCTCAGATGTGACCGTAAACGCACTCCCCGCGGTCAACAGAGAGAATCGAGGGGAGCGGCCATCATCGCAAAGTCGGCCGCTCTCGCCGAAGCAGGCGTCGCGACCTCAAGAAAGGAGGACTGGATCTATGCAGCGATCCCCCCGAGACTGTGTTGCCGATGACGCTTCGACGAGGAGTTGCTCTTCGCGGCGGTCCCTCCATCTCCGTGGAGTCCTGTGCGACTTCGCGGCGGACGATCCTGCTCAGTGTCGGCTGCGATCGGACTACGCTGCCAACTCCCGTTCGAATGCCTCCTCCAGGATGGCGAGACCTTCATCGATCTGCTCGTCGGTGACGACGAGCGCGACCAGCACCCGGAGCACGTTCCCAAGGAGGCCGGCCGTTGGGAAGATCGCCCCGGAACGAATCGCCGTCGAGGCAACGCGGCCGGTGATCTCTCTTGCCGGCGCCTTCGTCGTCCGATCGGTGACGAGTTCCATCGCGACCATTGCTCCGAGCCCGCGGACGTCGCCGACGAGATCGAACCGCTTTCCGATCCGGCGGAACCCCGCGCGGATTCGGTCGCCGATAGCGATGGCGCGGTCGAGCAGGCCGTCGACTTCGATCCCGCGAATCACTTCGATCGCGGCGCGGCAGGCGAGCGGATTCCCCGCGTAGGTTCCGCCGATTCCGTTTACGACCGGTGCATCCATGATCTCTGCTCGTCCGACGACGCCCGAGAGCGGGAGGCCGGACCCGAGCGACTTGGCGACGCAGACCAGATCAGGCTCGATCCCGAAATGCTCGAACGCGAAGAACTTCCCGGTTCGTCCGATCCCGGATTGCACTTCGTCGCAAGCGAGGACGAAGCCGTAGCGGTCTGCGAGTTCCCGCATCGCCGGAAGGAACCAATCGGGCGGGACGAGGAACCCGCCCTCGCCGATCACTGGCTCGACGACCATGACCGCCACTTCAGACGGGTCGACGAGCGAGAGGAGGGCGGTCTCGATGTCGTCGGCGGTGACGGTCTTCCGATACTCGTATGGGTAGGGAAGCCGGTAGACGTCGGACGCGAACGGCCCGAACCCCCACTTGTACGGTCGCGCCTTGTGGGTCATCGTCATCGCTAGGAGCGTCCGGCCGTGGAAGGCGTTCTCGAAGACGAGGGTCGCCTTTCGCCGCGTGTAGGCCCGCGCGATCTTGACTGCATTCTCGACCGCCTCGGCGCCGCTGTTGAAGAACGCCGCCTTCTTCGGTCCGGAGATCCGCGTCCGCTCGCAGAGCAGCTCGGCGAGCTCGATGAACGGCGCGTAAGGGACAGCGGTGAAGTCGGTGTGCAAGTACTGGTCGATCTGCTCTCGCAGCGCTGCGACGACGCGCTTGTTCCGCTGGCCGACGGCGAGGCAACCCCACCCGCCGGAGAAGTCGATGAACCGATTCCCGTCCAGATCTTCGATCAGCGCACCTTCGCTGTGCGAAACAATGAACGGCGCGTACGTCTCGAGCGGCGCGGCAACGTATCGTGCCTTCTTCTCGAACACGGCCGCCGACTTGGGTCCCGGGAGCTCCGTCCGGACTCTTGCGAACTGACGTTGCGTCATAGGTTCCTCCTCGCGTCCCGGCCGGACGCAGTCGCATGGTATCGGATCGAAAACGACCATTTCAACCGCAGATTCGCTACTCGACGGCGAAGATCCGCCCGGGGGGAACGAGAGTCACTCGGAAATCGAGCCCCTCGACCTCCCCGCCGGCCGCCTCGATCTCCCGGACGCGTGACTTGTAGCGGCTCGAGATGTGAAAACAGATGAGCTCCTTCTTCACACCCGCATCGCGGGCGGTCGCAATCGCCTCGGCGAGCGTGGCGTGCTTGTACTCCTTGCGGTCGCGCTCGTCGAGGAACGTCGCATCATGGCAGAGGATCTCGGTCTCCGCGACGTGGGCCGGCTTGAGCGGGACCGAATCCCCGCCGTAGGAGAAGAGCTTCTGATGGTAGTGCTCGGTCACCGCTGCCTTGCCGTCGCGTTTCACGCGCTCGACGATCTCACGCTCGTCGAGGCCGGCGAGCTCCGGCTTCAAGCGATGGCGAACCTCAACAACGTTGTACCCAAGAGACGGCTCGCTGTGGACGTGCACGGTCGGGAACGCTTCGATGTAGCGGGGCATCTGTCCGGACAGCAACTCGACGCGATCGCCCGCCTCGAGCGGGACCCATTCGAGCTCATAGGTCAGGCGGCGGTTCGTTCGCGAGAGGAAGTTCATCATCTCCGTGACGAGGTAGTTGCCCTTCGGGTAGTAGATCGTCAGCTCCTTCTCCTTGTCCCCCATCGCGTTGTTGCGGATGTTGACCAGGCCGACGAGGCCGGCGATGTGGTCGGCGTGGCCGTGGGAGAGGAGGACGTGTCGCACGGCGAACGCTTTGTTCCCAAGGATCGAGCTCGCGCCCTCCCCGGCATCGAACAGGATCCGATCGGCGCTGTAGTAGACCCATGTCGAGTAGAGCGCCTTGGAGTAGATCAGAAGCCGCATGCCGCCTCCCGAATAGCCTCAGTTAGGATGAACATGGTAAGCGACGCGTCCTGCGGTTGCACCCGTGAGGCCACTATACTTGCGCGGCCGACGACGGGCGCGAGGACGGTGGAAGCAGCCAGCGGACGTTGCCGATCCCAACGCCGTCTCCTAGAATCTCCGCCGGCGGAAGGAGCACGGATGCTCGACATTCGGGAGATACGAGAGCGGTGCGGGGAGATCGAAGCGCGTCTGCGGACGCGCGATCCGTCGATCGATCTCGGCGGAATCGTCGCCCTCGACGAGCGACGGCGGTCGCTGATCGCGGACGGCGAATCGTTGAAGGCGGAGCGGAACGCAGGGTCGGCGGAGGTCGGACGACGCAAGCAGAGCGGCGAGGACACGTCGGACCTCCTGGCGCGGCTGGGGGAGCTCGCGCAGCGGATCGCCGAACTCGACGCCGAGCGTAAGGAGACGGAGGATCAGATCGATGATCTCCTTGCGCGTCTGCCGAATGTCCCCGATCCGTCTGTCCCGATCGGTCCGAAGGAGAACAAGGTCGTCCTGCGGACTGTTGGCGAGCCACCGCGGCCGGACGGATCGGCGAAGCATCACCTTCAGATCGGCGAAGAGAAGGGCCTTCTCGACTTCCGCCGGGCAGCCGCGATCGCCGGTACCCGGTTCCCGATGTACCTCGGCGCCGCCGCGACGATGGAGATGGCGTTGATCTCGTTCATGTTTTATCATCATTCCCGGCGGGGTTACTTGCCGGTCCTGCCGCCGTTCTTGGCGAACCGCCGCAGTTTCTACGTCTCCTCCCAGCTGCCGAAGTTCGCCGACGACATCTATTTCTGCGAGAAAGACGGTCTCTTCCTGAACCCGACGGCCGAGAGCGTGCTCGTGAACCTGCATCGTGACGAGATCTTGTCCAGCGATGATCTTCCCAGAAACTACGTCGCCTATACGCCGTGCTTCCGGCGAGAGGCGGGGAGCTACGGCGAAGAGGAGCGCGGGCTGATTCGCGTCCACCAGTTCAACAAGGTCGAGATGTTCAAATTCGCGGAGCCCGAGCGATCGTTCGAGGAGCTCGACCGACTCGTCGCCGACGCGGAGAGCGTCCTCCAGGCACTTGAGATGCACTATCGCGTAGTGCTTCTTGCGACCGAGGACCTGGCGCAGCAATCGGCGAAGACGATCGATCTCGAGGTCTACCTTCCGGGCCAGGGGCGCTATTACGAGGTCTCCTCGTGCAGCAACTGCCTCGACTACCAGGCGCGTCGGGGGAACATCCGGTATCGTCCGGCTCCGACTGAGAGGCCGCGGTTCGTCCATACCCTGAACGGATCCGGACTCGCCACCTCGCGTCTGATGGCGGCGATTCTGGAGAACAATCAGACGAGGAATGGTCGGGTCCGCGTGCCGGCGGCGTTGCGAGAGGCGGTGGGGACGGAGTGGATATGAACGACGTGCTGATTGACGTTCGGGAGCTTCGAAAGGTCTTCCGGACTCGTCGAGGCCTTATCCGCGCGGTCGATGGCGTCTCGTTCGACTGTCGGCGCGGCGAGATTTTCGGGCTCCTCGGGCCGAACGGCGCCGGGAAGACGACGACCCTGCGGATGCTCGCCACGATCCTGACCCCGACGTCGGGGGCCGCGACGATCGCCGGGTTCGACGTCCAAACAGCACCGGGGCGCGTGCGGGAGCAGATCGGATTTCTCGCGACGGAAACGGGCCTCTACGACCGATTCACCGCGCGGGAGACGCTCCGGTTCTTCGGCCGGATCAACACTCTTCCCGACCCGGAGATCGAACGCCGATCGAACGAGCTCTTCTCCGTTCTGGAAATGGAGAGGCTCGCCGATCGGCGGGTGGGGACGTTCTCGACCGGGGAGAAGCAGAAGCTGTCACTCGCGCGGAGCATCCTGCACGATCCACCCGTATTGATCCTCGACGAGCCGACGTTCGGTCTCGACGTGATGGCCGCGCGAGCTGTCGTCGAGACGGTCAGCCTCTTCCGGAAGCAGGGGCGGACGATCGTCCTGTCAACCCACATCATGCGCATCGCGGAGAAGCTGTGCGATCGGATCGGGATCCTGTATCGGGGCCGGCTCCACGCGCTCGGCACGTACCCGGAGCTGACCGAGCGCTACGGCGGCGACGATCTCGAGGACGTCTTCTTCGCCGCGGTCGGCGCCGACGCCGATCCGGGCGCGGGAGGTTCCATTTCGGGCGGAGGCGTGTTATTCTGATGGGAACGTGATATGCAGCCACTCAAGGAGGCGATGATGGGCAGGAAGGTCGGATTGGCGGCGGCTGCCGTGGTGGTCGTCGTTCTGTCGGTCGTCCTGGTGGGGGGGTCGGTCGGCGGCGGGTTTCTTTGGTGGGGGACCCGTGAGCCGATCTACATCTACGGAGACGACGACTTCACAGTCGAGAACGGCGTGACGGGCGGGAGCGGTACAGCGGCAAACCCGTACATCATCGAAGGCTGGCGGGTCGACGACCCGAGTGCCGACTACGGGATCTACATCGATCACACGACGGCGCACTTCGTCGTGCGCGACTGTGTGGTCGAGCGCGCGCGGATCGCGGGAATCTATCTTAACTCCGTGCGAAACGGCCGCGTCGAGGGAGTGCAGATCGCCCTCTCCGACACCGCGGTCTACCTACTGAATGCGAAGGGGAACGAATTCGTCGGGAACGTCTTCGCCGAGTGCAAGTACGGCGTCGTCGCGGCCGCGGACTCCCGCGGGAACCGGATCTACGGGAACAGCTTCTTCGACAACGGGCTGAACGGGCACGACCCGAACCGGTGGAACGACTGGTCCGATGCGAGCGGCGGAAACTACTGGAGCGACTACGAAGGTGTTGACGCCGATGGGGACGGATTCGGTGATCGGCTCTACGCGCCACTGCGCGACCCGCGGCCGCTGATGACACCGCCAGTCGAGTGGACCCGAGTCGAGCCAGCCGGCGCCGCGTACGCGGGAAGCTGGGTCTCACCCGACGGGACACTCGTCGTCACCTCGCGGACCCCGATCACGCTCACCTCGGTCGATCCCGGGAGCGGCGTCGCCGAAATTCGCTACTCGATCAACGACGGCCCATGGACCGCCTACGACGGACCGATCCACCTGTCGGGGCCAGACGGCGTCTACCGGCTCGCGTACCACGCGGTCGATCGGCTCGGCAACGCGGAACCGGTATCGAAGATCTCGTTCATCCTCGACAACCACCCGCCGGTCACAGCGATCGAGTTCGGCGCACCGATGTACGAGGACGCGCGGGGACTCTGGCTCACGTCGTCGACGGCGATCACCCTTCGACTCGAACAGCGATCAACGCACGGGGCGACGCAGACCTTCTACCGGATCGACAGCGGGAACTGGCGGCGGTACGACGTGCCGTTCCGACTGGTCGGCCCCGACGGCCCTCGTCGGATCGAGTACTACAGCCAGAACGCCTCCGGCGTGACGGAGGAGACGAAGACGATCGTCGTCCTGAAGGACGACGTGCCCCCGACGACGCGCGGGAGCCGCGCCGCGGCACCGTCGATCGATGTACAGGTGGGGGCGCCGACGGGGGCGGCGCCCCTCGCAGATCCATCGGCCATCCAGACCCCGTCGAGCGCCACGCCTGAGCCACCGGCTGCTGAAGCCCTCGCTGAGCCGGAGCCGCCGGCGGAGGAATCGTCGCCGCCGGTCGTCGCGGAGATTCCCGCTGCGACCGAAGAGCAGACCCCGTCGGTGACGACCGAGGCGCCCGTCTCCGAGCCGCCGGCGTCCGAGGAGTTCTAGAGACCGGCGATGTGGAGGAACGTCCGTCTTCTCTTCGGTAAGGAAATCCTGGGAGCCGTCCGGGACCGCCGAACGCTCTTCCTGACCGTCTTCTTCCCGCTCATCTTCTACCCGCTCATCCTCTCGGTGATGGGCCGGTTCGGCGAAGCCGAACGGGCGCGCGTTGAGGCGATCGTCCCGACCGTCCTCGTCATCGATCGAGCGGGGGACGACACGTTCAACACGGAACTGGATCGCACGAACGCCTTCTTCGTGCGGTATCGGAGCGATCTCGACGCGGCGCTCGGCGCCCTGAAGGACGAGCAGGGGCGCGTGGCGATGCTCGTCGAGAAGGAGACGGGTGGAGAGGGGATCGGACTGAACGTCACCCTCTACTACGACCAGAGCGAACAGCTATCGGCGATCGCAGCGACTCGCGTGCGCGGGTTCCTCGAGGCCTACCTGCGGGGGGTCGTCAGCGCGAAACTCGATGAGCTCGGGATCGACTACGACGAGCTGACGCCACCGCTCACTGTGCAGGTCGAGGACGTCGCGACCGGCGAGTCGCTCGGGCGGCTCCTGTTGAGCCGCCTCCTTCCTTACTTCATGGTCCTCGCGATCCTGACGGGCGCGATGGGGTTGGGCGCGGAGATCACGGCGGGCGAGAAGGAACGGAGCACGATCGCAACGCTCCTCGTGAGCCAGCTCTCCCGGACCGAAATCGTGCTCGGGAAGTTCTTCGCTGTCCTGACCGTCTCCCTCGTCTCATCGCTCCTCTCCGCGGTCGGCTTGTTGATCGGCGTCTGGTTTTTCGGGGCGGGCCTGGCTCCGGGGGCCGAGAGCGCCGTCTTCCGCCTCGACCTTCCTGCGTTCGGGTGGATGCTCGTCGTCCTCGTTCCGCTCGCCGTCATCCTCGCCGCGCTGGTGATCATCGTCGGGAGCTTCGCGCGCAGCCAGAAGGAGGCGAGCACGTACTTGCTTCCGATCTACATGGTGATCGTGCTGGTCGGGATGGTCTCGATGACCGGCGGAGTGACGTTCGAGGGCGCGCGGTATCTCATTCCCGTTGCCAACGCGCTCTACGCCCTGCAGGGGATCATCGTCGGCGAGCTCGTCGCCTCGAACCTGCTCTTCACCCTCGGCGCGAACGTCGCGTGTGGCCTTCTGCTGATCGCTGCGTCGGTTCAGATCTTCAAGCGCGAGGCCGTCCTTTTTCGAAGCTAGCGGATCCCGGTCGCGGCAGGAGGCAGACCGGGGCCGCCGGTGAGCGGACATAATACGGTAGGAGAGGCATGTCGACGGAGACGAAGTGGGGCGGGATCCTCCCACCGATCCCGACGCCGTTCGACGCGGCAGGTGACGTTGCGGTGGACGCGCTGCTGCGCAATCTAGCACACTGGAATGAGTTCCCGTTGGCTGGGTACGTTGTCCTCGGATCGAACGGCGAGTCGGTCCATCTGAACGACCCGGAGACGTTCCGCGTGCTGGAGACGGCGCGGGTGGGGATCCCCGAGGACCGTCGGATGATCGCGGGGGTCGGTCGGGCGTCGACTCGGGAGACGATCGCCTGGTGCCGGCGAGCGGGAGAGCTCGGGGCGGACGCTGCGCTCGTCCTGCCCCCGAGCTACTACCGCAAGGCGATGACGCCGGCCGCCCTCCAAGTGCACTTCCGGGCGGTCGCTGATGCCTCCTCGATCCCGATCCTCCTCTACAACATGCCGGCGTGCACCGGGATCGACCTCAATGCGGAGACCGTCGTCGACCTTTCTCACCACGAAAACATCGTCGGGATCAAGGATTCCGGCGGCGATGTGGTGAAACTCGGGGAGATCCGCGAGTACGCGGAGCGACGATTCGCCGTGGTGGCAGGCTCTGCCGGGTTCCTCGTCCCGGCACTCGCCGTCGGCGCGGCCGGGGGGATCCTCGCGCTGGCGAACATCGCGCCGGCGCAATGCCTGGCGATGTACGATGCGGCGGTGTGCGGGGACTGGGAGGAGGCACGAACGATCCAGCTGCGGATGATCCGGGTGAACGCGGCCGTCACGCGGGAGTGGGGTGTCCCCGCTCTGAAGGCCGCGATGGAGATGCGGGGTCTGTTCGGCGGCGCACCGCGAGCGCCGCTCGCGCCGCTCCCCGAGGCGCGTCGCGATGAACTGAGACGGCTTCTCGCGGACGCGGGGATCCTGTGAGACGACGGAAGGAGATGACCGACCGATGAAAGACCGCACCTTGCTGATGATCCCCGGGCCGATCGAGTTCGAGCCCGCCGTGCTGCAGGCCCTCGGGGCGCCGACGACGAGCCACGTCTCGCCGGACTTCATCGACGCGTTCGGCAACACGCTCGAGCGAATGCGCGGTGTCTGGCGGGCCCCCAGCGGGCAGCCATTTGTGATCGCCGGGTCGGGGACGCTGGCGATGGACATCGCCGGGGCGAACTTGATCGAGCCGGGCGACCGGGCACTCGTCCTGAGCACCGGCGTCTTCGGTGACCGGTTCGAGGACCTCCTCGGCCGGTACGGGGCCGAGGTCACCGTCCTGCGATTCCCGATCGGAGAGACCGTCGACTTCGAGCGGGTGCGGGCGGAACTGGAGGCGTGCTCCTACAAGCTGATGACGGCGACGCACGTCGATACGTCGACCGCGGTCCGCGTCGACCCTCGGCCGTTCGGCCGGCTCGGCCGGGAGTACGGGGTGCTGACGATCCTCGACGGCGTCTGTTCGATCGGCGGGGAGGAGCTCCGGCAGGAGGAATGGGGGATCGACGTCGCGTTCACCGCATCGCAGAAGGCGATCGGCGTGCCCCCCGGCCTCGCCCTCCTCGTCGCGAGCGAGACCGCGCTCGACGCCTGGCGGCGGCGAACGACCCCGGTGGCGAACTACTACGGCGACTGGGGGAAGTGGCTCCCGGTGATGCGGGCCTACGAAGAACGCCGAGCGGCCTACTTCGGGACGCCCGCCGTGAACCACGTCGTCGCCCTCGGCGTCAGCCTCGAGCGGATCCTGGCGGAGGGTATGGACGCGCGGGAGCGGCGGCACGAGCGGCTCGGGCGCGCATGCCGAGCGGCGTGCCGCGCGCTCGGCCTCGGTGCGGTTCCGACGAGCGACGCCCACGCGGCGAACACGTTGAGCGCGCCACGCTATCCTGACGGCGTCGACCCCCCGGTTTTCCTGAAGGCCGCGCGGTCGGCCGGCGCGATCTTCGCCGGCGGGCTGCACCCCCAGATCAGCGGCAAGTACTTCCGGATCGGCCACATGGGGGCAACGCGCGGCGGCGACCTGCTCGCCGCGATCGGGGCGATCGAGTCGGGGCTCAAAGCTTGCGGATACGCATTCGAGGCCGGAGCCGGCGTAGCCGTCGCGCAGGCGGTCCTGCTCGGTTGCACCAAGTAACGGGCGTCGCGCGTTGCACCCGGCGCGCTCAGATCTGCTGGCCGCGGTGATATCGCTTGAGGGCCTCCTGCGTCCGCCGCTTCTCGTCCTCCTCGCGGAGCTTTCGGCGCTTGTCGTAGGTGTGCTTCCCGCGCGCGAGCCCGAGTTCGACCTTCGCGTAACCGCGCTGGAAGTAGATGCGCAACGGAATGAGCGTGAACCCGCGTTCCTTGAGCTTCGTCGACAGGCGTTGGATCTCGCGGTCGTGCAGGAGCATCTTTCGGTCGCGGAGCGGGTCAACCTGGACGTGCGACGCCTGCTGATACGGCGAGATGTGGACGCCCTTGAGGAAGACCTCGCCGCGGCGGATCACCGCGAATCCGTCCTGGAGCGCACAACGTCCGTTCCGGAGGCTCTTCACCTCGGCGCCCGTCAGGACGAGTCCGGCCTCAACCGTCTCGGTGATCTCGAACTCGTGGCGGGCCTTTCGGTTGGTGGCGACCACATTGCTCATGGCGCGGAAGACTAGCGCACCGGGTGACGCGAGCGCAAGCGCCGGTGAAACGGGTACGATCATCCCATGAAGATCGCCATTGCGACTCGGAATCCGATCAAGCAGCAGGCCGTAGAGCGCGTCTTCGCGTGTGCCTACCCGGCTGCGAAGGACTTGCGGATCGTCGCCTCCGCTCCGCCCGCTACGGCGGCCGAGCAGCCGATCGACGGCAAGGTCGCTGCGGGCGCGGCCAGTCGCGCCCGCACGGCCCTCGAGGAAATCGGCGCCGACCTCGGCGTCGGGATCGAGACCGGCCTCCTACGGATACCGGGAACGGATCGCCGCGTCAACGCGCCGGTCTGCGCGATTGTCGACCGATCCGGACAGATGACGTTCGGGCTCGGCCCGGGGTTCGAGCTCCCCGACGCGCTCGAACGGCTCGTCCTCTCCGGGCGGCCGCTCCACGACGCGGCGTGCGACGCCCTCGGCGTCGAGCCTGTCGACGGCGTCGTCTCGGTCCTCACCGCCGGCCGGATCGACCGCCGGGAGCTGACCGAGGCAGCGGTCTGGATGGCGCTTGTTCCCCGGCTCGCGCCGCTCGAACGATTCCAGTGATCGTGGGCAGCGGCGCGCGAAGCAAAACCCCGCGGGCATTTCGGTTCGGCGGGATCGGGCTCCCTGTGGACGTCGGGACGGGCGGACTTTGCTTCTCCCGCGAACTGCGGTATTGTTGATTGTGCACGCTCCGCTCGCGGCAACCGGTGCTCGCGGCGCAAGCGTCAAAAAAGGAGAGAGAATGGGTTTTGGAGATCGCAGGATGGTGGACGTTCGGCATCTCAATCTCAAGTGTGCAGACTGCGGGAAGGCCATCGACGAACTTCCGTTCGAGCCGACGTCTGACCGACCTGTGTACTGTGGAGACTGCAACCGAAAGCGACGTCCGCCTCGACGGACCGGTGGTGGTGGCGGCGGCGGAAGAGGCGGCCGGCCGGGCGGCTCCCGCGGTGGGGGCGACCGGCGGTACTAGATAGAAGCGGATTCCGTACGTAACTACGTAGAAAGTCGTGGGACGGGCCGGCTGCAATGGTCGGCCCGTCGTTTCTCTGTCGAGTGAATGGTTTCCGGCACGCCCTGGGGTGTTGGACTCGGCGGTCGCTTGCCGTCGATCTCTGCGGCCGGGCGTCTCCTGATCTCCACAAAGCTCCCTCGCCACGCGGGAGCGCAGTTCGGGCTGTCTTCTCTGCGAAGGCCGGTGCTCGGGAGGGACCCTCACTCTGTGGAGAAGCGAGCTCGGCGGGACATCCGTCACGTCGGGCGGCGACAGAAACGCAGGGCGACGAGGACGCGCCTCTTCCCCCAGTCTCCCGGATCTACCTATACTCGCCGCAGGAGTGATGAATTTGCGATGGGGTTATTCCTTCTTCGATCTGAAGACAGGAGGATGAGCATGAGGACCAGAACCCGGCGAAGCCTCGGGCTCGCCATCTTGTTGGTGGGAGCGCTATCCCTGGCGGCCTCGGCGCTGCCCGGGTTCTCCGACCGGAACATCGCGCGGGGGAACCTGAACCCGACCGACCGCGAATACGTCATGGAAGTCCGGATCACCGGCGACTCCACGGCCGATGTGACGATCACCTCGGCGACCGTGCAGAACCTCGGGACCGCGGGGAGCGGGCAGATCGTCAAGATCGAGTTCGAGGACAGCGGGACCGTCCTCGGCGACACGACGAACATGGCCGGCCTCGCCTCGGGGATCACCGTGAACCTCGGCGGGTACACCGTGCCAAAGGGCCAGACCCGCTACATCAAGATCTACGTGACGATCGGGACGGCGGTGACCGGCGGCGAGACGATCGAGCTGCGGGTCAAGTTCCACTACGAGCGAGCCGGCTCGACCTACTCGAGCGCCTGGATCTCCGATCTGACTGGGGAGACGATCCGGAAGGGCGGGTTCGACCAGATCAACGACACCTCGCCCGACGCGGGGTTCCTCAACCCGAACGACGAGGCGATCGTCCAGCAGGCGGTCTTCACCGACGATGACGCGAACGGGAACGACGTCTTCTGGGTTCAGACCGGGTCGAACACGATCGCCAGGGTCGAGAACCTCGGCACGGCAACAACAGCGGATATCAAGGACATCCGCGTAACGCTACGCGTCAGCGGTGTCGACTACATGACCGGATGGAAGGAATGGGCGCCGGCGAGCCCGATGGAGTTCAATCACAATGAATTCTGGATCACTCCGCCTGGGACGGGGGCGTTGGGGGACCGTATTCCGGACAACACGAGCGTCACCACCAAGGTCGAGATGCGGATGCAGAACGCGGGCGCGATGACCGACGGCCGGACGATCCGGACGAAGACGACGCTCCTCGTCTCTGAAGGGGACCCGCGCCAGAACTACGAGCACTCGGTCACCGCACGGACGACGTTCACCCTCCGAAAGCAGGGGTTCGAGCGGATCGAGGACCGGAGCACCACCGTCAACTCGGGGACGAAGGCGACCGGCGAGAACCTACAACAGGTTGTCCGGGTGACCGACTCCGATATCAACGCGAGCGACGTGTTGATCAACGGGATGCGGGTCCGAAACCTCGGGACCGCGGCGGGGTCGGAGATCCACAGCATCGAAGCGAAGATCGGGACGACGACGCTCTTCAAGCTCAATCGCGGGACCGCCGGGCATGGAGCGATCATCGACGCGCTCAAGTCGGGGATCGAGATCGTCCAAGGCGGGACCGGCTGGGTTCAGAACGTGACCGTGACCGACGACACCTTCGAAGATATCACGGTCTACTTCGGGATCGGGACGCCGGTCGACGGGCACACACTCCGCCCGGTCGTGCAGGTGCGCGGCCGGGAGGCAGACGTCAACTACTGGTCCGACGAGGCGACGTACCCCGACGAGATCCAGCTCTACAAGCCGGGGTTCGAGATCATCGAGAACCTGACGCCGCCGGAGGGCGGGACGGCCTACTCCGGGCAGCGGCTCCTGGCGCAGAAGATCCGGGTCGTCGATCGGGACGAGAACACCGACAACGTGACGATCCACCCGATCGTCGTCAAGAACACGGGGACGGCGCAGGGGAACCCCGACGTCGTCAAGATCGAGGTCTACCGGCGGAACACCGAGGACGGGGAGGCCCTCCTCCTCGGGGAGACGACGGACCTCTCGGGATTCCGGACCGGCGGGGCGCGCGTCGACATCCTCCAGGACAACGTCGTCGTCGACCGATCGCCGTTCGCCGAGGCGTTCCTCTACATCTACCTGACGATCGCCGAGCCGGAGGTGATGGTCGCCGGACGGACGATCCAGCTCGAGACGCGGATCCTCCACACCGAGAACCGCGTCTCCTACGACAAGATGTCGACGAGCAACCAGTGGACGCTCGCGATCAACCACCGCCCGGTCCCGAACTTCACGTACGAGAAGGCGGCGGGGACGGCGTCGATCCGGCCGAAGGCCGACTTCACCTACGAGGACACGATCCAGTTCCGGGGGACGGCGACCGATCCCGACGGCGACGCGATCACCGCGTGGAAGTGGGACTTCGGTGACGGGAACACGGCGACGGTCCAGAACCCGACGCACCGCTACCCGAACGGCGGCACGTTCAGCGTGAAGCTGACGGTGACCGACGCGCGGGGGCTGACCGGGTCGGTGACGAAGCAGGTCGTTGTCGAGGGGCCGCCGAACGTCCCGCCGACGGTCGACTTCACCTGGACGCCGGAAGGGCCGGACATCAACCAGAACGTCACGTTCACCGCGACGGTGACCGACCCCGATCAGCCGACCGGCACCGCGTTCACGTACGCGTGGGACTTCGGCGACGGGACGACGAGCGCCGCAGCGAGCCCGCAGCATCAGTTCACCGAGAAGAAGGCGTACACAGTGACGCTGACGGTCACCGACGCCCAGGGCGGCGAGGGGACGAAGACGAAGTCGATCTCGATCGGGAATGAGAAGCCGGTGGCGGACTTCACGTTTACTCCGGCGAATCCGACGACCGGCGAGGAGGTGCGATTCACCGACACGTCGACGGATCCGGATCCCGAAGACACGATTGCGTCTCGGGCGTGGGACTTCGGCGACGGGACGACGAGCACCGCGCAGAATCCCCGGAAGGTCTACACCGCGGCCGGCACGTACACCGTCACCCTGACGGTCACCGACAGCCGCGGCGGCGTCAGCGATCCGG
>Ga0068714_10004192_pt1 | contig 16389 bp, 13 predicted proteins | sample MTBNYHSulfiMetaG_FD_62988 | JGI IMG/M metagenome (GOLD analysis project Ga0068714, IMG submission 62988) | Enrichment culture microbial communities from rom New York Harbor, USA that are MTBE-degrading - MTBE-NYH (New York Harbor Sulfidogenic)... | ecosystem: Environmental > Aquatic > Marine >...
GTCTACGATCCCGCGAGCGACCGCTGGTGGGAGGCAGCGCCGATGCCCGACAAGAAGGGCTGGCCCGCCATCGCCGTTTACCAGAACAAGATCTACATCTTCGGCGGCGACAACAAGGCCATTTATCGAAGCATGACGACCGAGTCGTGGGTTTACGACCCCAAAACGGACACGTATCAGACCATCGCGCCCCTGCCGCACCCGCGGTCGTACTGTCACGCGGTGCCCGTCGGCCGGTACATCTACATCTTCGGGGCGAGGACCCTCCGCTCCGACGGCCGGGCGGACCGCAGCACCTTCCGCTACAATCCGCGCCAGAACACCTACACCCGCATGGCCGACCTGCCCGAAGGCGCCCGGTTCATCGTGCACGGCAGCTACAGAGGCTGTATCTACGCCGTCCACGGAGAGACCGATCTGGAGACCTACGCCGACGGGGTGCTGAAGTACGACGTCGCCGCCAATACCTGGACGAAGCTGGCGATCCCGCGGATCGAGCAGCGCAAGTGGTACCTGAGCCAGCACTCGACCCACGTGGCGATCGGTTCAAAGCTATTCATTCTGGGCGGCTGGAGCAAGGTCACCGAATCGCGCAGCGACAAGGCGACGTACTTCGACATGGCCACGGAGACGTTCGGCCAAGTCCCGCCGATGCCCAACGGACGCTGTTGCGGCGCCGCCGGCGTGATCGGCGACAGGCTTTACGTCGCCGGCGGATTCTGGCAGTGGGTCGACGACGTCTGCGAATGCAAAGAGACCTGGGGCTTCCCCTTTCCCCCGCCCTAGCTCGCCCTTCTGCTCGTCTCGGCTCCGATGCTCTTGCCAGATGCGAACCGCGAGATTCGAGATCCGGGATTCTCCCCCCTCAGAAGGATGGCGGACCTCTTTGCCTCCTCACTGACGACGGGCGTACACGTGGGGCATTCTTCGCGAGGAAAAGGCCGCTTGTCACTTGCCTGTTTTGTCTTTGATATCCATAATTTGTATGGCGGCGGCCAGAAGCGAAGGCTTTCGATGTATTGCTGATTCGTCAGAGCAGACCAAAGATCCCGAGGCCGTTCTGTCATCGCGAGACTATCTCTCGACCGTTCCGGCGGCTTTGGGTCGCATCCGCAATTCGTTTCCGTCATCGGCGGTATTCTTCATTTTGGGGGGGGGCGTAAATCATGAAGGCAAAAGTGTTGCTGTTCTGTGCAGGCTGCATGCTGGTCCTGGCAGTGACCGGCACGGCCACCGCGCAGACCGAAGCGCCGGCAATTCTGTCGGCCCTGGGAAACCAGTCGGGCGTCACCGTCGTCAGTGAAGCCGATCTGGCCCAGATCGAGGGGACCGGACCGCTGGCATTCTGGAGCTACCAGTGGCGGGCCAATCTGAGGGCCTTCTTCCAGGCCAGCATGGCCATGCGGCGGAGTATGATTCGCGCCCGCATCGCCTATTGGTACGGCGGCGGCGGGACGACGGACCCGGGCGGCGACACCGGTGGGGACACCGGCGGCGGCGAACTTCCGCCCGAATAGCCGCAAAACGAATTTTTCCTGTGAATGGGGGAGGTCCAGTCCGTATAATGGGCCTCCCTTTGTCATAACGTTTTGCTCAGTGTCTGCAAGGAGGCGACATGACACGTTCGATCAGACCTTCCGCCGGGCCGTGGCTCTTGTTCCTGTTCATCCTTCTGGGTCTGGCCGGCGCGGCGCCGGGCGACGACGCTTCGTCCAATGGTCCGCTCGAATCGCTCGGGCCCAAGCCGGAAGACGAGGAGGACCTGCGCTCGGTCTTTCTGCGCGATGCCTCGGTCATCCTGCCGCGCGGTACGTGGGACCTGGAAGTCGGTCTGGAGTACCGGCGGGCCAAGATGGACGAACTGCCGTTCGACAGTGACCTGACGCGGCAGGTTCGCCTGCCGTTGACCGCGCGCTTCGGCATCCGCAAGGGGATGGAGGGCCTCGTCTCGGTGCCGCTGATTCACAGCTACCGCGAGGTCTCCGAGGGCGGGACCGTGGACTCCGACGACGAGTTCGGCCTGGGCGACGTGACCACCGGCGTCAGTTTCCAGATCATGCAGGAAAAAGCCTCGTGGCCCGAGCTGCTCGGCACTGTCCAGGTGCGCGCGCCCAGCGGCGAGGACCCGTACCGCGACGATGGGACGGCGCCGCCCCTCGGGTCGGGGCACTGGGCCTTGGCCGCCAGTCTCCAATGGGTTCGGACGGCCGATCCGCTGGTCCTTTTCGGCGGGATCGGCTACCTCCATCAGTTCTCGCGCCACGCGAACGGCCGGAAATACGAGCCGGGACCCGGCCTGCAATACAGCATGGGCCTGGGCTTCTCTGTGAACGACGATGTCTCTCTCAGCGGCCGGTTCGCCGGTCTATTGCAGGGCAACTGGGACATCGACGACGAGACGGTCGAGGGTTCGTCGTACGAACCCATGACGTTGCGCGTCGCGGCCACGATGCGCTGCCGCCGCAACACGTATGTCGAGCCGGAAGTGTCGTTTGGCCTCAACGACGATGCGCCCGACGTGTTCGTCGGCGTCGCCCTGATCCGAAGAGTGCCTTAGCAGGAATCCACCATGCGCACGGCCTCCACCCTTGGCATTCTACTGCTGCTGATCGCGCTGGACTGCGGCTGCGCGACGCGTTCCGACGAAGCCGGACCGGTCGATACGAGCTTCAGCGCCGGCCCCATCCGGGTCCGTCGGCATCTCGAAAGCTGGAAGGCCATCCGCGAGAAGGGCATCGTCATGCAGAGCTACGATTTCTCCTGCGGCTCGGCGGCCCTGGCCACGCTGATGCGCTACTACTTCCAGGACGACGTCACCGAACGCGCGGTGCTTGAGAACATGCTCAACGCCCTCACGGACGACCAGGTCCGCCAGCGCCAGGAGAACGGCCTGACCATGCTGGACCTCAAGCAGTGCGCCGAGCGCATGGGCTATCAGGCCGTCGGGGTCAAGCTGGAGCCGAAGATCCTGCCCCAGCTCCAGGGTCCGGTCCTGATCCACCTCCAGCGCCAAGGCTACAAGCACTTCGCCGTCCTGCGGGGCGTCCGCGGCGACCGCGTCTACGTGGCCGATCCGAGCAGCGGCAACGTCCGCCTGCCGATGTCGCGCTTCCTGCGTCAGTGGACCAACGTCGCCCTGGTCCTCGGCAAGCCGGGCGTCGGCCTGCCGACCGATTATCCCCTGGCCGTCTCGGAAGACTGGGCCGTCCACGACGCTATGCTGGCCCCCGTCGCCAGTCGCTACCTCCTGCCCGATTCCCTCGCCGCTACCCCATAGTCACACCCGCCGCCGGGCGGTAGGGGGTTGCGGTTTCGCGCGAGATTTGGTAGGCATGGTCCCCGGCGCGTTCCCGAGCCGCCGCTCGCAACGCGTCGCTCGTGGCCCGAGCCACGGATCACAGGTCACGGACAAGTTCGAAAGGAGACCCTCGTGAGCATCGAACTCAAGAAGGACTGTCGCTATGCCCTGCTCGTGCCCACCAGCATGGGGGCCCGCCTGACGCCCGATAACGGCCAGCCGTTCCACTGCAGCCGCCGGTTCACCCTCCAGGCCACCAGCGCCGAGACCAACGTCGCCAGCGTTTCGTCCTACCTGGGTCTGTCCGTCAAGGTCCTGACGACGTTCGTCAAGGGCAGTCCGATCGCCCGCTTCATCAAGGACGATCTGGCCAGCCGGCACATGGAGGTCGAGGGTCCCGAGGTCGAGCAGGGCGGCCCGTGGGGCTACCGGCACCAGTTCAACCTGGCCGACTGCGGGACGGGCTCGCGCGGCCCGCGCGTCTGCAACGACCGCGCCGGCGAGGTCGGGCGGACGCTCAACGTCAAGGATTTCGACCTCGACCGCATCTTCGGCATCGAATGCGTCCAGATCGTGCATCTCTCCGGCCTGATCGCGGCGCTGTCGCCCGAGACCGGGACCTTCTGCCTGGAGATCGCCCGCGCCGCCAAAAAGCACGGCACGCGCATCTCGTTCGACCTGAACTACCGCGCCTCGTTCTGGAAGGGCCGCGAGAAACAGTTGCACGCCATCTTCCACGAGATTGCTTCCGTCGCCGACATCCTCGTGGGCAACGAGGAAGACTTCCAACTCGCTCTGGGCATCGAGGGCCCCGAGGCCGGCGGCAAGGGCCTGGGCGGCAAGATCGACAGCTTCAAGGGCATGATCGAGCGGGCCGGCAAGGCCTACCCGAACGCGAAAGTCTTCGCCACCACTTTGCGCGAGGTCGTCAACGCCAACACCCATCTCTGGGGCGCGCTGCTGAGCGAGAGCGGTCACTGGCACACGATCGAGCCGCGACAGATCGGCGTCGTCGACCGTATCGGCGGCGGGGACGCCTTCGTCGGCGGCATGCTCTACGCCATCCTTCGCGGCTGGAAGCCCGAAAAGTGGGCCCAGTTCGGATGGGCCACCGGCGCCCTGGTCGTCACCCTGCTGACCGACTACGCCCTGCCCGCCGACGAGGACCAGATCTGGAGCATCTGGGAAGGCAATGCCCGCGTCAAACGGTGACGCGCCCCGGGCGCAGGGTGAGAAGGGTCTGAAGGGTGAGAAGGGTGAGAAGGGCCGCACGATGGGCTTGGCCCATGCTGTGTCTTTCACGCATCTACGCATCCACACTCCAACGGACCTGCGAGATACGAGATTCGAGATACGAGATACAATAGGCCATAGGCCGCAGGGTGTGAAGGGCCGTTGGATGGGCTTTTTACGCACCCACGCATCTACCCTTCTACCTACGCTCCAACGGTCCCGCGAGCGACGAGATACGAGCGACGGAATCGACCCGCGTAGGGCTTCATTTCCCCTTGGCCGTCCCGCTCCATCCCGCTACAATAGCATCGTAAGCGTGAGACCTTGAGACGGTGGTGCATCGTGCACTGTGCAGTGAACAGCAGTTGTTTACAGGTGTTCATCAAGAGAGAGTCTCGTATGCATGCGCGCTGTTTCAAACGGAATCGTGTTCACGTAGCTCTGGCGGTCTTCGTGTCTATCTTGGTTGTCGGATGTGCGACTCGACCGGTATCGCAGACGGGTCCAGTCGCTCCACGTTTCGACATCGAGGGCACGTGGTCCTGGGTGCAGGACCCGTGGGAGGGCGAGTTCGTGCTGAAGAAGGAGGGAAGCTCGTACTCCGGCACATTGGATGACGTGTTCGAAGGGACCTTCGGCGACAAGATCGACGATGTCGAGGTGTCCGGCGACAGGGTCAAGTTTAAGCGATATGGCCGGTTCGGCATCCAACAGTGGGAAGGCACCCTCAAAGAGCAAGGCGGCCGCCTGACGATCACCGACGGCCGCTGGACCAAAGGGGGTGAGTCCGGCACGTTCTCCGCCGAAAAGAAGAAGTAGAGCCGCGTCAAAACGGGGACTATCCGTCGGCGTTGCTCGAAGGCGTCGGCGCAGGGCTTTGGTGTGCGATGCACCACGACTGTGTCTCGGTCGGGAATTAAGCGTCCCGGCGTGCATTTGCGGGAAAGGATCGAAAATGACATGGCTCATCCTCGCGGCGGCGTACCTGGCCGTCGGACTCGGTGTCTTCGCCTGGTGCATCCACAGCGATGCGGCAATTGATCCGGACCAGAAGAAGCGTTCGGCGAGGACCCTCGTGCTGCTCCCCGAACTGTGCCTGCTCTGGCCCCTCGCCCTGTTCCTCGAGATCAAACGAAACAGAAAGGCAGAGCAGGTCGTGAATCACTCGACTGGATAGGATGCAAAAATGGGGTCTGTCACCGCGCGGTCCCATGTTATGGGAGTGGAACGATGCCAAGCCGGGTGAATGTCAGAGAAATCAGGAAGATCGCACGATTGCTTGAATACCCTAAGCCTAATCTACCTGTGCCAGCGGTGCTGGTCACTTGTTGTCTCATAGACTGGCTGGCAAAGACATATCCAGGAAAGGACCCGTGCGCCAAGTTTGGCAAGTACATTGAGAAAAAGATGGGAAAGACGTTTCAACAGCTCCAGCAAAACGATTCTTTGAAAAGGGCACAGATCACTGGGATGGATTGCAGTGTCCATGAATACAAGAAGAGAATAAGACACTGCACGAACTCACTGGAAATCTTGTATCGGCACGTGCGATGCGGGCTAGTGCATGATTACTCTGAGTCACAGGACTGTCGAATACTCAACAGAACAAACCAGAGGCATCGAGACGTCATCATCCATACAGGGAAGAAATTTGCCCCGTATGCCCTTGTCCTGAATGCAGGGCCTTTCGTCAGGGAGTTCCTAACAACACTATAGTACACTTTGGATTCGAAACCGCGGGCTCCCCTCCGCTGTCGATGCGAGACACTCGCCACGACGTAGGACACACGAGTTATGTTTCGGGTGGGGTAGGGCACGGCTGAGGCGGATAATGGGAGAGATCGCGTTAGGCAGGACGTGTTTGCCAGAGGTGTGAGATGTCGGAGAAGCAGACGCAAGGGCAGCCACCGTTAGAGCGGCCTGAGTTTTGGAAACAATGGCATAAGTACCTCGGACGCAACCTGGAGCTACTTCTCGAATTGTGGCGGGCCCAGGAGCGCAACGAGGCGATAATGCATTTGTGTCCATTGGATGACAACTTGGAGCAGCTGCTAAGGGCTGTGATGATTCAAGACAAGTCTGTCGATCAGTTGATGAGCGACAGCCAAGCCTTGCAACCGTTCGGCGTCAAGCGAAAATTGGCATATGCTCTGGGACTGCTTCCCGAGACTGTCAACCAAGACCTAAAATATCTGAACAAGATTCGGAACGAATTCGCGCACAATGATCGAATCAGGTCATTTGGCGAGCCACCCATAGCTACGTGGTGCCGCGAGCTATCGACAGCTCAAATAAAGGAAGATGATGGAGCGCAGGTTTCCCCCAGGGACGCCCACGCTATAGCTGTGATCAAGAATCTCATGTTCCTCATAGACGAGACGGAATATAGAAGAAGAGAGAAGGCGCAAAGTCAGTCTGCAGAGTCACGCCACAAGGAGGAAAGAGACCTATGGGCCAAGCTAAGATGGGCTGACGACACATAGAGGGGCAGTCACCTATTATAGACCCGTCTCATCGTTTATGAAGGTTGATACGGGCCGACGACATGTTCGTCATAGGGAGCGACCGATATGAACACATGGATGAGACGATTTCTCTTCTGGACGCCGAGGGTTCTGTGCATTCTTTTTGCGATGTTCTTGAGTTTGTTTGCCCTGGACGTATTCGGCGAAGGGGGTGGCGTCTGGGAAACGGCTCGTGCCCTGGTACTTCACCTCGTCCCTGTGTACATCGTCATCATCGTGCTGGTTGTTGCATGGCGGTGGGAGTGGGTGGGAGCGGTCCTCTTCAACGCATTGGCAGTGCTCTATGTGGTCACGATGTGGGGACGCTTTCCTCTGGCAACCTACCTGTGCATTTCCGGCCCCCTGGTATTCGTGGGCGTCCTCTTTCTATTCAACTGGATCTACAGAGCCCAGCTACGAACCCGGCCCTCGCCGCCCGAACACAAGGGATAGAGGGAGGCCTTGGAGCGATGCGAAGGAGTTGGTGTGCGGCGCACACCCTGCGACTCTGGTTGCTCGGCGAGAGAGACATAGGCGCAATAGAGCACGCATGGCGATATTCGAACATACGGCGCGTGCCGATCCGAAGCGAACGCTGGAGGGGACAATCGAGGCGGTGCCGTGGATATGTGATAGAGACGCGATTGGCGGGCCTGACGCCTGACAACAAGTGGAGGCGAGGCACTGAAACAGGGGAAACGAGAGGTGAGAAGGACGTGTTGACTGTTGGCGGTACATATGCCCCCGGTACACAGTACTCATTGGCTGGACACTTGGAGGGAAGACCATGTGGATAGAATTACTATCTCTGATATTTGTGGTTGGCGCTGGTGGCGGGGGCAGCGACCAGGTCACGCTGGGTGAGTTGCAGGCTATCCTGGCGGCCATGGAGTCATCCATCCAGGACGTCCAGGTTGAGTACGATTGGTACCTTGATCCTCCCATGACATTGGACGACATAGCAGGAACGGGTCATCTGCGTGCAGTGTCGCGGTCGCATGAGTCTTTTGCGACGGCCAGACCCTTTTCCGAGCGGCAGTTGACCTCCACGACCGTTGATCTTGAAGACGAGTATGGGCAAGGGTTCACGGCGAAAAACAGGCTCTCATTCAATGGGACGGTGGTCAAGACGTTATGGAGCAACAAGGCGGGATTGGAGGGTACGATCAGCAAGAACACGGGCATGCTCCGGAGTTGGCCGCTCTCGCCCATGGGTTTCACCATACTGCGCGACTATCCAACCCTCCTCTCAGAAGAGATGGCGAAGAATCCGAGCGGTTTCAAAATCGAGAAAGGGATCCAGCAGGTCAATGGATTCAATGCGATTTCTCTCGCCTTGATGCTGCCGGATGGTGCCGTATACAAACGCATATATCTTTCGGTCGACCACGGCTACGCGCCTGTGCGATTCGCGTATATCCAACCCAAATCGGGCGAACTGAACTGGGCCGTGGAAATTCAGTCACTCGAGGAGGTATCGAAAGGCATCTGGTTCCCGATGAAAGGGAACATTCCGGACAGCAACAACGTCTACGAAGCCCGGACAGTGCAGTTGAACCGTGGCTTGCCGGAGGAGTACTTCAACATAGAGTTCCCTCTGGGAACGAAAGTGGTAAACCATATCGCGAACAGCCGATACGTGGTTGACCCGGAGGAGGCTCACCTCGGCAGGTTGGTTCTTGCCATTGTCCTGCCCCTGGTCATAGCTGGCGCCCTGCTGGTTGCGCTGGGAAAGAGGCTCAGGCGAAAGAGGCGTCTCAGCCAAACGTGACAATACCGCGTTCCGTGTCAACGAGCCACGACTACCCCCGGTGGAGATACCGCTGCCACGAACTCCCGCGGACAGACCACGGTCTCCTGCTGGTTCCTCGACGTTGCGTTGGCAGACTCTTTGTACCTGACCAAGGAATGCGGCAGGCGGCGCGGGCACCTAGACGGGCTGCCGGCGAGCGACGTGGAGGGGGATTTGCCCCTTCCTCCGGCTCGGTTCGACGGGTATACTGGAGGCATCAGCGGGTTTGGGCGGCGCCGGGTTGCAGGCAAAGCAGGAGTGACGCGATGAGTTCGATATCGATCGATGACGACAAGCTGAAGCGATTGGTCAAGCAGGCCGTGCTGGAGGTTTTCCAGGAGAGCCGAGAGCTTCTGTATGATGTCGTGGTCGAGGCGGTCGAGGACGGCGCCCTGGCCCGAGCGATCAAGGCGGCCGAAGACAGCCCGCTCGTCGAAAAGGCCGACGTAATCAAGGCGTTGGAGAGCGAATCTTGAAGGTCCAGTTCAAGAAGAGCTTCCTGAAAGACGTCGAATCGCTCGGCGATCAGGCAATCAAGAAGCGCGTTCGCCAGGCCATCGCACAAGCCGAAGCGGCCCCCACGCTGTCGCAAGTGGAGAACCTCAAGAAACTCAAAGGGGGCGAGCAGTACTATCGCATCCGAGTCGGCGATTACCGCATCGGTCTTGTCTTCTGCGAAGACAGCCTCATTTTCGTTCGCTGCCTGCACCGCAGAGACATCTACCGCTACATACCGTGATTGTGGGAATTCTGCTGGCTTGATGAGACTGCGGTTGCAGGGAGCAGACCGCATCGTCGAAGATGCGGCATGGGCTCCAAGCTCATCCTGCGGCCCTTCGCACCCTTTTGCCCTTCACACCCTTCGCACTTGGGCGGCCTACAGCGCAAAGATCGGGGCCCATGCCGACCTTGACATGGGCCCCACAGTGATCCACACACCATTCGCCGGCCGTCAATGGCGGGCGGTGAAGCTGTTACAGCAGACCGGCCAGTGCGGCAACCTCCTCAGCCGACAGCGCTCGGTCGTAGATACGAACCTCGTCCATCAAGCCGGGCATCTCGCGCTGGAGGTCGCCACCGTTGTTCCAGGCGCCCAGAGCCGCACCGCCAAGGACCAGGTTGGTCAGCGGCGCCGCGAGGGCTCGGCTGTCTTCCAGTTGGCCGTTCAGATATATGGCCGCCTCGGTCTCCGAGATGGTCAGGGCCATGTGGCTCCACACGGCCGGCATGACCGGCGTGACGCCCTGGAGATCGCCGCCGTCCAGGCCGTTGATCCCCGCGTTGGCCGCCGCGTAGCTGAGCTTGAAGTGCACGGCGCCGTCCGTCCAGTCGTTCGTGTTCATGCCGCCGGCGAACTGCACGCCGGTCAGGTCCGCAGCCGCGAAGACCCACATCGAGTAGCTGCCCTGGCTGAAGACCGCGCCTTCTCCACCCATCCGGGGGATATCGACCGCGTCGTCATCGCCATCCAGGACCAGAACGCCGTCCATGATCGTGGCATCGCCGAGAAGCGTTCCGTCGTAGCCGTTGCCCGTGGCATCGCTGGCATCCGCATCGAAGGGATAGTGGGCCAGGAGACCTACGGCCAGCGGATCGGCCGGCTCTTCCGGCTGTTCCGGCTCGATGAGCATGTACGCGACCGCGTTCAGGAACATCTGCGCGCCGTCTGCATACAGGTCGAACATGCCTGCCGTTTCCGAGCTGATGCCGTCCGCCTCGCGGCCGCCGGTCAGGAACAGCAGCCGACGATTGGCCAGCACGTCTTCGCCGGCCCCGCCGTCATGCGTCAGCGTGGCACCGGCCGGGTACTCCGCGATCAGCACAGCCCCGGCAGGAACACTGCCCGAGTCCGCCGAAAGCGTGGCCAGAACCGTGGCCTCGTCATCCACCGGCTCGGTGACGACCGAGATGCCCCGCGCCAGAGTTCCATTGGCATAAGTCACCACGCCGGCATACGGATTGGCCATGACGCCGTCCACCAACGAGATCCCCGCGAAGATCGGGTGGCTCGCATCGGCAACGGCCAGCGCGATGTCCCCGACGATGTCCGGGATCGTGCTGCCGGTGTAGTAACCCATGCGGCTCTTCCGTGTGGCATAACCGTTCAAGACGATCATCGGCGCGGTGACGCCGTTCCACCTCGTGGCGGCGTCATTCTGGAAGCTGCTGCTGGCGACCGAACGGCTGACGATCACCAGATCGGCCGCGTTGACCACGTCCAGATCCGGCGTGCCCGTCTGTACATAGCGCACCACGTCGTAGCCGGCGCCCTTGAGCAGATCGGTATACCCCTTGTCGGCCGCCACGGTGAAGCCGGCGCCGGCAGCGCCGCCCGACGGCGCATCATCCGCTCCGTGGAAGGAGACCCAGACCACCGTTCCCTTGGAAGGTACCGGCACGCCGATGAGCTCGACTTCGGCGATTTGCATGCTGTTGGCCGAAGCCGCATCGCGCACCGCCGGGAACAGGATCTGATAGTGCCGGTACACGGTCGTGTTCTCGAACGTGATCGGCGTCGCGTTCATTGTGAACCGCGGCCAGGCATCGACCTGGTTGAAATCGGCCACTTCGCCAGCGGCGATCAGCTCGTACGGCCCGTCGATCGTCCCGTTGGAGCCGTAAAGCTCGAACTGGATCGGGTCGCGCTCCACTGCGTCGTTGGCCGTGGTCAGGGTCAGACCCGTGACCAGCGTCGCGCCGAGGGCCGGCGTGACCTGGAACCCGGTAGGTTCCGTCTCGCCCTTGAAGTGCAGATACTTCGTGTTGACGTTGTCGTCGACCGCCAGGTTCGGCGTCTCGGCGCCGGGCCAATCGCCGTCGTTCGGCACGCCTTGAACGGCGTCACCGGCGCCGGTGATGTCCGACGCGCCCTTCTGGAAATAGGTGTCGGCGTTCAGACGAATCTCGCCCGGGGTCAGCGCGCGATCGTAGATCGCCACGCCGAAGATCTCGCCGTCAAAGTCATCGAAGAAGTCGCTGCCGTCTTCCGCCTGAGCGCCGAAGCCGATTCCGACCACGCCCGACAGGAGGATCGCCGCATCGACGCTCCCCTGATAGACACCATCGACGTAGAGGGCCGTCGTCCCGGCGGCTTCACTGGCCACGAAGACCAGATGGGTGACAACGCCCGGATTGGTGGCCACGCCGTAATCGTAGTCGGCCACGCCGAACAGCGTCGCGCCGTAGGTCCCGGTGTTGTTCCACTGCTCGTACTTCAATCCCGACCGGGTGTCGCCGAAGTTGCGACGGCCGATCAGGCACATGCTGGCCTGCGTCTCGTCGGGATTGCTCTGCACGACGAACTCGTAGGTCATCTCGCCGCCGAAGGCGCCGATGTCATAGACGCCGTCCGCGACGTTGGTCGCGAGGTAGCTCGGCTCGGCTGCCGTGGCGGCATTCTCCCAAGCCGCCAGCGCCGCGGCGGCAGGGCCGCCCATGATTGCCACGACCTCGTCCTCCGCCAGGGCCCGGCTGAAGAAGCAGACGTCGTCCAGAGACGCGCCGTTCATTCGCCGGCTGACCCAGTTGGAGTTGCCGTCGCCGCCGAGATACGTATAGCCGTCCCAGGCGATGGGGGGATGCGCCACCGCATTGACGGCCGAGGCCACGCCGTTGAGGTAGAAGGTCGCCTTGTCCGGCTCGACCGTCACGGCGCAGTGGGCCCACTCATTCAGCGGATGGAAGACCTGCGGGCGGAAGCTCCAGGTCGCGGATGAGTCGTTCCAGTGATAAGCCAGTTGCTGGTCGGCCAGGATGTTGAAACCGGACGCCGGACCAGGGTTGCGGTGCATGATGATCGCTGACCACTCGGGCTGCGCCGTCGGAGCAAACAGCCAGCCGGCCATCGTCGCCGCATCCAGCGTCAGACCCATTGGCTGGATCTCCACCAGCGTCGGTCCGATCAGTGTCACGGCGCTGCCATGAATGCCCGCCGCCCAGACCGGATCACCGTTGACAAAAGCCCCATCGTTGCCGTTGGCGGACGAATCGGCGACCACCGCGCCTTCGCCCTCATCACAGGCCCACCAGCCGATGAGAGCGTCGTCCTCCAGGAAATTCCACGCGCCGAGCGCGCTGCCCTGTACCAGGGCCAACACCACCAGACTGACAAAGCAAGCACATCGTCTCCACATAACACACCTCCGTCGCATACGAATGCCACTAAGGCGATCCGACCACACGTCGGAACCCGCATCCCTCCCCATAGATTTTGTCGTTTCGATCATTGCCGCCCCTTAATTAGACAGACTTCGAGCTGGAACGCTGATAAGTCGGCCCTTACCTCCGGCGTATCACCTCCTTTCCCTGGGTGGGGTGCCTCAGACATGCAACGTGGGGTCCGCGACGGGTGTATCCATGGTGCCAAGCCGTCGGGACCGCATGCTCCACCCTGCCTTACCGTCGGACGTTACCTCGCTGCGAGGGGGTAGAAAAGAATTGCGGGCGACGGGTGTCGAAATGACCAGGAGAACACCGAGTACACCCTTTTTCCCACCTCACAGAGCGCACAAACCTGGAAACCTCATCCATTATAGGATCATGCCCACCCCAAAGCAAGCCCTATATTCCCCCGCCCCCGGCAGATTGCGAAATTCTCGCCCCCGACGGCCCCGGCGGGTGTGAAGGGTGCGAACGTTTGAAGGGTGTGAAGGGCTTCAGGATGGGCTTCAGCCCATGCGGCGCCTTGCCCGTTCGGTAGGGCCGTCGGTGCGCAACCGGTTAAGAGGCTCTACAAAAGGTGAAGGGGCCGTTCATGGCCCCTTCACCGGATGAACCTTCTTCGTGCCGGACTCTCGGACAGGCTCAGCGCACCAAAGAGAGGGCTGTAAGCGTTTGCACACAACCCGCAATGTTACCCTGACTGACCTCCTCGACTCTTCCCAAGCGCCTTAGTTGGTCACCGACAGATAGTCGACATCAAACGCCGTGACCGCACCGGTTCCGGAGGAGCCGAACGCGATGTAACCGTAGTCCTCTTCAGTCCCGGTTCCCGCGGTGACATCGAACGATTGCGCCGCCTCGCCGTTGACCGATACGGTAACGACGTGCGTGCCGGCGCCGCCCGCGACGATATCGATCACGATATCGTTCCACGCGGTTGCATCGGCGATGGCAAGTGCATTCGCTACTCCGGCATCTCCTGTGTCCACGTCACCCGACGGCTCCGTACCTACCAGGTTGTTCATAACCAGGGCATCGGTCTCCAGCCCCGCGATCTCGCCGGCTTTCGCCAAAGAGAAGGAGATGATCTGGCTGCCGTCCGAGATACCGATCATGCCTTTGCCATCGTCGCGGATATGGTAGCCAATACCCCCCTCCGGCCAGGGCGACGTTCCCGCCCCGCCATCCGGATGCAGATCGTCCAGTCCGGCGCCGGTCGCCACACGGACGCCGACTTCCAGGTGTGCTCCGTCGAGACTGGCACAGATCGGGTGAGTGAGATAGACCTTGCGGTTGCTGGGGTCGGGCATGCCGTAGTCCCTCGGGTCACCTGTGTCTTGAACGCGCAGGAACGTGACATCCTCCTCGACTATTGCCGCGGCGCCACCCGGGCCGCCTTCGCCGGGGCCGGTGCCATCCCATGCATCGGAGCCATTGTCATGGTCCCACTGATCGTCCAGGGCACCGCCGTCGTACGTGTACCTCGGCAGGCACGGAACACCGATCAGCTCGACCTCGGCGATCTGCATGCTGTTGGCCGAAGCCGGGTCGCGCACTGCCGGGAACAGGATCTGATAGTGCTTGTACACGGTCGTGTTCTCGAACGCGATCGGCGTCGCGTTCATTGTGAACCGCGGCCAGGCATCGACCTGATTGAAATCGGCCACTTCGCCGGCGGCAATCAGCGCATACGGCCCATCGATGCTCTCATTAGAGCCGTAAAGCTCGAACGCAATCGGGTCGCGCTCCACGGCGTCGTTGGCCGTGGTCAGCGTCAGCCCCGTGACCAGCGTCGCACCGAGTGCCGGCGTGACCTGGAAGCCAGTGGGCTCGGTCTCGCCCTTGAAGTGCAGGTACTTCGTGGCCACGTTGTCGTCGATCGCCAGATCGGGCGTCTCGGCGCCGGGCCAATCCCCGTCGTTCGGCACGCCCTGGACGGCGTCGCCGGCGGCGGTGATGTCCGACGGACCTTTTTCGAGGTACGTGTCGGCGTTCACGCGGATCTCGCCCTTGGTCAGAGCGCGATCGTAGATCGCCACGCCGAAGATCTCGCCGTCGAAATCATCGAAGAAGGGATCTGCGCCTTCCCGATCCTGGGCGCCGTAGCCGATGCCGACCAGACCCGACAGGGTGATGGCGGCCGGCACGCTGCCCTTGTGGGCCCCGTTGACGTACAGGTCCGTCGTGCCCGCCTCGGCGCTGGCGACGAAGACCAGATGGGTGAAGAGGCCGGGCGTGTTGGCCACGCCGAAGTCATAGTCGGCCACGCCGAAGGTGGTCGCTCCGTAGGTCCCGGTATTGTTCCACTGCTCGTACTTCAGACCCATCTGGGTGTCGCCGAAGTCGCGGCGGCCGATCAGGCACATGCTGGCCTGCTCCTCGTCGGGATTGCTTCGGACGAGGAACTCATAGGTCATCTCGCCGCCGAAGACGCCGATGTCATAGAGCCCGTCTTCGACGTTGGTCGCGAAGAAGCCCGGCTTGCCTGCCATGGCGGCATCTTCCCAGGCCGCCAGAGTGGCCGGCGCCGGACCGCCCATGATGGCCTGGACCTGCTCCTGCGACAGCGCCCCATCGTAGGTGCGCACGTCGCTCATGAACCCCGCCCAGTTCTCGCCCTCCGCACTCTCGTTATCACCGCCAAAATAGAGCGGCTGCGGAAAGTCCAGCGCCTGGGTGATCGTCCCCATGCCGGCCACCACGCCATTGCGGTAGTAGGTCAACTGATCTGCGGTTTTGACGACGACATGGTGGAGCCACACGTCATTGGGGATATCCTCGTATTCCATGTTGTCGTTGCCGTTGCCGTTCATGTGCCACTCGAACTTGGTCGGCGTGAACTTGATGAACTGGCGGGGCACGAAATCGACGGCGTTCTCGTTCATGCGATTGCCGAGAATGATGTCGTTGCTGCCGTTGCCCGGCGCCTGCTTCGCCCAGAAGGCCCAGGTGAAGTCGTTTTCCAGCGTCATCTGCGGAATGCTGCCGGCACGAACGTAGGCGCCGCTCGCCGTACCGTCAAAACTGATGACGGTGCCCAGGTCTGCGTCCTCGACCCAGACCGAGCCGTCCATGCCGAGACCGTTGGCCGCGTTGTGGATCGTCCCGTCCACGCTGTTGCCGGACATATCGACCACCGTCTCCCCGATGCCTTCGTTCAAAGGCCACCACCCCACCAGATTGGGGTCGGCCGCTTCTGCTCCGCTGGCGAGAACCAGACTGAGTACGGCCACAAACGAAGCCCAACAAACCAATGTTCTCCACATGACACACCTCCGTCGCACAGGAATGCTGCTCAGGCGATCCGACCACACGTCGGAACCCGCGTCCTTCCCCATAGACTTTGCCGTTCTTTTCATTGCCGCCCCTTAATTAGACAGACTTCGAGCTGGAACGCTGAT
>Ga0068714_10004193_pt1 | contig 16388 bp, 14 predicted proteins | sample MTBNYHSulfiMetaG_FD_62988 | JGI IMG/M metagenome (GOLD analysis project Ga0068714, IMG submission 62988) | Enrichment culture microbial communities from rom New York Harbor, USA that are MTBE-degrading - MTBE-NYH (New York Harbor Sulfidogenic)... | ecosystem: Environmental > Aquatic > Marine >...
TCACCAACTACACCAAGGCCGGAGGCGGCTGCGGGGCCTGCCTGCCGAGGATCGAGGACATCCTCGAGGAGGTCTGGCGCGAAGAGAGCGAAAAGCACACCGGGGCGGGACGGATGACCACGGTGCAGAAGATCCACAAGATCGAATCCGTGATCGACGAGGAGATCCGCCCGGTGCTCAAGCGCGACGGCGGCGACCTCCAGCTCGTCGACCTGGCGGACAACAAGGTCGTGGTGCGCATGATGGGGATGTGCCGGGGCTGCACGACCTCCTCCCTGACCCTGAAGGGACTGGTCGAGGAGAAGCTCCGGGAGCTGGTCGATCCCGCCCTGGAGGTCGTCGAAGATGGGGTCTGAGCTGATCTACCTGGACAACAATGCCACCACCCGGGTCGCCCCGGAGGTGGTGGACGAAATGCTCCCCTTCCTGACGGAGAAGTACGGCAACCCCTCGAGCATGTACTCCTTCGGCGGTCATCTTCAGAAGGACCTGGAACTGGCCCGCGAGCGGGTGGCCGACCTGCTGAGCTGCGCGCCCACGGAAGTCGTGTTCACCTCCTGCGGCACGGAGAGCGACAATTTCGCCATCCGCGGCCTGGTGGACGCCTATCCGGAAAAGGGTCACGTGATCATGACCAAGGTCGAGCACCCGGCGGTCAAGAACCTGGCCCCCTACCTGCGCAAGAAGGGCCTGCGGGTCACGGAGATCGGGGTCGACCGCAAAGGGAATCTCGACCTGGAAGAGCTCAAGGCGGCGATCGACGGCGACACCCTGCTTGTCTCGGTCATCTTCGCCAACAACGAAACCGGGGTGCTCTCCCCCATGGAGAAGATCTGCGAGATCGCCAGGGAGCGGGGGGTCTTCGTCCACACGGACGCGGTCCAGGGGGTAGGCAAGGTTCCAATCGACCTGGCCCGGCTGCCGGTGGACCTGCTGTCCTTCTCCGGCCACAAGTTCCACGCCCCCAAAGGGGTCGGGGGGCTGTTCGTGCGCCGGGGGCTCAAGATCCGGCCCTTCCTGATCGGCGGTCACCAGGAGCGCAGCCGCCGCGGCGGCACCGAGAACCTGGCCCTGATCGTGGGGATGGGCAAGGCGGCGGAGCTGGCCAAAGCCCGGCTGCCCGAGGAAGCGACCCGCGTGCGGGCGCTTCGCGACAAGCTCGAGCAGGGAATCCTGTCCTCGATCCCGAGCACCGAAGTCAACGGCGACCCGGAGCACCGGGTACCGAACACGAGCAACATCGGAATACACTTCATCGAGGGCGAATCCCTCCTCTTGGCCATGGACAAGCACGGGATCTGCGCCTCCACGGGCTCGGCCTGTGCGTCCGGCAGCCTGCAGCCCTCCCACGTGCTGCGGGCCATGGGGGTGCCCTTCACGAGCATCCACGGATCGGTGCGCTTCTCCCTGAGCACCTACACCACGGAGCAGGAAATCGACGCGGTTCTGGAAGCCCTGCCGGGCATCGTCAGCCACCTGCGGGACCTGTCGCCGTTCCACAGCATGGCGGACGTCGAGGCTTTCGGCGCGTGAGGCGGCAGTTACCTCACGAACAACCGGTGGTCGAGCCGCAGGTCATGCATTTGAGACAGGTGCCGTTGCGCACCAGGGTGAGGTGCCCGCAGACCGAACAGGGGTCCCCCTCGTAGCCCTGGATCCGGGCCATTTCCAGCACCCCGACCTCCTCGTCTGCTGCTCCGAAGCCCGGCTTCTGTCCCGCGGCTGAGCCCTCCGCCGCCCTGTGCTTCCCGGTGCGCGGCTTCCCGCCCCCGGAGCGGCCTCCGGAGCCCCGAAGGGTCCCGCCGTCGCCGCCCTTCGCCTCCTCGCGCTTGCCGTTGGTGCCGGTGGCGATCAGGTCGTCCGGCTTGACCTGCACGAGGTCGCCCCGCCTCAGATACGAAAGAGCCAGGTCCCGGAAGATGAAGTCCAGCACCGACGTGGTGATCTTGATGTTGTCGTGGCCCTGAACGATCCCGTTGGGCTCGAAGCGGGTGAACACGAAAGCGTCCACGTACTCCTCCAGGGGCACGCCGTACTGCAGCCCCAGGGACACGGCAATCGCGAAGCTGTTCAGCAGGCTGCGGAAGGCCGCCCCCTCCCGGTGCATGTCCAGGAAGATCTCTCCCAGGCTTCCGTCCGGGTACTCCCCGGTGCGAAGGAATATGCTGTGCTGACCGATCTTGGCCTTCTGGGTGTAGCCCGCGCGCCGGTTGGGAAGCGGCGTGCGGGAGGTGCGCGGCGTTCCGGCCGCCGGCTTTTCCGGCTGCGAAGCGGGGGCTCTGGCCGCCGGCCCGGCGACCGGCTCCCCAGCCGGGGCCGGCGCCGCAGGGCGGAAGCCTTCCTTCTTGAGGGCCAGGATCTGGGCCACCAGGGGGTCCTCGGCGGCGTTGAGAGAAGACAGGGGCTGGCTGAGCTTGGAGCCGTCCCGGTAGACCGCGATCGCCTTCAGCATCCTCTGCCAGGAGAGGAAGTAGGCCCCCTTGATGTCCTCCACCGACGCCCCCTGGGGCATGTTCACGGTCTTGGAGATGGCCCCGGAGATGAAGGGCTGGACCGCCGCCATCATCTCGATGTGGGCCTTCCAGGCGATGTAGCGCCGGCCCTTGCGCCCGGAGCGGTTGGCGGTGTCGAACACCGGGTAGTGCTCCTCCCTGAGGTGGGGAGCACCCTCCAGGGTCATGGTGCCGCAGGCGTAGGTCTCCGCCGCCTCGGTCTCCTCGGCCGAGAAGCCCAGGTGGCTCAGCAGCCGGAAGCCCGGCGCCCGGCAGACCGCCGCCTCCAGGCCGAGGGCCTTGCCCAGGAACTCCTCCCCCAGCACGGAGGGCAGGAACGCCCCGTGGAGGCTGAAGGCATTCTCCAGAGCCCGGTCCACCCGCTCCAGTTCCTCCGGACCGAAGCCCTTGGCCTCCAGGGCCTCCCACGACACCCCCGGCGCCCCCTTCAGGGTCTTGTGCCCCACGCAGTAGGCGGTGATCTCCTCCACCTGCCTGCGGGTGTAGCCCAGGCGCTCGAGGGCCGGGGGGATCGAGGCGTTGATGATCTTGAAGGAGCCCCCGCCGGCCAGCTTCTTGAACTTGACCAGGGCGAAGTCCGGCTCGACTCCCGTGGTGTCGCAGTCCATGACCAGGCCGATCGTGCCCGTGGGGGCGATGGCCGTCACCTGGGCATTGCGGAACCCATGCTTATCGCCCAGCTCCAGGGCCTGGTCCCACACGGCCCGGGCCGTCGCCGCCAGCTCCGGCAGGCAGCTGTCTTCAGCGAAGCGCCGGGGATACACGCTCAAGGCCTCGTACTCCCCTTCGGGGGAGGCACAGATCGCCCGGCGGTGGTTGCGGATGACCCGCAGCATGTCCTCGCGGTTGGCCTCGAAGCGCGAAAACGCTCCCAGCTCCGCGGCCATGCGAGCCGAGGCGGCGTACGCCTGCCCGGTCAGGATGGCGGACAGTGCGGCGGCGATGGCCCGCCCCTCCTCGCTGTCGTAGGGCACGCCCATCACCATCAGCAGGCTGCCCAGGTTGGCGTAGCCCAGCCCCAGGGTCCGGTAGTCGAAGCTCTTGCGGGCGATCGACCCGGAGGGGAACTGGGCCATGAGCACGCTGATCTCCAGAACTACGGTCCACAGCTCGATCGCGTGGGTGAACCCCTCGACGTCGAAGCGTCCCGCGGCCTGGTCGTAGAAGGCCATCAGGTTCAGGGAGGCCAGGTTGCAGGCCGTGTCGTCCAGGAACATGTACTCCGAGCAGGGGTTGGACGCCCGGATCTCCCCGTCCTGCGGGCAGGTGTGCCACTCGTTGATCGTGGAGTGGTACTGGATACCCGGATCGGCGCAGTTCCAGGCCGCGTAGGCAATGCGGTCCCAGAGGCTGCGGGCCTTGAGGCGGATCTCGAGGTCCCGGTCGACCCGTCCGGTCAGGGTCCACTCGCCGTCGTCCAGGACCTTCTGCATGAACTCGGCGGTCAGGCGCACGGAGTTGTTCGAGGACTGGCCGCTGACGGTGGCGTATGCCTCCTCGTCCCACTCCGTGGTGTACTCCTGCACGTCCAGCTCCCGGTAGCCCTGCCGCAGGAGCTGCAGGATCCGGTAGACGTAGGTCGGCGGGATCTCCTCGCCCAGAGCATCCCGGATGGCTTCCCGCAGCCGCGGGTTCTCCTCGGGATCGGTGGCCCCGGCCTCCGGCGCGCCATTGTTGCCCGCGTAACCCGCCACCGCTTCCTCGAGTTGCCGGGTGTGCCGCCGCAGAATGCGGCTGCCCACGACCATGGACACGACCTTCTGCTCCTCGTCGACTTTCCAGTTGACGTAGTCCCCCACGTCAGGGTGGTCCGCGTCCAGGGTTACCATCCGGGCGGCCCGGCGGGTGGTGCCGCCGCTCTTGATCGCCGACGCCGAGCGGTCCCCTACCTTCAGGAAGGACAGCAGCCCGGATGAGATCCCGCCGCCGCTCAGGGGCTCCCGCTTGGCCCGCAGCCGCGAGTAGTTGCTGCCCGTGCCCGAGCCGTACTTGAACAGTCGGGCCTCGCTGGTCACCAGGTCCATGATCCCGCCCTCGCCGACCAGGTCGTCCTCCACGGAGATGATGAAGCAGTTGTGAACCAGGATGCCGTTGGACAGGTACTGTCCGCTCTCGGTCTGGATGTCGTAGACCCTCATGAGCCCCAGAGGCTCGATGCGATGAATCGGCTCTTCCCGCAGCGACGTGATCCGCTCCAGGATCAGACTGCGATTGCCCCCGCTCGCGGACTGTCCCGCAAACCCGTGGGCAGGGAGCCATCCGAGCGGAGCAGCCTCGTCAAGGCTGCGGTCGGTCAGGGCGCCCGATTCCCGGGTGTCGGTGGGGGCCGACAGGCGCAAGCACATGCCCGGGGCGAGCTGTTCCAGGGGCAGCCACTCCCCGGCTGTCCCGCCGCCGGCGGAGGCAAACACCAGATGATCACCCGTCGCGTCCACGGCGGACCCGTCGTTCAGGACCACGTGAAATACGGGCTTGACCCCGTTCTCGGCCACGGCCACAACCCTGCTGGTCCCCCGTCCGCCCTGAGTGCCGTCGTACACTTCAAGGTCCGTGAGCCCCTTCTCTACGATCTCGCCAATCGGCACCGGCCCGAGGGGTGTCGACACGGGGGCGTGGTACGGCTGGCACGCGTGGGGCTGCGGGCGCTCGTACGCGCTGGAGGCCGTCTTCAGCTCTCCGCTCTCCGGCTCCACGTAGTGATGCCCCTGAGGAGGCCCTTTGATCCCGTACACGGCGAACAGCCCGGTGTTGAACCACTGCGGGGAGTTCGGGGCGGCCATCTGGCGGGCCAGCATGAAGGAGATCTCGTCGTAGAAGCTCTCGGCGTCTTCCTCGGTGGAGAAATAGCCGTAGCGCCGCCCCCAGTCGGTCCAGGTGTGGGCCAGGCGATGGAACACCTGCCGGGCGTCGGTCTCACCTCCGGTGCCGCCGCTCTCGGACGGCACCCCGGTCTTGCGGAAGTACTTCTGGGCGAGAATGTCGGTGGCGATCTGGGACCAGGATCGGGGCACCACGACCCCATCCTGGTGGAAAATGACCTTGCCGTCAGGGTCGCGGATCTCGGAGGTCCGCTCCTCGAAGGTGATTCCCTGGTACGGGCCTTTGCCTTTGCGGGTGAACCGACGCTGGACCTTCATATCCCCTCCCTGATGCGAGCTCGCACCGCCTGCGGCCGAGCCCGGCACCGTGACTTCCAAAGTACTATCCGGGCCCGGGCCGGATCAAGCTCCGGGGTCCCGAAATAGGGAGAAAACTCCTCGCGTACCAGTGAAGCGCCGGCGGATCAGGGGCCCGGCAGCTCCGTGAGCTCCACCACGCGTCCGCCCTCCAGGTTGACGGTTTCGATGAGAGCCCGCTCGAGGGTGTCGAAGCGCCGCTCGAAGGACCCCGGGTCATCGCCCAGAAAACCCAGGATGTCCCCCCTTCGATCGGGATAGGCGGACAGGAGCCTCCCGGCGGTCACTCCCCGAAAATACGAGCCGACCCACCGGCGCTCCTGCTGGAAGAGGTAGGCTTGCAGCTCGTTGGCCGAAAGGTACTCGTCGGCGGTGTCGTAGCCTACCCAGCGAAAGAACAGGAGCCAGAACGCCCGTTCCCCCTCGCCCAGCTCATCCCACAGAGCCCGGGCGCTCTCGCGGTAGGCCTCGGACATGAAGAAGACGCCGTGGAAGGCCTCGTGGGTCAGGAGATGGCGGCGGAGCAGGGGGCCGGAGCTGCGGGATATGGAGATCACAGCGCCCCGTCCGGGCAGGAAGACCCCCTCCCGGCGCTCCAGGATGCCGTTGGCAATCAGGATCCCCCGCAGCTGCTCCTCTTCGGGGAGAAGCGGAAACTCCTGTTCGGCGGCCTGCTGGAAAAAACGCGCCAGGTCCTCCGCCCGATAGTCGTGGGCGTTGAAACCGTGGAGGTTCTCGATCTCCCGATCCGCGGCCAGACGCCCCCGGTACCCCCGCTTCTCGACGAAAAAGGCCAGTCGCTTGAAGAACCGGGCCTGCGCCGCGTAGTCGGCGGTGTCGAAGATCAGCACCTCGGGAAACAGGCTCCAGGAGTACAGCTCGTAGAGGGGGTCTCTCCACGCCTCCCGGGGATACGCCAGCACGACCCCCGGATCGGCGGGCAGCGGCACCAGCGGGCCTGGAAGGGGGACGCCCGGCAGCGCCCGGGCATCCGGTGCCGCCGGATCGTCCCCCGGCGAGTCCACGCCCGGCACCAGGCTCAGGCCGTCCAGCCAGAGCCGGGAGCCGGCCAGCGGCTCGACTCGCACTCGCCGCGGCACGAACGGCACGAGAGCGGGGTACAGGTACAAAGACCGGCGGCCGGACAGTCCCTGGTACAGGAACCGCCGCTCCTCCCGGCCGTCGCTCACGATGATCAGGGCGGCGGCGCGCTCAGGCCCCGTGTACGGGGGCCGGGACCCGGCGGCCTGCGCGCCGGCCGATTGCGGCGCCACGGCGCCGGCCAGCCCCCGGGCGACCGACTCGGCGGCCCGGAAGCGGGCCCAGGGGAACGCCGGCCTGCACTCCAGGTCGAGCTCCAGGCGCCAGGCCGGCCCGCTGCCGGGGGCGGGCCCGGGGAGCCCGGGCTCCTCCAGCTGCACCTCCCAGCCCCGCTCGTCCCGGCGCCAGGAGCGCACCTGCATGCCTCCGGTCGGGACTCCGTCCTCGGCGGCGAATCCCGCCTCTGCAGCGGCCAGGCCCATGGCGTGGACCACCAGTCCTCGATCCGGCGGAGGCTCGATCACGATGCGGGAGAACGGGCGATCGGGCGGCAGAGGAACCAGGATACGACCGGGGCCTCCCTGGATGTCGATGAGAGCCCGCTCAGCCACCGGCTCCCCGTCGGGTCCAAGCAGGCGCAGCACCCTGCCGCCTGCGGCTCCGCTGTACTCCAGGTAACAGGCCCGATCCCCGGCGACGGCGGCAACCGGCCGGCGCAGGCGATACACCCCGACGGCACGCTCCTGCCGAAGAGGCACCGGGCCGTCAGGCCCCGAGAAGAGCATCGACCCCGCCGGCCTGCAGCCGGACAGAGCGCCTGCAGCGAGGCTGGCGAGCAGAGTCAGGACGGCGAGGGCACGCCTCATGTCATGGCGAGGATGCTCTTGGTCAGGAGCTCGGCGATCTCGGCCTTGCGATCCGCCTGGAGGTCCGGGCCTTCCCGGAGAAGGCTCTCGAAGCGGCCGCGAAAGCCGTCGGGAAGCCTGGGGAGCTCCATTACCTTTTCCAGCAGCATCCGAGGGGACGGCTCGAAGCTCCGGTTGACCGCGAACAGGAAACTGCAGAGGTTCTGCAGGAAACGGCTCATGGAGAACACGATGAACAGGCTGTCGGCTCGGTAGGTGGCCGCCCGGAGATCGTTCAGATAGTAGGAAGTGGCGATGCGCGCTCCGTCCCGGAGCACCTGCCAGTAGTGATCCGGCAGGGCAGCGAGGCGGCCGCGGATCGCCTCCAGCCAGCCGCTGCGCTGCAGCAGCACCTGGCCGTACGCCAGGCGATAGAAGGGATAGGTTCCAGACTCGTGGAAGATCCACTGCCCGTCCCCGATGCGCTTCAACAGGAGCTCGATCCGCGTGGTCTCCTGGTAGCGGATCCTGACGGGCAGCTCGTCCATCAGGAAGCGGTCTTCGGTGAACCCCGGGACGGTGTCGAAGCTGCGGGGGGCGCCGAGCTGCTGCCTGCGATCGTTGCGGGGAGGCAGCACCCCGGTGAAGTACGCGTCCAGGGAGATGGTGAAATACGGATCCAGGAGCTTGATCTCCGCGGACTCGCCCAGCACTACCGCCTCCACGCTCTCCCAGCGGGAGATGCTTTCGGTCAGGACCTCCGAGACTTCGGCAACCTTGCGCTGCACCTCTCAACCTCCCTCAGCCGGGACATCTTAGCACAAACGGTTTGATTCACAAAGGTTTTTGTGCCATTGTAGGGGCATCGCCGTGAATACCACGTTGCACAAGGCCACACCCCGTTTATGGCTCCCGCTGCTGCCGATCTGGGTATCCTCGCTCGTGATGCTGGGGCTCCTGGTCGTCTTCCGGCCCGGGCAGACCGCCCTGGTTGCCCTCGCGGCGGCGGCCGCGGTGGGGCTGAGCTTCCTGATGGGGCTGCTTCTGAGCTCTCTGCTGCCCCGCCACCGCATCCTGAGCCAGCGGGCCAGCCGACTGGAAGCCATCTACGAGATCATCCACAAGGCGGGGGCCAGCCTGAACCTCCAGGAGGTCCTCGACGCGATCACCCGGTTCACGGTCGAGGTGACCGCGGTGCGGGGCTGTTCGGTCAAGCTGTGGGACACCGACAGCGGAACCATGCACGTGCGCTCCCTGGCCGGGATCGCCCGGGAGCCGAGCGATCTGTCCATCGACGTGGCCGAAAACCTCTATCACCGCAGCCTGATGGAGGGCAAGGCCGTGCTGGTCGACGAAGCCCTGGAGCGGGACTTCCCCGAGGTGGACGACCAGACCGAATCCCTGATCTGCGTGCCCCTGCGCAACGAAGAACGGACCCTGGGGGCGCTGTGCGTCTACGGCGAACGCGGGCGCCGGCTGACCCAGGAGATGATTGCCCTGTACTCGATTCTGGGTGACCTGGTGACCCTCTCGATCAGCAACGCTGCGGTCTACGAAAACCTGAAGCGCCTGGACGAGGCCAAGACGTGGTTTCTCCTGAAGGCATCCCACGAGCTGCGCTCCCCGCTGGACACCATCCGGTCCGTGGCCCGCACCCTGACCGAGGGCTTCGTCGGCTCCCTGGCCCCTCAGCAGCTGGACATGATCCGGCGCATCGAGCTCCGGGCCGAGGCCCTCTCCAAGAGCATCGGCGACCTCCTCGTGCTGGCCAGGGGCCGGGCGGAGCTGTCCACCGCGGAGCTGGAACCCCTGGATTTCTGCTCCCTGCTCACGGAGAATGTCCGCTTCTACAACACGGTCGCTTCCGAGAAGCAAGTGCAGCTGGAGGCTGACTGCCTTCCCGGGGCCGCGGAGGTCTACGGCCGCAAGGAAGGCCTCCAGTCGATCATCACCAACCTCCTGTCGAACGCCATCAAGTACACCCCCCCGGGCGGGCGGGTGCGGCTGCGCCTGGCCGAAGCGGACGGGAAGCTTCTCTTCGAGGTCGCGGATACGGGGATCGGGATCCCGCAGGGCGAGCAGGACAGGCTGTTCAGCGAGTTCTTCAGGGCCAGCAACGCCCGCCAGCTGGCGGAGACCGGCACGGGATTGGGCCTTACTATCGTAAAGTCCACGGTCGAGCAGCACGGAGGCTCCATCGAGGTCCAGAGCCGGGAGGGCGAAGGAACCACCGTGCGGGTGTTCCTGAACCGTGTGGGCAAATGACGCCGGGAACCTGACCCCATGGAGCTGCTGGTTCTCGGGATGATCCCCCCGACGGACATCGAGCGCCGGGTACGGGAGCTCCAGCGCAAGCTGTACGCCGAGCGGGATCTCCCAGAAGCGCTTGCCCTCCCCGTCGTGATTCCACTGTGGGTGCGCAAAGGGCTCGAGGCATCCGCGCAGGCCCCGGCCCTCGCCTCGGCCCTGGCCCCGCCCCCGGGCCGCCTCGAAGCCCCGCGGCTGGTCACCGGAGCCTTCGCGATGGAGGGGCACTGGCTGCTGTGGTCGCTGCAGGCAGCCCCGGGCCTGCGAGCGTCGGCCGCAACCTGGCTCGACCGCATCGGGCATGCGCACCAGGCCGAGGACGAGCCGAGCCGGCTCCCCACGGAATCCGGATTCCCGCTGGCTTTCTCCCCGACCCCCGGGGTCCTGGAGGCAGCTCTCCCGCTCCTGGGGGTGGAGCCGCCCCGCACCTTCCAGCCCCGGTGCCTGGCGCTGTATCGCCTCCAGGAGCTGGGGCGGGAGGCCGGCGCCTGCAGAGGGTGGAGCTGGGCGAGGGTGTTCGATCGGGGGCTCTTCTGGGAGGAGATCCGGCGCAAGCCCGTGCGCCGTCAGGCATAGCGCAGCCGCGGGAGCTCCGACTCCACCACCACTCGCAGCCCTTCGAGCAGCCGCGGCAGCGGCTCGCCGTAGCCCTCCCGCCGCAGGGTGGTGCAGAACTCCCGGTGTCCCCGGCTTCTGCGGTATTCCGGCACCCGGGAGGGAATGCGCAGGTACCGGTCGAACAGGTCCAGGTCCACGTCCACCAGCAGGCTGGCCTGGTAGAACAGGAGCTGGCGGCGGCGGTAGAGGGAAGTCCCCAGGATCTTGCGGTCCCGGATGGCCAGATCCGAGATGCCCCGGTCCTCGACCTTCCCCGGGCCCATGGTCCCCAGAGCCCGGCGAAACCAGTCGTTGAGGAGGCGGAAGTACTCCAGGTTGCGGTAGGGCGAAGCCACCTCGGCTACCAGGGCCAGGACCACCTGCCCCGGGGTCAGAACCACCGTGCCGCCGCCGCCCTTGCGGCGCAGGATCTCCACGCCGTCGGCCTCGGCCCGCTCGACCACGACGTCCTCCTCGGCCCTGCGCCCGGCTCCGAGGACGATGGAAACCTCCCGGGGTTCGTACAGCCGGTAGACCGGCTCCCGCGCCGCCTCGAACAGGCCGATGAGGTCTTCGTTGACCGTGGGCGCGGCGGGCGCTCCTGCCACCGATCTAGGCGCCGAACTTGGCAAGCCTGCCCGCGTAGGAGAGAGCCAGCCGGATCAGGATCTTTCCCGGCACCACCCCCCAGGCACCCCGGGCGCAGGCACGCTCCCCGAACTCCCGCGTTTCGTCGGGCCGGATCCGTTCGGCCCTGATCAGGAACGGGATCGGGTGGGAGGAGTGGGCCTTCATGACCGCGGGAGTCGAGTGATCACCGGTCACGACGATGACGTCGGGGTTCATGGCGGTGAGGGAGGGAAGGAAGGCGTCGACCTTCTCGATCTCCGCCACCTTGGCCTCGAAGTCACCGTCCTCGCCCCTGGAGTCCGTGTACTTGTGATGAACGAAGAAGAAGTCGTACCTGTCCCAGTTGTCCCGCAGGGCTCGGGCCTGGTCTTCGAGGCTCACCAGGTCATCGATCACATCCATGCCGAGAAGGCGGGCGATCCCCTTGTAGTCCGGGTACACGGGCATGGCCACCGCCGAGAGCCCGAAGAGCTCGTTCATGCTCGGTATCGAGGGCAGCTCGGCGAAGCCGCGCATCAGCAATGCGTTGGCAGGATGGCGGTCCCGGAGCAGCTCGCCGGCCTGGCGAACGAACTCCCCGGCCACCTCGGCGGTGCGTTCCCCCTTCTTGGCAGTCGCCTTGGGCTCGCGGGGCCTGACACCCGTGGCCTGGGGGTCCGTGTCCTCCACCTGATCGCTCAGACCCTGGCCTCGGAACACGACCACCGCACGGTAGTCCTTGACCGGGCGCATGAACAGCTCGACCCCCGGTATTTTGACGGCAGAGAGGACCTCGCAGAGCTCGGCGCACTTCTCGGTCGGAATCCTGCCGGCCCGGCGGTCGGTGATGCGCCCCTCCTCGTCCCGGGTGGCAAAATTGACCCGGGCGGCCACGTCCCCGGCCCTGAGGGGAAAGCCGACGCCCATGGCGGCCACCACGCCCCGGCCGATCGGGTACTCGGTGGGCTCGTAGCCGAACAGAGCGAAGTGCCCCGGAGCCGACCCGGGGGTGATGCCGTACCCGATGGGCAGATGCAGCCCGCACTCGGCTTCGGCGGCCAGGGCATCCAGGTTCGGCGTCCGTGCAGTCTCCAGCTCGGTCTTGCCGCCTGTTTCCCGGGGCAGGCCCCCGAGTCCGTCCATCACCAGGAGCACGATCTTGCTGCCGTTCTTCAGAACCAGTTCCTTGATCAACTCTGACATCGGAGCCACCTCTTGCGTCGTTCTTTGCCCCCTGTGCCGGGACTCTCAGCAAGAACGTATCCAGGACGGGCACTCCGGGTCAAGCGCGGGGGCCTCGAAAAAGCTTTTGACTTCTTTTTCAAAACGTGCAATGAATACTCATGCAGGTTGGGCAAACTTCTACGCCCCCTTCGAGGAGGATTCTCTGACCAGTCAGGAAGCGCGTCGGCGGCTGATTCTCGCGATTCTGAGGAACGAGAAGGTCCACAGCCAGGAAGAGCTCCAGCACAGGCTCAGGCAGGAGGGCAAGGACGTGACCCAGGCGACCCTTTCGCGGGACCTGAAGTTCCTGGGCATCGCCCGGGTTCCGGACCCCAAGGAAGGGTACGTCTACGCCGTCAAAGAGGAAGTCAATGCCACCCCGGAGCCGTACCTCAGGGACGACATCAGCCGGGGCATCGTGGACGTGCAGTATTCGGGAAACCTGGCGGTGATCCACACGAAGCTCGGCCACGGTCACAGCGTCGCCTTCGCCATCGACCGCCTGGAGATTCCGGAGGTCCTGGGCACCCTCGGAGGCGAGGACACCCTCCTGGTCGTCTTTCGGGAAGACGCCGACAAGTCGACCTTCATCAAGAAGCTGACCGGAGAAGCCGCTCTCCCGACAGGATAGGACGCCTCCCTCCGCCTGCCGTCCCGCCTGCGCCGTACGTTGCCGCCGCGGCCGTGACACGGACTCGAGTCAATAGAACATCAGGACGGTAAAGAGCACGCTCAGCGCGTAGAGCCCCGACACTGCGATAAGCGAGCTCAGGATGCTGGTGTACCAGAGGGTCCGCTTGAGGGCAACCTCGTACACCTCGACTCTGCGGATCGTTTCGACCGGAATGCTGATGGCGCTGCCCGGGCTGAGCTCCAGCGGATGCGAGTGGTCGACGTACACGTGCAGCTCCCGTTGCCTGGTGAACCTGGAGGTGCTCGGGGGATCGATCACGTAGCCGGCGAGAGTACCACTGTCGAGATCCGGATCCCCGATCTGGAACACCCTGGCGCGGTAATGGACGATGACAAGGTCCTTCAGGTCGATCGGCAGGTCCCGCTCCCGGGGCAGGCCCCTCGTGTCGTACGACACGCAACCGGTGATGAACGCAAACGCGACTGCCGCCAGAAGGATCGACAGAACCCACCGAGCTGACCCCGTACGGAATGCCACGGCTGTCCCCTCTCCCGCCGCCTTCAGCAAGAACGCAGGCGGGCCTTTCCAGCCTCCATTGTCGTTCATTCCGATCGGCTTTGCCAACGAAGACACGCGCCCGCCCGTTGTTGACCTGCCCCGGGGTTCGTCGGTATCATGAGAGTGCCGCTCGGGATGTAGCCTAGCGGTTAAGGCGCCTGCTTTGGGAGCAGGAGATCGGAGGTTCGAGTCCTCTCATCCCGAATCGGGGCGTCCATAGCTCAGGTGGATAGAGCAACAGCCTTCTAAGCTGTGGGTCGCAGGTTCGAGTCCTGCTGGACGCGCTACCTCGAGGCGCAGACCTCTACTCGTGGCCCTCCCCTGCCATCATCCCGATCCCGTGCTCCATGACCGGGATCAGGATGCGGGTGCACAGGCGGACGGCCTTCACGGAGCCCGGGAAGTTGACCACGATGCACCGCCCCCGCATCCCGGCGGTGCCCCGGGACAGCAGGGCAAAGGGCGTTTCCCCGTAGGATTCCCGGCGCAGCGCTTCGGCGATCCCGGGAAGCGGGCGCTCGCAGAACCCCTGCGTGACCTCCGGGGTGAGATCCCGGGGTCCGATGCCGGTGCCGCCGGTTGTCAGGATCCAGTCCGAGTCCGCGTGGGCTTCCAGAGCCTGCAGGATGGCGTGCGCCTCGTCGGGCACGATCTGCCGGCGGATTTCGGCGGCCGGCCAGGCCTCCCGGAGGAGCCCCTCGATCTCCGGCCCCGAGGCGTCGGCGTACTCGCCCCGGGAGGCACGGTCAGAGATCGTAATGACACTCACTCTCACCGCTGATCTCTCCCCCCCGGATTACCCGGGCGAAGATCCCCTTGCGGGGCATGACGCAGTCCCCCACCGCCTGACGGATGGCGCAGCCGTGATGGCACTCCTTGCCGATCTGGGTGACCTCCAGCACTGCGGCGCCGATGTGCAGCCGGGTGCCCACGGGCAGGGAGGCCAGGTCGATCCCCCGGGTGGTGATGTTTTCCGCGAAGTCCCCGTAATGAAGCTCGACGCCCCTGCCCCGCATGGTGTCGATCTCCTCCTCGGCGAGCAGCGACACCTGGCGGTGCCAGTCCCCGGCATGGGCGTCCCCGACGATGCCGTGATTCTCCTGCAGCAGGGCCTGCTCCACCGGGTGCTTCTGCTCCCCTTGAGCTTGCGAAACGTTCACCGCCAGGACGTTGAAGCTCCTCCTCATGCCCCGTCCTCTCCGGCGGCCCCCCCCACAGGCGCCTTGGTCTTTTCGACCAGGCGGATCTCCCCGATGCGCATCCCCTTGTCCACGGCCTTGCACATGTCGTAGATCGTGAGGGCGGCCACGCTGACCGCCGTGAGGGCCTCCATCTCGATGCCCGTCTTGTCCGTGCACACGGCCCGGCTCTCGATCTGGATCGAGGCGTCGGCGAATCGGAAATCCACGCTGAGCTGGTCGATGGCGATGTTGTGGCAAAGGGGGATGAGCTCCGCGGTGCGTTTGGCCGCGGCGATTCCCGCCACCCGGGCCACCGCCAGGACGTCCCCTTTCTCGACCAGGTTCTCCCGGACCAGCCTCAGGGTCTCCGGGGCCAGGGTGATGGTGCCGGAAGCCCGGGCCGTTCGCCGCACCCTGGCCTTGCCGGACACGTCCACCATCCGGGCCCGCCCCTGTTCGTCGACGTGGCTGAGCCTGTCCATGCTCACCCCCCGATCCCGATCATGGGACGATTGGTGCAGACCCCCCCGCGCTCGGGCTTGGCCGCGATCGTGCGCCTGAGGCTCTCCTCGATGTTCGACAGGTCGAGCGGGATCTCCTCGTCGGAGTGCAGGCACGGCTTGAGAGTCCCGTCGGCCAGGAGCCGGATCTTGTTGCAGCTCCCGCAGCGCGGGGGACGGTCGAAGGCGTAGTTGTCGATCTTCTCCTCGCCCAGGGCATAGTGGTTGATGAGCTGGAGGGTCATGGGTTGCCCGTCCCGGGGGCGGCGGGCGCCGGACCGGCACTCGCAGAAGCGCCGCATCTCCTCGATCTCCCGCTCCCCCGTGTCCTCGAGCACCACCATGTTGATCTTGATCGGGAACCCGGCCTTCCGGGCGGCCTCGATCCCCTCCAGGACCCGGCGGATGTCGCCCACCCGCGTGATCCGGCGGTAGCGCTCGGGGTCGAGGGTGTCCAGGGACACGTTCACGCTGTCCAGGCCCGCGCCGCGAAGGGCAGCGGCGTAGCCGGCCAGGAGCACCCCGTTGGTGGTCATGCCCAGATGCCGGACTCCTTCCACCTCCCGGATCATCCGGACCAGCTCCACGATCCCGCGCTTGACCAGGGGCTCCCCGCCGGTCAGGCGAATCTTGGTGAGCCCGAGGCGCACCCCGACCCGCACCACCTCGACGATCTGCTCCAGGGAAAGGAACTCGTCGTGGCTCCTGACGGGCACGCCCTCGGCGGGCATGCAGTAGCGGCAGCGGAGGTTGCACTTGTCCGTCACCGAGATGCGCAGGTAGTCGATCTTCCGGTCATATGAGTCGAACATCCAGCTCCGTTCCTTCCTCGAGCTCCTTCTGTCCCCGCTCGATCCGGACGAGGCCGTCTGCCCCGGCCAGGACGTTCAGGTGCGAGGAGCCGTGGTACGAGAGGGGTCTGGCTGCGCCGTCCTGCAGCCGCACCGGACGGTACTCGAGGCGTTCCGCGTCCCGCCGGCGAAGCGACCCCTCCAGCCGGGCCCGAACGGTGACCGGCCGGTGCGCGATGCCCATCCAGTGGTACAGCAGGCTCTTCACGAACACCTCGAAGATCACGAAGGTGGACACCGGGTTTCCCGGCAGGCCGAACAGGTATTTCTGGGCCTTCTGCGCGAAGAGGGTGGGTTTTCCGGGCTTGATGGCGAGCTTGTGGAAGTGGATCCTCGCCCCGGCCTGGCGGAT
>Ga0068714_10004194_pt1 | contig 16388 bp, 12 predicted proteins | sample MTBNYHSulfiMetaG_FD_62988 | JGI IMG/M metagenome (GOLD analysis project Ga0068714, IMG submission 62988) | Enrichment culture microbial communities from rom New York Harbor, USA that are MTBE-degrading - MTBE-NYH (New York Harbor Sulfidogenic)... | ecosystem: Environmental > Aquatic > Marine >...
CAATGGGGAACGCACCGTCCTCGACCTTGGTCTCCTGAAAGCAGACGATGTCCGGTGCGACCTTCTCCAGCCAGGGGAGGACCGCGTGGAGCCGGGAACGGATCGAATTCACGTTCCAGGTCGCGACGGTGAGCGTCATCGGATCAGCCTCCCAGCTCGCTCCGGCTACGGCGCGAGGACCCCGCTGAAGGTCGTCACGTCGAGCCCTTCCTGGCGGAGCCGCGCGACGTACGGGTTGATGCCGACCGAGTCGCTCGCGATGTGCCCCGTGACAACCAGGTTTTTCGCGTCGCCGAAGTCCGCCGCCAGCCGCTTCGCCTCGGCCGGTCGGCAGTGAATGTAGATCACCGTGTCGATCCCGTGCTCGAAGTACGCCTTGGCCACCGGATAGCCGCCGTTCGTCCCGGCGGCGTGCGACACGACGACGCGCCCGATCCGGTTCTCCGGCTTCCCGACACGGACCTCGATCTCGGTCGCGGCGGTGCGGAACTCGCCGAACGTCCCATAGAACCGGTCGACCAGCTCGGCGACGGTCGCGCGCTCGTCCATTGCGTCGGCCGCCTCGGCCATCCGGCGTCGCCCGATCTCATCAAGCGGGGTATGGATGTTCAGGTAGGCGATGTTGAGCAGGGCCGCGACCGACGGATCGTGATCGTAGTTTCCCATCGAGTCGAGGACCCTGCGTTCCTCAACCGTGTCGCGCATCGTCTCCTCGGCGACCGCTCGCGGCACCCCCGCACCGACCATCTGCTCGACGTGCCGGCGGAGGACCTCGTGGAACCGAAGCGTCGAGCGACCACCGACCGGGTGGTGCGAGATCGCGCAGTCGTACCCCTTCGCCGACGCGAGGATCAGCTCCGGCGCCCGGAGGTCGATCCCGAAGAGGATCCGCTCGACCTCGTCCCGAGGGTGGTAGACCGCGCTGTCGCTCGGGACCTCATCGAGGCCGGCCATCTCAAGTGCAATCTGCATCAGCCGATCCGTGTTCATGAGCCGCCTTTCGGCACGTGGGCCCGGTCTTCGTGGCTCGATGCCCCCCACAGCCCGTGCGGTACGGGGGTGAAGTCGCGCAGGTTCGATCCTCCGGTGAACTCTCGCAGGATCGAGTTGTCGGGAATGTTGTCGGACGGGTACGGGTCGAACCACCACAGAAGCGCGAGAAGCCGCTGTGCCTCGACGCGGAGGTGCGGCTGTTGGACTTGGAGGAGAAGCGGCTCCACCAGCGGTTTGAGCACCGCAAGCTCGTAGCTCAACGCCGAGTTGAACATCACGTCGGCCTCTTCCTGGTACGGGAAGATGTTCTGCTTCTCGCCCCGCCGGACGTTCTCCCACAACGTCAGCGTCTCGGCGGCCGTATACCCACGAGAGAGGGAATCGCGCACGATCCGCCGGATGAGGCGCGTGTCGGTCGTCGACACGCGGTTGTGGATATCGAGGTTGAGCTGGGTCAGGGCACTGATGAACACCCGATAGCACTCCTTGACCGGGCTCGCTTCGATCAGCCGCGGGTTCAGGCCGTGAATCCCCTCCACAAGGATCACCTGGTTCTCCGAGGGGTGAACCGTCGGCCCCGCCTGCCTCGTTCCCGTATGGAAGTCAAACCGTGGCAGCGTCACCGGGTGCCCGGCGATGATCTGACCGAGGTCCTCCTGGAACCGCTCCACGTCGAGTGCGTCGAGCGAATCGACGTCCATGTCCTCCCCGAAGCGTTCGATCAAGGTAGCGCGGGGGTGGAAGTAGTTGTCCATCGCCAATGGGTACGGGTTGAGCCCGTCCGCTAGGAGCTGAATCGCGAGCCTCTTGGAGAACGTCGTCTTCCCTGACGCCGACGGCCCGGCGATGAATACCAACTGAACCCCGCCCACGTGGCGAGCCGAGATCTCGGATGCGATCGCGGCGATCCGCTTCTCGTGAAGCGCCTCGGCGACGAGGACGATCTGCTCGATGCGCTGCGTGCGGATCGCTTCGTTCAGCGACACGACGTTGCGCACGCCGAGCAACGCAAGCCACCTGCCGTACTCGTCGAACACGTCACGCAGCGCCTTGAACTTGCGCGCCGGCAGCAGCTTCTGCGGATCCTTGCGCATCGGGAACCGAAGGATGAACCCGTCTGCGAACACCTCCAGCCCGAACATCTGGAGGAAGCGCGTGGAGGGGACCATGTACCCGTAGAAGTAGTCGGACGTCCCATCGAGCGAGTACAGGTGCAGGTGGTCGACCCTCCGCGCCTCGAACAACCGGACCTTCGCGAGCTCACCTCGAGCGATGAAGACCTCCCGCGCTTCCTCGATCGAGCAGCGGCGACGCGTGATCGGTCGATCCTCACGTACCAGGTCGAGCATCCGCGCCTTGATTCGTGCGAGCTCCCGTGCGGTGAACGCCTTGCGTCCCTCGACACGGCAGAAGTAGCCGCCGTGCGGGACGGAGTACTCGATGCACACCCGCGCATCGGGGAACAGCTCCGCCGCGACCACGACCAGGAGGAAGGAGAGGCTCCGACGGTAGATCTGCATGCCGTGCGAATCGCTCAGGAACACCGGGATGACGTCGGCATCCCGCTCGATCGGCCAGGCCAGTTCCCTCAGCTCTCCCCCGACGATCGCGGCGACCGCGGGACGGTCGGCCTCCGGATACGCAATGCTCAGGACGGTGTCCAGCGGCGTTGCCCGCGGTGCATCGTAGACCCGCCCGTCCTCGAGCCGCACTTGGACGGTCGAGCGGGGTTCCGCTTCATGCACTCTGGTAGGTGATGGCACCATCTTGGGCATCCTCCGGGCCGGTCCGATGCTTCGGGGGAGGTAGTCTAACCGCTCGTGCCGAGAAGGGGGAACACCTTCTCGCGCAGTTCGTCGATCGTGCGGGCAAGATCCTCGAGGACGGCAAGGTCGGTCGGCGTCCGCGTCACCAAACCACGCAACGACGAGACCGTCACCCCGCGAAGCGCGGCCGAGGTCTGCCACGCCGGCGGGATCTCCTCCGACAGCTCCAGTTCGAGGAGGGTCCCCCAAGCGAGCGTCCAGGCGCGGACGACGTTGGCTATGTCGTACCCTCCCCCTCCCAGTGCGATCCACGGGAGACCCAGGTCGCGAAACGCACGGACGCAGCGCTCGAACTGGCGGAGGCTCATCCGCAGGTTTGCGACGACGTCCCCGACGATTGCGTCCGCGCCAAGCTGGGTGACGAGGACATCCGGCCGGTACGCACTCAGCGCGGGAAGGACGATCTCCCCGAGCACCCGCTCGTAGGCCTCATCCCCCGCTCCGGGCCGCAGCGGGACGTTGATCGCCGCGCCTTGGCCGCCTCCTTCGCCGATCTCCTCTACAAAGCCGCTTCCGGGGAAGAGCGTGTAGCCGGTCTGGTGTACCGAGATCGTCAGCACGTCTCCCGTCGTGTAGAAGGCAGCCTGCACGCCGTCTCCGTGGTGGGCGTCGATGTCGACGTACGCGACGCGCCTGCCCGCGTCCACGAGCCTCCGGATCCCGAGAACGGGGTCGTTGATATGGCAGAATCCCGAGGCATGCGAAGGCATCGCGTGGTGAAGCCCGCCCGCCATGTGGAACGCGCGCGTTGCGCGCCCCGCGAGGATCTCCTCAGCGCAGACGATCGAGCCGCCTGCGACGAGCATCGCCCAATCGTAGACGTCCGGGAAGACGGGATTGTCGGACGTCCCCAAGCCGTGCGAGAAGAGGTTCGGGACCCACAGCCCATCGCTCGCGATCCGCAGCGTTTCCAGGTATCCCTGGGCATGGAACCGCGTGGCTTCGTCCAGCGTCGCTTGCCGCGGAGCAAGCACGTAGACATCCGGCCGATCGACCAATCCGTACGCACGCATCAAGTCGAACGTCAGCTCCAGCCGCTCGATCTTGAACGGGTGATGCGGTCCGAAATCGAACTGCCTGAGCGGGGTCGGGTCGATAAGACAGCGTTTCGGCATCCTCTCCTCCGCTAGAACGCCCAGATTTGAATCAAATCGTCGGCCTCCAGGCCCCATGGGTCGAGGCCGAGCGAGAGAGCCCCCGCAGCGGTTTCGGCCACCGCATACCGCTTCTCATCCCGTTCGATGACCTTCACCCCCGGGCGATCCGCAAACGCGTCGGGGACCTCGACCAACGCGAGGACATGGTCCGGGAGCCCGTCGTCGCCCGTATCGATAAACGCGAGCAGGCAGGAAACACCTCGCGCCCGCAGGAGGCTCACGAACAGGATCGCCGTGTCCTCGCAGTCTCCCTCCCGATCCACGAGCGTCTCGATCGGATAGAGCGGCCACTCGAGCTCCGGGGGATCGGCCTGATAGCGGATCGTCCCCTGGACGAACGCCAACGCGCACTGCGCGTAGGAGACCTCGTCCCCCGGCGCACAGGCCGCGAGCAGCGCCGCGAGGTCCTCAAGCGTCGGGTCATCGAGCGGGTCCTCAACGTACGCGCCGTAGTCGTAGTTGTCCACGAGCGGCGTGCGCAGCCTCCCACGGTACATCTGATACAGGCTCCACGGGATGGGAAACTCGAGCCGCCACTCGACACTCGACTGCGTCCATTCATAGCGGAAGACGATCGCTCCGTCCGGAACCGCCAACACGTCAATCCGCTTCGAAACCGTGCCCTGCAGCCCTCCGGGATCGGTGATCCGCAACGTGACCTCGTAGCTGCCCGGTTCACCGTACGTGTGCGTCGGGCTCTCGCCCGCGACTTCCGTCCCGTCTCCGAAGAACCAGGCGTACTCGAGCGTCGCTCTCTCCGGGTCAGTCGAGCCCGACGCGTCGAACGCCACCGCGAGCGGCACGTAGCCCCGGGCGAGCGTCACCGTGAATGCCGCCACCGGAGGGCGATTCGGCTTCGGGGAGAGGCACCCGACCATCCCGATAGCCAGGCCCGCGGCAAGGATCAAGGTCCAAAGGAGCTTCGCCATGGTGAGGGAGGATTGTAGACCGTCCGTCAAACACCCTCAACCGAAGCTGCCCTCCGATGCCGTTCCCCTTCGGCGCTGCCTTTGATCGGGCAACCGGGCTGTGCTACCATGAGCCGCTGCGCAAGGGGGGCTCCCGTGTACATGATCATCGTCGGAGCGGGGTCGATCGGAACGAGCCTCATCGACCTCTCGGTGAAGGAGAAGAACAACGTTGTCGTCATCGATTCGAGAGCAGAGCGCGGACAGGAGATCAGCTCACGATACGATGTCACGGTGCTCACGGCGGACGCCACCGCGGCGGATACGCTTCGCGAGGCCGGATCCGAAAGGGCCGACGCGCTGATCGTCACCACCAGCGACGACGCGGTGAACCTGATGGTCGTATCGATCGCCGCGGACCTGAAGATCCCCTCCATCGTATCGGTCGTGAACGACGCGGAGCACGCGGACTTCTTCCGCAAACTCGGCGCCAACGTCATGGAGAACCCTGAGGACGTCGTCGCGCATCACCTCTACAACGCCGTGCGTCGTCCGAACGTTCAGGACTTTGCGATGCTCTCCCAGGGAGTGCAGATCTTCCGTTTGCAGATCACTGAAGCATCCCCGCTCGCCGGGCGATCGGTGTCCGATGCCGGCAAACGCGAGATCCTCCCGGCTTCGATGCGGATCCTGGCCGTCGCCCGTGGGGAGAAGCAGTCGATCCCGTCGGATGACACCGTCCTCGAACCGGACGACACGCTCACCTTCTTCTCGATCGACTCGGTCAGCGATGAGCTGATCGCCCGGCTCACTGGATGACCCCTTCGGTCTTGCGCGGTCGCCGAGACTTGCCGATCATCCTCCGGGATCTCGGCTTGCTCGTCCCCGTGGTGGGGGTCATGGCCGTGGTGTCGCTGTTCATCCCGTTCGCATACGGCGAGAGCTTCGCGTTCGCACCGCTCGCCATCACTGCCGGCATCTCGTTCGGGCTCGGCGCCGCGCTCTACTTCCCGTTCCGCCGCGCGGAAGAGACCGAGCTGAAGCACGGGATGATCATCGCCGCGTTCGGATGGCTCCTCGTCGCGGGGCTCGGTTCGCTTCCGTTCCTGATCATGGCGTGGTCCACGAGCGACCCCGGGGTGCTGCGCACTTTCCGCGACCCCGCCTCCGCGTTTTTCGAGGCGATCTCCGGCTACACGGGAACCGGTTTGACGATGGTCTCTCGAGCCGACCTGTTGCCGAAGACGCTCCAGTGGTGGCGGAGCTTCACCGAATGGATCGGGGGGATGGGGGTTATCGTGCTCATGCTCGCGATCCTCGCCGGGCCGCGCCCGGGCGCGGCGCGACACAGCCTCTACTACGCCGAGGCGCGCGGCGAGAAGATCCACCCGAGCATCACCTCGACCCTGCGCACGATGTGGTGGATCTTTCTCTTGTACACTTTCGTCAGCATCGTCGCGCTCTGGGGCGCGGGGATGCCAATCTGGGAAGCGATCAACCACGCGATGACCGCCATCTCGACCGGCGGCTTCTCGGTGACGGACAACAGCATCGCCTCGTACGGAAGCGTGGCGATCGAGCTGGTGCTGATCCCGATCATGTTCCTCGGTGCGATCAGCTTCGCCGTCCACTACGAGATGATCCGCGGCCGCGGCAGGACCCTCTGGGAGGACTTCCAGACCCGCTGGTTCGTGACGATCGCGCTCGCCGGGATCGCAATCCTCACGCTGGAGAATCTCGGGACGATGGGCGGCGTCGGCGCGGCCCGGCACTCCGCGTTCCAGCTCGTCTCGGCGATCACATGCACCGGGTTCCAATCGGTGGACCTCGGCAACTGGAGCGCGTCCGCGAAACTCATCCTCTCGATGGCGATGTTCATCGGGGGGGCGGCCGGATCCACCGCCGGAGGGATCAAGGTCATGCGGATGCTGATCCTGATGAAGGGCGTCCAATGGCGCTTCCGAAGGATCGTCCTGCCGCGGACGGCCATCGTTCCGTTCCGCATCGGCCCGACGACGATCGCCGAGGCCGACGTCGGGAGGCGGCTCGAGGACGCTTCGCTGATCACGTTTCTCTGGCTGGTTTTCCTCGGCGTGGGGGTCCTCGTCCTGCTGCACACCGTCCCGCCGGAGCGATCGCTGTCCGACGTCCTCTTCGAGGTGGCGAGCGCGCAAGGCAACGTCGGACTCTCCGTCGGAATCACCCGGCCAGACATGCCCCTCGCCGGCAAGTTGGCCCTCTGTTTCAACATGTGGATCGGCCGACTGGAGATCATCCCGGTGCTCGTCTTGGTGCGCGCCCTTTTCCGCGGCGTGCAGTAGGCGCGTCGCACGCCCCCACGAAAACGCCACACCCAGTCGGTATACTGACCACAGCCCGATGAGATAAAGGAGGACGCGTGCCCTGGAGAAGTCTTCTCGTCTGCTGTCTCGTTGCACTCACCGTGCCGGCCTCGGCGCTTGGCTACGACCGATCGGAATTCCTCTTCCTCGATGAGATCCGGATCGGAATGACCGGGGTGGGGAAGACCATCGTCGCCAAGGACATCATCGAGGAGTTCGCCGTGGAGGTAATCGGCATCCTCGACGAGCCGGGCACGCTGTCCGACTTCGTCGTCGTTCGAGTAAGCGGCGAGGCGATCGGTCGCGCGGGCGGCATCGCACAGGGAATGAGTGGGAGTCCGATCTACATCGACGGCAAGCTCGTCGGGGCGCTCAGTCGCGCCGCCAACTGGTCCAAGGAGATCACGCCGATCGGGTTGGTCACGCCGATTGAGCCGATGCTCGCCGTCATCGACGGCGCGCGAGGCGCACGCGCCTCGGCTGGCGTCGAGGAACCGGACGAGGCGTCGGTCCTCGACGGGGTCGCCCTCGTGGACGGAGTCCTTCCTCCCGACGAAGCCCTCGTCGCCGCCCTCCCGGACGTTCTGTTCGCCTATCCTGTCGACACCCCCCTGATCGCATCGGGGCTCTCCTCTCGCGCACAGGCGTTGCTCATGGACGGCGCCTCGCTCCAGGACGCGCCGCGAGGCTGGATCGGCGACTTCCTGCGGATCGAAGCCGATGCCTCGTTCGCGGGGCTGTCCGCGCTCGGCCTCTCCCTCCTCCCGATCGCCGCGTCGCAGCCGGCCTCGTCGCCGGTCTCCGCCGCTTCGCTGCTGCCGGGAAGCTCGGTCGGCGTAGCGCTGACCACGGGAGACCTGTCCATCGGCGCCCTGGGCACGCTCACCTATCGCGACGGGGACGCGCTCGTCGGGTTCGGCCACCCGTTCATCGCCAACGGTGCGTCGCAGTTCCCGATGACGACGGTCTCGATCATCGACACGATGAAGTCCCTTGCCGCGTCGTTCAAGCTGGGGTCGCTCGGGGAGACGATCGGGACGATTCTCGAGGACCGCCTTGCAGCCATCGGCGGCCGGATCGGCGTGCAGCCAGACATGATCGAGCTTCTCTACGAGGTCCGGGACACCGACCGCGACGCGGCGGAGACGTTCGAGGTCGAGATGGTCGACGAGCCGCATCTGGCGCCGGAGCTTCTCCTCGCCACTGGATTCGAGGCGATCGATCGCGCGTTGGACCGGATCGGCCCGGGAACGGTCGAGGTTAGCTACCGGATCATCGGGGACGGGATGTCGCATCCGCTGGAGAGGAAGGACATCTACTTGAGCTCGGTCGACATCGCCGTCTACCCCCCATGGCAACTGGCCGGGCTGGTCTCGTACCTCCAGTACAGCGCGCTTGGGGATCCAGCGATCCGTCGCATCGAGGCCTCCATGTCCGTCACGGAGGAGATCCGGGCGATTCGGATCCACAGCCTCAGTTTGGATGAAGGAGTCTACTCTCCCGGCGACACGGTCCGCTTCCGCTTGGAGCTGCAGACGTTCCAGGGGACGATGCGGGTCGAGGAGGGGGAGCTCTTCATCCCGCGGGACTTGGACTCCGACTATGTCATCGTGCGCGCCTACAGCGGGCCGAGATACATCGAGTCGGGAGAGGCTCCGCCGGTGTTCGCCGACCTCGATGCGCTGATCGACGCGGTCGCGTCGCTCCCCAGCTACGATCGTCTCACGGTCGAGCTGTTCGCGGTCGACCCGTACTCCCCGTACGGCGACGCGCTCTACGGAGTGACGGAGATCACCTTCGACTACCCGGGCTACGTGGTGTACAACGAATGGGAGGCGTCCGCCCTGTTGACCGCCCCCCCGAACGGGTCGGAGATCCCTTCGGATGGGAAGAGTCAGACCGGGCCGAACGGCTAGCCGATGTACTCGGTCGACGAGATCGCGGCGATCGTCGGCGGGCGGGTCCTCCGCGCCGACCGGGCAACGCCGCATCGGATCGTCCATGACTCCCGCGAGGTCGGCGAGGGGGACCTGTTCGTCGCCTTGCGCGGCCGGCGGACCGACGGGCATGCCTTCCTGCGAGATGCGTTCAGCAACGGGGCTTGCGCCGCGCTGGTATCGGATCCGGCCGCCGCACCGGAGACTGGGCGCAACTTCATCGTCGTCGCCGATCCCCAAGACGCTCTGCTGCGACTCGCCTCCGCCTGGAGAGGGACGCTCGACGCAACCTGCGTCGGAGTCACGGGAAGCAACGGGAAGACAACCACGCGGGCCCTTCTCGCGCATCTCCTGCGCAGCTCAAGAGATGCTCGGGAGGTGTACAGCGCGGCGAGGAACTACAACACCGAGGTCGGCCTGCCCCTCGCCCTGCTCGCCACCCCGAGGACCGCGTCGGTCGCGCTGTTCGAGCTTGGGACGGAGCGGCCCGGGGACATCGCCCTCCTGGCGGACCTGCTCGCCCCGGACGTCGGCGTCGTGACATCCGTCGGCCCAAGTCACTTGAGCGGATTCGGCTCGATCGATGCCGTCGCCACGGAGAAGTGGTCGCTGATCGAACGAATGCCCGAACATGGGTGGGCGGCGATCAACGCCGACTCGCCTCATCTGCGGCGGCTCGCGGACGGCTGGGCGGGCGACCTGCTGACCGTCGGGCTCAACGACGGGTCGATCCGGGGGAGGATCGAACAGGAGGTGCCGTGGCTGCAGGTCGCCCTTGACGACCCCCCGATGCGCCTCCGATGTCCGCTCGTCGGCGCGCACCATGCGACCAACGTGCTCCTCGCCGCGGCCATTGCCCTCCGGCTCGGCGCCAGAGCGGACGAGGTGGAGCGGCACATCCCCACCTTCCGCCCGATCCCCCATCGCCTCAACCCCACCTCAGCCCCGTTTGGAACGGTCCTCGACGACACGTACAACGCGAATCCGGTGTCGACAGAGGGGGCGTTGCGCGTCCTCGCGCAGCTCGGCGGCAGGTCGGTCCGGCGGGTCTTCATCTACGGAGAGATGCGTGACCTCGGCGCGGACGCCGACCGCTACCATCACGAGATCCTCGATCTTGCGCTGCGGCTGGGCATCGACGCGATCCTCCCGGTCGGCGATGGGGCGATCGCGGCGTGCCGCGCCCGCGTGGCGCCGGCCGTCCGGATCGTCGCGCGAGGCGAGCTCGCCGGCGCAATCGACGCGCTCGCACACGAAGGAACCGAACTCATCGTCCTCGTAAAGGGATCGCGCGCCCTTGCCCTCGACCGACTCGTCGACGAACTCGTGCCGGATCCGGCCTAGCGCCGTCCGCCACGACCTTCGGTGAACCCGAGATCCTCGAGGACGCGGCGATCGGAATAGCAAGTAAACTCGTCGCCGAGGATCTGGTAGGTCTCCGGTCCCTTGCCCGCCAGCACCACGACGTCCCCCGGGCGAGCCGCCGCGACGGCGAACCGCACCGCCTCGGCGCGGTCAGGGATCCTCCAGCATCCCCCCGGCGAGGCCTGCATGCCGACCTCAATCTGGTCCAAGATCCCCCCCAGATCCTCGTGCTTTGGGTTGTCGGCGGTCAGGATCACGCGGTCGGCAAGCCGCCGCGCGACCTGCCCCATCATCGGCCGCTTGGCGACGTCGCTCTCTCCGGCGCATCCGAAGACCAAGAGCACGCGCCCGCCGGATGGACGGATCGTCCTGAGCACCTTCTCAAGCGCGTCCGGGGAGTGCGCGAAGTCGACCACCGCAGTGACGCCATCTGGACGGGAGAACATCTGTAGCCTCCCATCGACCGCCGGCGCGGTGTGCAGCCGCTCCGCAATCTCCTCGAGAGACACACCGCCCAGCAGGGCCGCGGTCGCCGCAGCGAGGGCATTTGACAGGTTGTGCTCCCCGGGATGCGGGAGGACGACCGGCGCGCATCGTCCCTGCCACGTCAGCCTGCATCGCGCGCCATGCACCGTCCTTCGGGGGTCCACCGCGCAAAGGTCGGCGCCAGGCCGGAATCCGTACCTCCATCGGCGGGCCCGACACCCCTCGAGAAGCCTGTCCGACGCCGGGTCGTCGTCGTTCACGACCGCGTGCCCCGATCCCTTCAGCCCGGCGAACAGGATTCTCTTCGCGCCGAGGTACGCATCGACCGTCCCGTGCAGATCGAGGTGATCGTGCGTCAGGTTCGTGAACACGGCGATATCGAAGTCCACTGCGTCGAGCCGGCGCTGCTCGAGCCCGATCGAGGACGCCTCGACGACCAGGTTCTCCGCTCCGGCGGCCCTCGCCTGCGCCGCAATCCGCTGCACCAGCGGACTCGGAGGGGTCGTCACCGCCCGCAGCCCGTGGCGCTCGTTTTCCACCGTGCTGATCAGCGCCGTCCGCTCCGCTCCGAGAAGATGCGCGATCCAGTGACAGACCGTCGTCTTGCCGTTCGTCCCCGTCACGCCGACGACGAACATCCCCTCGCTCGGCCGGTCGTGGAACGCCGCCGCAAGCTGCGCCAGCGCAGCCCGCGCGTCCACGGCCCGAAGATGCGGCACCGGGACGGGCGGGTTCCCCTGAGAGACGATCCCCGCAGCCCCACGGGCGACCGCGTCGGCGATGTAGTCCGCCCCGTCGCGGACGGCGCCGGCCACCGCGACGAACAGCGCGCCCGGCTCCACGCGGCGGGAATCCTCGCAGATGTCCCGAATCGCGACCTGCTCCCATCCGGGGCGCGGCGGGACGCCGATCGCGGCGGCAAGCTCATCGAGTCGTCCGACCAAGGTCCTCCCCCATGCGGTAGACGTAGATCGGGTGTCCGTCGCGCCCCTCGCCGACGAGATCCGGCTCCCACCCCCACATTGGATGGTAGTACGAGACGATCCGGGCGCCCGGCCTGAGCTGGATTCGGAGGCGCTGCTGAAGCCGGAAGTTGGCCGTGGCCGAGAGGAAGAGGATCACGACGTCCGCGTCCGAGACATCGGCGGAGTACATGTTCCCCCGCCGCACTGACGCGAGATCGGACACGCCCGCCATCCGGATCCACACCCTTGCCAGGATCACCCGAAAGGGGTCGATCTCGATCCCGACTGCTCGGGCGCCGAACTCCTTCGCCGCCGTGACGACGATCCGCCCGTCCCCGCACCCGAGATCGACGACCCGTTCCCCCCGACCCACCTTCGCAAGGAGGAGCAGCCGGCGCAACGTGACGCGATCGGTCGGCTGCCACAGCGCGTCCAAGGTCAGGTTCCAAGCGATCCACAGGACGGTCATCCCGCCGATGACGATCCCGATCGCCCAAGCCATCTAGGATCGCACCGGCCGTGCCCCCGCTGGGATCGAGCCGCCGTTCGTCCCGGCATCGGATCCGCAGGGTCGACGCGCCCCCTTGCGAAGCCGGGGGACCCCGGAACTCGCGTGAGGCGCCCCATCGATTCGCCCGCGACGGTACGCAACATCCATCGTTCCCGGCGCAACCGCCGCGCGACCCGCCAACCCGTGCATTGCCCCTTCCGTCGACCGACAACTCGATGCCGCTTTGAGGCCGGCTAGATGTCGAGCGCCGTGATCTTGTGGCTGTTCTCCCAGATGAAGTCCCGCCGTTGTCCCACGTCGCTGCCCATCAGCGTCGAGAAGATCTCGTCGGCTTCCAACGCGTCGCGGATCTCGATCTTCTTCAGGATCCGCTCTTCGGGATTCATCGTCGTCTCCCACAGCTCCTTCGGATTCATCTCGCCGAGTCCCTTGAACCGCTTCAACGAGAGGCTCCCGGCGTGATCCCGGCGATAGCGCTCGAGCTCGTCGTCGCTGTGCAGGTAGATCGTCGACTTCCCGTTCTTGATCTGATACAAGGGCGGCTTCGCGATGTAGACGAACCCGTCCTCCACAAGCTTGGGGAGGAAGCGGTAGAAGAACGTCAGGATCAGCGTGCAGATGTGAGCGCCGTCGACATCTGCGTCGGCCATGATGATCAGCTTATGGTAGCGCAGCCGGTCGAGCAAGAACTCGTCTCGGATTCCCGTGCCGATCGCGGTGATCATCGCCTTGATCTCCGCGTTGTCAAGCAGCTTGGAGAGCCGCGCCTTTTCCACGTTCAGCACCTTCCCCCGCAACGGCAGGATCGCTTGGTAGTTCCGATCACGACCTTGTTTCGCACTGCCGCCGGCCGAGTCCCCCTCGACGATGAACAGCTCCGATGCTGCGGGATCGCGATTCGAGCAATCGGCGAGCTTGCCGGGAAGCGCCGTTGCGGCAAGCGGCCCCTTGCGCCTCGCCAGCGTCCGCGCCTTGGCCGCCGCCAGGCGCGCGCGGCCCGCGCCGACCGACTTCTCGATCACCGTCCTCGCCACCTGAGGCTTCTTCTGGAAGTAGAGGCCGAGCTGCTCTTGCAGGACACTCCCCACAAGGCTCGCCACCTCGGGGTTGCCGAGCTTCGTTTTCGTCTGGCCCTCAAACTCGGGGTTCGGGATCTTGACGCTGAGGATCGCGACGAGTCCTTCGCGGATGTCCTCTCCACGCAGGTTCGGATCGGTCTTCCGTAGGATCTTCTTGTCCCGCCCGTAGTCGTTCAGGAACTTCGTCAGCGTGCTCTTGAACCCCACAAGGTGGGTGCCGCCATCGACCGTGTTGATGTTGTTCGCGAAGGTGTAGACCGCTTCTTCGTAGGATCCGGTCCACTGCATCGCGATCTCGATGTCGATCCCCGATTCCTTGCCGCGGAGGTAGACCGGCTTCGGATGGAGCGGTTCCTTCTTCGCGGCCAGCTCCGCGACGAACGAGGCGATCCCGCCTTTGTTCTGGAACTTGCGTGTGATCCCCGCCCCTACGTTCTCGAGGATGATCGTCAGTCCGCCGTTGAGGTACGACAGCTCGCGCAAGCGGTGGGACAGCTTCGGCATGTTGTAGTGGATTTCGTCGAAGATCTGCGAGTCCGGCAGGAACGTCGTCGTCGTCCCCGTCCGCTTCGTCTCCCCGACAATCTCGAGCTCGGTCAGCTTCACCCCGCGCGCGAACTCCTGACGATGGATCTTGCCCCCCCGATGCACCTCGACAACCAGGTGCTCGGACAGCGCGTTGACGACGGAGATCCCGACACCGTGCAGCCCGCCGCTCACGTGGTAGCTCTTGTTGTCGAACTTCCCGCCGGCGTGAAGGGTGGTCATCACCAGCTCGACTGCCGGAACCCCGGTCTCGGGATGGATCCCGACCGGCATGCCGCGGCCGTTGTCGCTCACCGTCACCCGATTGTCCGGATGCACCGTGACCTGGATCTCCGTACATGCCCCGATGAGCGCTTCGTCGATGCTGTTGTCGACCACCTCTTCGATCAAGTGCATCAGGCCGGACTGTCCGGTCGACCCGATGTACATCCCGGGACGAAGGCGGACCGGCTCGAGATCCTCGAGAACTCGAATCTGATCGGCCTCGTACGCCGCGAATTGTTCGACGTCCTGCGGCTGCTTGCCCATGTCACCACCCGATCGGATTGTAGCCAAACCCCGTTGGGGTTTCAATCTTCGCCGCCCGCTTGAGCTGCGCCATCCTTGTCCGTAAGATGGGTGAACCCCTTAGAACAGGATGCACGGGGCACGTGGAGCCGAAATGGGCGACGAAAAGAGCCGCAATCCCTTGGCGATGCGACGGTTGGTCCCGTTCCTTTCGGGCTACGCCCTCGGGAACTCCGGCGACATGTTCACGCAGGTCGCCGTCCTGTGGACAGGGTACTCGCTGTCGGGCAAGGCGATCTCGCTGGCAGGGCTCGGGGCGGCCTGGATCTGGGCATCGGCGGTCATGAGCCTCGTCTCCGGACCGCTCGTCGATCGCTGGAACCGCCGCAACGCGCTCATCGGGCTCCACGGGTGCCTCGCGCTCTTGAGCTTGACCCTGTTTGCGCTGGCGCAGGCGAACCAGCTTGCAATGTGGCACCTCTGGGCTTACCTGGCCGTCAGCTCCGCCTTTGGCGTGCCGTGCGAGATGGCGTTCGAATCGCTCCTCCCAGACCTCGTACGCGGGGACGGCCTCGTTCGCGTCAACGGCCTCCTTCAGTCCTGGGGCATGACGGACAACCTCGTCGAGGCAGCGGTCGCCGGCATCGTCATCGCACAATGGGGACCGGCGCCGGTCTTCCTTTTCAACGGCGCCATGTACCTGCTCGGCTCGGCGGGCGCGCTCTTCGTCCCCGGCTGGGCAGCCGAGCACACCCCGCGCAGTGGAGGGTGGCATCCATTGTGCGACCTTCGACTGACCGCGCGCTATGTCCTGCGGGAGCCGCTGCTGCGGCGGACTGTCCTGCTCGGCGTCGTTGGCAGCATGCTCTTCGGCTGCCTGTTCTTCATGCCCCCGTTGGTAGCGGAGTCGCTCGGCTCAGGCTCCGAAGGCTACGGGTTCCTCCAAAGCCTGACACTCGGCGGTGTGCTGGTCGGGAGCCTCCTCGCGTCGAGCGTCGGAGTCCGCTGGCCGAAGGCCGGGCTGTGGATCGGCGGCCACGTCCTCTATGGTCTGGCGTTCCTTGCCCTGGGGGTCTTCCTGCACTGGGGGTACGCAATGGCCTCGCTCGCCGCCTACGTCGTGTTCTTCCTGTTCGGACTGGGATGCACCGGCGAGCGCGTCTACTACGCGACGCTCGTCCAGCAGATGCTGCCATCAGCGCACCGTGGGCGCGTCTTCGGGATCAGCGGGTTCGCCGGCCGAGCCTCCCAGCCGCTGGCGCTGGCCACCGCGATGGCGTTCGTCGACCGAGTCGGCGTCGGCCCCGTCCTCGCCGTGCTGGCCGGATTGACCGTGCTCCTCGCCGCTTCGCGCACCGTCCTCCTTCCAATGCACGATCGCAACTGGGTCCTCTCCGCGCCGCCGCAGGCGGACGGCCCGACCGAGAGCGCCTAGGCGAGCGCCGCCTCCAGCGCGGCGTCGGCATGCAGCACCGTCGTGTCGAGCACGGGGACGGAGAGGTCGTCCTGTCCAAGGAGAAGCGGCAATTCCGTGCAGCCGAGAACGACCGCGTCGGCGCCTTCTTCGACAAGCCGGTGAGCGATGCCGGCGAGCTCCGCCTTCGATGCCGGCAGGATCCGGCCGCGGGTCAGCTCCTCGAAGATCACGCGCTCGATCGCCCGCTGCTCCGCGTCCATCGGCACGATGGTCGCCACGCCTTGGGCCGCGAGGCGATCGGGATAGAAGGCGCTCGACATCGTGATCCGTGTCCCGAGGAGGGCCGCCC
>Ga0068714_10004195_pt1 | contig 16387 bp, 11 predicted proteins | sample MTBNYHSulfiMetaG_FD_62988 | JGI IMG/M metagenome (GOLD analysis project Ga0068714, IMG submission 62988) | Enrichment culture microbial communities from rom New York Harbor, USA that are MTBE-degrading - MTBE-NYH (New York Harbor Sulfidogenic)... | ecosystem: Environmental > Aquatic > Marine >...
ATATTAATACCGGAAGGGAATTGTGGCATTATTATGCTGACGGACCGGTAAGGCTTCCGCTCTGCGCCAACAACGGGAAAATCTATTTTACGGGGGACGACGGTTATTGTTATTGCATTGACCAGGAGAACGGTTCTCTTGTCTGGAAACTACAGCTGGCGCCCGGGCCAAACAAATTACTTGGGAATAAGAGACTTATTTCCATGTGGCCGGCACGCGGCGGGATCGTGATACGCGATAATATTTTATATACCGCAGCCAGCATATTCCCTCTAATGGGTACTTATATATATGCAATTGATGCTGAGACGGGCCTGGTGATCTGGAAGAATGAAAGCACCGGCAGTAACTATATTCTTCAGCCCCATCGCTCTCCGGCGTTTGCCGATGTGGCCCCGCAGGGCAGTTTTACAATAAGCGGCGATGTGCTCCTGGTGGCTGGCGGTCGCTCGGTACCGGCTGCCTTCGACGTGAGAACAGGCGAACAACTCTACTATCATCTTTCTGCCAGCGGAAAGACAGGTGGTGCATTCACATGCAGCAACGACAGGGTCTTCTTCAATCATCACCGCGACCGTACCACATTTATGTATGATTCTGAAAACGGCAACAGGCTTAAAGCCAATGCTTTTGGGTATCCGGTGGTGGATGGTGATACAATATATTTCTCAGGTAATAATATTACTGCTGTATTATTGACTGAGGATAAAATACTTGACACGCTCTGGACAATCAGTGTGGCTGCAACAGGCGACCTTATTAAAGCAGGGAATATACTCTATGCAGCCGATTCGACCGGTATTAGTGCAATCGGACCCGGTAATAACAACAAGCCGGAACTCTTATGGCACCATGAGTCAGAAAATAATATCGGGCGACCGCTGGCTGCCGGAGGTAAGCTTATCGCAGTATCGGAAGAGGGTACAATTACAGTGTTTGGTGACCGGCCTGAAGGAAAAGTAAAGAAGCTGAAAAATGACAGAAAGCCCGCCGGCACATTCCTTCCCGGACGGGGAAAGATAGTCAGATCGTCGCGTACCAGTGAAGGTTACGCACTTTTTCTGGGATCAGGAAGAAAAGGTCTGCTAAAAAGGCTTGTGTCCAAAACCAATCTTAACATCATCGTCTATGAAAAAGAGAGCGAAAAGATTGCGGAACTGCGAGAGTATTTCGATAAGAAGGGAATCACTTCCGGCCGTCTATGTTTCCTGAAGTTTGATGATGAAACATATGCTTCAGTTCCCAAATATTTTTCATCGCTCACTGTGATAAATGACAGATACTATCTGGAAAATCTCGATGTTGAAAGACTGAAGCAACTTTATGAATGCATAAGGCCTTATGACGGCAGGATATGGGTGAGGACCAGAGGTAAAGAGAGGAGGCTTTTCGCCGCAACAGTATCTGATGCTTCCCTTCACGGAGCAAAGATCACCCGAGGTTTCGGCTATGCCATGATCTCAAGAACAGGGCCGCTGGAGGGCTCATCACCATGGACACATAATAACGGCGATATTGCAAACACCATGAAATCCGATGATATGCTCGTCAGGGCTCCTCTCGGGATACTCTGGTTTGGAGGTAACTCCAATATGGATGTCCTGCCACGGCACGGACACGGACCCGGAGAACAGGTCATCGACGGGAGGCTGATAATAGAGGGGATCAGCAGTATCAGTGCAAGAGATGTTTATACGGGCAGGGTTCTCTGGAAAAGGGAGTTTGAAAAACTCATGGATGACTCATGGCTTGTCTATTACGATGAGACCTATGATGAAGAGAATCCTCTTGATACAAAATATAACCAGGTACATCTTCCCGGAGCCAATGCGAGAGGAACAAATTTCATTGCGACAAAGGAATATGTTTATCTTATTGAGGGTGATAAATGCAATCTGATAGATATCAGGACAGGAGACCTCATAAAGGTTTTTACAACGGACGACAGGGAAACAAGCGAACTGGGATATATCGGAGTTTATGACGACCTGCTTATACTCGGCAGCAATTTTGCTGAATTTGATGGATTGGAAGGAGATTCCATCATATTAAAAAATCCAAAATTTGCGGATTACAACCTTACAGCAAGCCGGGAGCTGATTGTGATGAACCGTTTTACCGGTGAGAGACTATGGAGCATAGCAGCTAATCACGGATTTATACATAATTCTGTTATTGCCGGTGATGAGATTTTGTTTTGTCTCGACAAACTGCCGCAGTATCTTGAAACACGGAACAGAAGAAGGGGATTGCCCCAGCCGGAAGGTTCAAGGCTCCTCAGCCTGGATATAAGAACCGGTGAAACAATTTCTGAGAAGACTGAGGAAATATTCGGAACGTGGCTTGGATACTCCGCTCAGTATAAACTGCTTCTTCAGGCAACCCGGCCATCCCGTGACATGCTTACAGGCGAGGAGGGGACCAGAATGATTGCTTATAATGCCGTTTCCGGGGAAAAATTGTGGGATAAAGCCATGCGATACACTAATCCCCCGATAATACACAACGATAAAATATATACTGAAGGCGCTGGCTTTAGTCTTCTTACAGGGGATATCCTTTCGGAAACTGACCCTATAACCGGTGAAGAGATCAGATGGACCTTTAAGCGGGAATATGGCTGTGGAATAGTGGCAGCAAGTGAGCACCTTTTAACGTTCCGGTCTGCATCAGCCGGATTCGTGAACCTTGGAACATTTGAGGGTACTGCCAGTCTCGGCGGATGGAAACCGGGTTGCTCAACCAACCTGATCGTTGCTGATGGTGTACTTAACTCACCCGACTACACAAGGACATGCCAGTGCCCCTATCAGAATCAGACTTCCCTTGCACTGATACATATGCCCTGGATGACATACTGGACAAACAGTAATTACATCTGGAACGGGAGCCAGATCAGAAAGCTGGGCCTGAATCTCAATGCTCCCGGCGACCGGAGTTCTGATGAGAATATTCTGTGGCTCGAATATCCGGTTGCAGGAGGAGCATCTCCAGAAATACCCATTAAGATGGATACCGTCAGTTATTTCAGGATAAGGAAAGAACCTATATCGGTTATTTCTGAAAATACTCCCTGGATAAGCTGCAGTGCAGTGGGAGGAATACGAAGCCTTGAGATAGCTCTTTCGGCAGAAAAAAATGCACCGGAGACAACCTACACGGTTAACCTCTATTTTTCCGAGCTTGAAAATAAACAGAAGGGTGAGAGGGTTTTTAATATCGGGATACAGAATAATATTGTCCTGAAAAACCTGGACATTGTCAGTGAGGCAGGAAAAGCTGATAAGGAAATCATAAAATCGTTCAGTGGAATAAAAGCCGGAGGCAGCATCAGGATCGATCTGACCCCTGTTAAAGGGAATACCATTATTTCAGGCATAGAACTTATTGTCGAGGATGGTAATCTCAATGCTTCCTAAACAAGATTGAAATATGAACAGAACCAGACAGTTGAGAATAGTTGTCCTGGCAGGAATATTGAGCCTCGCATGTACCACGAAGGTGTCGGAGTGGGTACTGCTCAACTCAGAGCCTGTTCAGTATGCACTTCTTTACGTTCACGGAAAAACTCTTACCGAGTCTGCTAAACAACAGAATGCTGAGCTGACACGCAATCTTAAAACGGCAAATATCATATTCAGAAGCGTAACGCGGGAAGGTACTGTGGAGCCATATTATGAGCTTCACTACAGGAACAGGCTCGTTTCAAAATATAACGATTACAGGGAACTCGACAAACTGACCGCATCTTCGCTAAGAGATAAGATTGCGGCAGAACTGATGTCAGGTAAGCTCTGTGTGATCCTTTACCTGAGATCTGGCAACAGGGAGAAGGATGAGGCTGGTTTGCAGGTAATCCGGAAAACAGTCGAGTCATCACCCTTTGGTAAGATAATACCCGTGATGGAACTTAGCCGCACCAACAGAGACGAGATACACTTTATTTCAATGCTTCTGAATGTCGAAAGTGATCTTAAATTTATTAATGAGCCGATGCTGTTCGGAATATTCGGAAGATTCACGGCTCTCGAACCACTTCTGGCAAAAGGGATCTCACAGGAAAATATAAACCTGATGATAGATTTTCTTACTGCCGATTGCAGTTGCCTGATCAAGGACAACCTCCCCGGTGTCAATATCCTTTATAAAAGCAGCTGGGAAAATCCATCTCCCGCAATGGTTAACTCTATCCTCGAAGCAAATCCTTCATTGTTGCACCAATAGATGGGAAAGGATACTCTGATATATGACTCTGTTGAGTACAGACCTTTACCAAAGTGGCTGACCGATCAACGGGATGGACTCAACACTTACCAGCCCGAGCGCATTGAGATGAAAGAGGACAGGTCTCTCCCGGTTTCCTTTACAGTAACAGTACTAATAGTCCTCCTTACCATCATTTTCCTGACAATAAGCATTCTGCGAAAAAACAAAAAATCTTAAGCATGAATACACTGAGGCTGGTTATAAAAGAGCTCTTCTATCGCAAAGTGAATTCAGCTGTCATTCTCCTGACAGTAATAGTGGCCAGCACTGTTTCCGTTGCTGTTTACACACTCAGCAAGGCCAGCGAGAATGAAACAAGGAAGATAATGCGTGAACAGGGACTCAATCTCTATATTTTTCCCAAAGGTACCGACCTGATTGATTTCTATTCAGTTACCAATCTCTCAACTTTTCCGGAAGCATACGTGGATTCTCTGGCAGAATCACGGACTTTTGATGCTGTGAGACACCTTACAGGCATTTTGCAGGTTAAATATCCCGACTGGCGGGATCCCAACGGCTCTTCCCATCAGATACTTCTTACCGGCTACAAGGATGAATCTATGCAGCGTTTCCTTGCTAAACAGGAAATAATGGGAACAGATGTACCAAAAGGTTATGTCAGGCTGGGAGCACTGGTGTCAAGGAATATTCCGGAAGGAGAACTCTTCTCAATAAGGGGGGCCGACGGAAAGATACATCATTTCGAGGTTGATGAAAGGCTTATTGAAGGTAAAGGCATGCTTGACCAGGGCGTCTCATTTAACCTTGAAGACCTTCAGAATCTGCTTGGACTGGCCGGACAAATAAATAAGATTGAGGCGCTCGGTTGCGTGTGCCATGACGGAAGGATAAAAAATGCAAGAAACCAGGTGCAGGCAATCTTCTCCGATCTCGAGGTAACTGAGATGAGTAGTATTGCCGATGCACGTGAAAACCAAAGACTTATGATGAACAAGTATGGTGCTTTCATTATTCCTTTTGTAGTACTCTCATGCCTGATCGTTACCGGACTTCTGATTTATCAGAATGTAAACTCAAGAAGAAAGGAGATTGGCCTGCTGAAAGCTATGGGAAATGCTAATGGTACAATCATATTAATGGTGCTTTCAAAGGCTTTCATTATGGGATTGCTAGGAGGTGCCGCGGGCTTTTTTGCCGGTAGTCTCATTGCTGAATATTTTGGAAAGGAGATCTTCAGATTTACGGCAATGAGCATTAAACCCTTGTGGAACCTCTTCCTTTATACGATAATTATTTTTCCGGTCCTCTGGATGATGGCTGGCTGGGCACCGGCTCTTGTTGCTGCAAATATTGATGCAGCGAGAACCTTAAGTGAAGAATAAATGCAAAACTATAAACTCTGCGCTGAACTTCAGGAGATGCTCGAATTAAAAAATATATCAAAGAGGTACGGAACGGGACAAGAAGTATTCACTGCCCTTGCTGATGTGAGTTTCACCATCGGGAAGGGAGAATATGTAGTTGTCAGCGGACCAAGCGGGGCCGGGAAATCAACACTCCTTTATACAATCGCAGGGATGGTCACTCCTGATTCAGGAATGGTGTTTTATAAAGGGGAAAACATTCATGAACAGGGAAAAGGGTATCTGAATAAATTGCGGAAAATGGAGCTTGGATTCATGTTCCAGCAGTTTCACCTGATGCCCTATCTTAATGTAACCGAGAATATAATGCTGGCCTGCAGTGACAGGGATCAACAGAAAAGAATTGAATATTATCTTGAAAAATGCTCGCTTAAGGATCTGGAGAAAAAGTATCCTTCAGAACTTAGTGTTGGGGAGAAGCAAAGAACAGCATTTATCAGGGCTATAATAAATGACCCTGTGCTGCTTCTCGCTGATGAACCCACCGGCAACCTCGATCCGGTAAACAGTAAGATGCTCATGTCATTGGTTAAGGATTATCATCTTAAAGGCGGAACAGTGATCATTGTATCACACGATCCTCCCTTGCAGATTATGCCGGCAGAAATGTTACCCTGCAATCCGGCACTCTGATATCAGATAAACTTAAAGGAAACTGACGCACTTCGGTCTTCCGTCTTCCGTCTTCCGTCTTTATAAGTATAAATACCACACCCAAAATAGGTTTTAACCCGCTTATACAGGCTTATTAAATGGAGTAATTTTGCTGTCAGGTATTTAATGCTGATAATCTCATTAAATCTTATGGAGAGTTATTACGATCTGCTGATGCAGGATGTGAGGTTCGAAGAGGGCCTTAAAGCCTGTATGAACTGCGGCGTCTGCACGGCAATATGTCCTGCAGCTGAATTCTATCATTATGATCCCCGAAAAATTGTCGATACGCTTCAGTCAAAAGATAATGATAAGATAATAAGTTTGCTAAAGTCTGAAGAGATCTGGTATTGCGGAGAGTGCATGTCGTGTAAGCTTCGCTGTCCAAGGGGCAATACACCGGGGTTGGTCATAATGGCTTTGAGAACACTGTCGCAAAAACTGGGATATTTCACTGAATCGGAGAAAGGCAGACAACAGCTGGCGATAAAAAGAACAATAGGCGAGAACATCTTTAAATACGGATATTGTGTTGCAGCTTATGCTGTAAATCCTGAGATGCATCCCGAACAGGGTCCTGTCTGGAATTACATCATCGAACACTCGAAGGAAGTGTATGAACGTCTGGGTGGCAGAATAGATGAGCTTGGGGCAGGGCCGTTAAGAAAGATTGACGAGGGGGCAAAAGAGGAACTGAAAAAGATTTTCGACGTGACCGGAGGAACGGATTTCTTCAATACAATTGAAGCTCATTCCAGGAAAAAAGCGTCTGAAATGGGATTGCAATTTGATAATAATGGTATTGATAATGAGTACTTTGTAGAGGTATTTACAGCTAACAACAATACACACACTGCTTAACAATCTGTGCCGGGATGAAAAAAGATGGTAAAAAACAGATCTGGTCCGAATACCAGAAAGAAATAGCAGACGACCACTTCTTCTATGTCAGATCATGTATCAGGCAAAGCTTTTTTCCGGGCTCGGAACAGTTTTTTCTGCATTTCATGCGGAATGTTCTTGGTAAAGATGTCTTTGAGAATCCTTCACATACTACCTGCACAGGAATTGGATATCATGGGGACATAGTACCCTTCTCCACAATAATGACAGTAGTTGCGCGTCATTTCGCACTGATGAAAGAGTCAGGATATAAGAATATTGCAATATCATGTGTGACCTCTTTCGGAATCTATACAGAAATTATTGAAACATGGAAGCATTTTCCGCAGGAACTGGAAAAGACAAGGGAGTACCTTTTAAAGGCAACTGGCAGGGAGTTTGATATTCCTGAAAATATGGCTCATACGAGTGATATAATTTATAAATTCCGTGATGAGATTGCCGAAATGGCAAAACATCCCCTGATAAATGCGGAAACAGGAGAACCGCTAAAAGTAGTTGAGCATATTGGTTGCCATTATTCTAAAATGTTTCCCAGATCCGGTATCGGGGGAGCTGAGTTTCCACATGTTCTAAGTGGTTTGATCGAAGCATGGGGTGGCGAGGTAATTGACTATCCGGAGCGAAGGCACTGCTGCGGTTTCGGATTCAGGCAATACCTTGTCCAGGCAAACAGAGGCTATTCAATTTCCAATACCGTTAAGAAATTTGAATCAATGGAACCCTATAAACCAGATCTGGTGCTTACCAATTGTCCTGGATGCAATATGTTCATGGATAAATGGCAATATACTGTACGAGAAATGGATGGCTCTGTTTACGGGGCCAATGGAGAATCAATACCTGTCCTAACTTATGAGGAGCTGGCCGGATTGGTCATGGGTTATAATCCATGGGATCTTGGCCTGCAGTATCATATGGTTCAGTCAGAACCTCTTCTGAGGAAAATGGGAGTCGAATATGATGAAAAAGACAAGTACAGAACTAAGGCCGGAAAGCAGATGCCTCTCCCTCAAAATCTTCTAAACGCCTGATGATGACTAACAATGTTATAGTGATCGGGGGAGGGACTGCCGGCATGGAAGTGGCCGGACAACTTGCGCGTCAGGGTTGCAGGGTTACCCTTGTTGAGAAGAATCCGGAGACAGGGGGCAATGTTAACAACTGGCATCATCTTTTTCCCGACAGACGCGCCGGTAAAGAAGTGATACAATATCTTCGCAGTCAGATCGATCATACGGCAATCACACTTATCACCGGGAACACCATATCAGGGCTGCGTCACGATAATGGTTCTTTTTTGATTAATACTTCCGGTGGGGATACAATTGCAGCTGATGCTGTGGTTGTGGCAACAGGATTTGATCTTTTCAGAAGTGAGAGAAAGGAGGAATACGGTTATCATATTTATGATAATGTCATTACTTCGGCCGATCTTGAAGAAATGTTCAGGGAAGGAGAGGTCAGACTTACCAACGGAAATATACCACAGACAATTGGTATTGTGCATTGTGTGGGATCACGTGACGAAAAAGCGGGAAACCTCTATTGTTCCAAGCTCTGCTGCATAACCGCAGTAAAACAGGCCATAGAGATAACAGAGTATATAAAGGATGCCAGGGTCTATTGTTTCTATATGGATATGAGGATGGGCGGCGCTATGTATGAGGAGATTTACCGAGAAGCACAGGAAAAGTATGGCGTAAATTTTATCAGAGGAAAGGTTTCAGAAGTAAGTGAAACCATTGATCACAAGCTTCTGCTCAAGGCAGAAGATACTCTTGCCGGACGGCCTGTTAAGCTGAAAGTTGATATGATAGTCTTGATGGCAGGAATGGAAATGTCTGAAGGAGGTATCGAAGTATCTGAAATGGCTGGCCTTAACAGAGGTGCTAACAGGTTCTTTGCCCCGGCAGATAATCATTTTGGCAGCAACCTCAGTAACCGGAAAGGGATATTTTATGCCGGGAGCTGCACAGCCCCGATGAATATCACCGAAACAATATCTCATGCAAGGGCTGCAGCAGCTGAGGTAATTGATTACCTGAAAGAGAAGATATGAATATGACGCGCAATGGACTAATTATCAGATGTATAAAATCCGGAATGGTAAAAGAGGAGATCAGAAATGGATAAGTTTGGGTTTACATTATCGAAAGCAAGGGTTATTGATCTTGATTCCAACGACAGAAGCATTGCGGAGTACATTTTAAGGAATGAACCAAGCTTCAGTCTCTGTATTGAGTGCGGCTGTTGTGCTTCTACCTGTACCGCCGGCACTTATACCCCTTTCAGCCTGAGAGAGTTACAAATACTCCTGAAAAGGGGGGAGAATGAAAAGGTCAGGACGAATATCGGGAAATGCATGCTCTGCGGGAAATGTTCTCTTGTGTGCCCGCGGGGTGTCAATACAAGGAATATAATTGAACTGGCAAAAAAAGCGTTTAAAAATCAGGAGACACATGCAATTTGATCCTTTTGTAATACCATTTAATATCGGACTTTACTTTATCCTGTTCTATGTTGTAGGAAGAAGCATTATATGGTTCAGAGGACTTTCAAGACCTGACAAGCTAAGACTGCAACGGGGATTTTTCGGTAAAGCATTTGGGCAGAGCCTGAAAGAGATATTCATGGAAAGTCTCATCCACCGTAAGATTCTGAAAACCAATCCAAGGCTGGGGTATATGCATATGAGCCTTGCCTTCGGATGGTTCCTTCTGATATTGTTCGGGACAATTGAGGCTGATATTTTTGGCGAGAAACATCTTAATCATCCTTACAAGGCAATATTCTTCAAATTCTTCAACCCGGAACACGGGAGAGCCGGATTTGAAGCTGTATGGGCATTCCTGATGGATCTTATACTGCTCTTCATCCTTTCGGGCCTTTTTCTTGCTGTTATTAAACGCTTCTCTCCCAAGGTGGTTGGGATGCGAAAATCCACAAGACTAAAAGGCCTTGATAAAGTAGCCCTTACATCCCTCTGGCTTATATTTCCGGCACGGCTTATTGCAGAGAGTCTTACAAGCGGAGCATATCATTCCGGTAGTTTCCTGACAGGAACACTCGGCTCCTGGCTTGCCTCATTTCTCCCTGCAAACGACCTGGCCTATCCCTTCTGGTGGCTCTATTCCCTTTCGCTGGGTACATTTTTCATACTGCTTCCCGTGACGAGATATCTCCATATCCCGACTGAACTTTTTCTGATCTTCATGAGAAATTCCGGCATCAGAACAGGAGACAAATCAGGCAGCTTTTCCGAGGTACAGGTCTACTCATGTTCATCGTGCGGAATATGTATCGACCAGTGTCAGATGAACTTTGCGGCAGGAATAAAGAATATCCAGCCGGTATACCTGATGAAGGCGATACGCAATGATGAAGATACCTCGCATATTGCAAACAACTGCCTCTTATGCGGCCGATGCGATCAGAAATGCCCTGTGGGGATCGAGCTTTCTCCGGTAAGAATGATACAGAGAAGGGAGAGCTCAGCAGATTCAGGTTTCACAAATATATGGAACGGCTATTTCAGAAAAAGGAACCACGCTGATCTGCATGAAGCCAATGGTCATCATTCTTACGGCTATCTGCCTGGAGATCAGATTGCCGAAAAGGCCGAAGTGCTTTATTTTGCCGGCTGTATGACCCATCTTACTCCGGGGATTATCAGATCAATGACCAGAATACTTGATGCATCGGGACTTAAATGGTCGTTCCTTGACAGGGATGGGGGTGCATGCTGCGGAAGGCCATTAATGCTTGCAGGACAGGACCGGGAGGCAAGAGAGCTTATAAATTTTAACTCGAAACTTATATGGCAATCGGGGGCACATACTCTGGTAACATCGTGCCCAATATGTTATAAAGTATTCAGAGAGAGCTATTACCTCGATGTGGAAGTGTTTCATCACAGCCAGTTCATTAAGCATTTAATCGATGAGGATATTGTGAAAATGAATTTCCTGAACAAAAGAGTAGTCTATCACACTCCCTGTGAACTGGGGAGGGGCTCCGGCATTTATGAGGAGCCAAAAGATGTGATCAGACATGTGGCGGAGCTTGATGAAACAGAGTACGAAAATGAAAACTCACTCTGTTGCGGTGGAAGCCTGGCGAACATAAAAATAAATTACAGCGACAGGCAAAAAATTGCAGTCGATGCAGCTGCCCGGCTGACTGCCTCTAACCCTGAAGTTCTGGTTACCTCCTGCCCCCTCTGTAAAAAAACTTTTTCATCGGCAACAGCGACCAAAGTAGCCGATATATGTGAAATTGCAGCAGAGGCAGTTGCAGATCACCAGCTTGAAAAAAATAGCCTTTCCGAGACATATTCCCTCAAGGAATCTGTTGATATCTTTTAGCAGAAATCTGGCATTTTTTTTGTAGTTTTATCAACAATTGGATACGCTGATTGTTATTCTTACGTTGTAATTTTATACACCATTTAATTTAGTCGATTATGAGAAAAGTATTGATTTTTCTGGTAGTGGTATTGATTGTGACAGGCTGGTCGTGCGGCAACCAAGGTTGGAAGAAGAGCCAGAAAATGTCGGAGAACAGTATTGTTCAGGCGGATGACGGAACTATTTCTCTGAAGATGGAGGACGCGGCGTTTTACAGGAACGTGGAAAATCCGGCAACCAACACTGCCGAATGGAGCGTCTATGTTTCCAAACCTGGCCGGTACGGTGTATGGCTGTCAAGTGCAACTAAGGATACTGTAGATCTGAGTTCTTCAGGAAATGTTAAGGTTACTATGCTCGACACCGAACTTGAGGTTGTGCCGGGAGCAGACAGGATAATCAGTAACTCATCGGAAGTCTCTTACCCTTATTTCAGAGCCGATTCATATGTGGGATCATTCTTCGTTGCTGAAGCCGGTGAATTCAGTATTCAGGTGATGAGTGAGATGGTATTGCCTGTTGAGGCAAGAAACCAGGATGAACGTCAGGCTGACGATATAAGGCTTATGTCAGTTAAGCTTACTCCCTCGACAAGGTAACCTTTCTTACCCATTCAGCAGCATTGACAAAAGCCCTGATCCAGGGTGTTACATCATCATATTTTCTCTCTCCGGGATAATGCCCGCATTGCCAAGGGAAAAAGGAACGTTCAGGATGAGGCATCATTGCAAGGTGTCTTCCGTCATCAGAACATAAAGCAGCAACATCGTGATCCGAACCGTTGGGATTTGCCGGATAGCTGTGCCTGCTGTATTTGAGTGGTATATTGTAAATCTCTTCATCAAAAGGCAGAGAGAATCGCCCCTCTCCGTGCGCTATCCAGATGCCCAGCTCCATTCCTGACATGTTGCCCAGCATCACCGAATTGTTATCAGGTATCTTTACACCGACGAAGCCTGATTCAAATTTATGTGAGTTATTGTGGAGCAACAGCGGTCTGTTCTCATGCTGTGGGTAAATCAGCCCCAGCTCTGCCATAAGCTGGCAACCGTTGCATACACCCAGAGACAGAGTATCGGATCTGCTGTAGAATCTTTCAAGCGCAATCCTGGCTTTCTCATTGTACATGAAGGCACCGGCCCATCCCTTTGCTGAACCCAGAACATCAGAGTTGGAGAACCCTCCCACAAACACTATCATGTTGATATTCTCAAGCGTCTCCCTGCCGCTTATAAGATCAGTCATATGGACATCCCTGACATCAAACCCGGCCAGCCAGAGAGCATAAGCCATTTCCCGGTCGCCGTTCACTCCCTTTTCCCGTATTATTGCGGCATTAATACCTGTTTTACTTTTCCTGTCAGGGGAGATACCCAGCGATTCAAACTTGCCGGAGAATCCTCTGAAGTTGCAGGTGAGCGCATGGTTCCTGTAGTTTCTGAATCTTTCAAGGGCTGGTCCTTCTCCTGATTGCCTCCTGTCGAGAAGGTAAGAGGAACGGAACCAGTAATCCCTCATCAGGTCTATATCGAACTGTAATCTTTCAGAGTGATTCTTTATGGTAATTTGCCGGTTAATAACCGGCTTTCCTGCTACATGATATCTGATTCCCCTGCCGGTAAGTACGTCCCTCACGTCTGCCTCATTGTTCACCTGGATAATAAGGCCGGGATTCTGGCTGAAGAGAAGCTTTACTGTATCCTTTTCACCAACAGATGTCATATCGGCGGAAATGCCACCTTCAATATTCGAAAAGCACATCTCAAGCAGTGTTGTTATCATCCCTCCGGCTGAAATATCGTGACCCGCAATGATTTTACCGTCACTTATCAGATCCTGTATTGTATTGAAAACCGTACTGAAATAGACAGGGTCCCTGACTGTGGGAACCTCGTCTCCGAGAGTGTTAAGTACCTGTGCAAAGCTGCTCCCACCGGTCTTGTAATCATCCATACTCATATCGATATAGATAAGACATGTGTCCGGGTCATTTTTTATTACCGGGCCAATTATCTGCCTTATTCCATCTACCTCTGCAGCTGCGGATATGATCACAGTACCTGGTGACAATACGACTTTGTCCTCGTATTTCTGAGTCATGGAGAGAGAATCCTTTCCGGTGGGTATATTGATCCCCAGTTCAATTGCGAACCTGCTGGCGGCGCTTACCGCCGCATATAGCCTGGCGTCTTCTCCCGGGTTTTTACATGGCCACATCCAGTTCGCCGATAATGATACTCCCTTTAACTTATACCTGAGGGGAGCCCACACAATATTGGTCAGAGCTTCTGCTATCGAGAGAAGAGAGCCGGCTTCAGGATCGATAAGACCCGCAACAGGGGCATGGCCAATTGCCGTCGCCATCCCGGTCCTGCCTCTGTAATCGAGAGCGATGGCCCCAAGGTTGTTGAGAGGAAGCTGCAGGATGCCTGCGCACTGTTGTTTTGCCACACGTCCTGTTACCGATCTGTCAACCTTATTTGTCAGCCAGTCCTTACACGCAACTTCTTCCAGCTGGAGTACCTTTTCAAGATATTCCGCGATTTTTTCAGAGGAGTATCTGGTTTCGCGGTAACGTGTATCCGGTGTTTGATCGGTCATCGTTGTTACAGGCGGTTCTCCAAAAAGGGATGCCAGGGACAGATCAATCGGCTTTTCACCTGTTTCAGGGTTTTCAAATGTGAATTGCATATCGCATGTTACCTCACCTACTATATAAACAGGTGCTCTTTCACGCTCAGCAATTTCTCGCAGTACCCCGAAATCTCTCTCCTTTATCACCAGACCCATCCTCTCCTGCGATTCATTTCCTATTATCTCCCTTGCAGAAAGAGTTGGGTCTCCCAGTGGCAGCCTGGTGATGTCGATCTTTCCCCCGGTTGATGCCACAAGTTCTGAAAGGCAGTTGAGGTGACCGCCGGCTCCATGATCGTGAATTGATATTACAGGGTTGAAATCCGATTCACAGAGCGCCCTTATGGCATTATAAACCCTTTTCTGCATTTCGGGATTGGCCCGCTGTACGGCATTCAGTTCAATCTTGCTGTGATACTCGCCGGTATCCACGGAGGAGACTGCACTGCCTCCCATCCCTATCCGGTAATTATCACCTCCCAGAAGTACAATAAGATCACCTTTCTCCGGGACGCTCTTTTCACTATCCTTCAGCTTCCCTGTACCAATACCTCCGGCAAGCATTATAACTTTATCGTAACCGTAATTTCTCTGGTTTTCAAAGTGTTCAAAAGTTAAAAGAGAGCCGCATATCAGTGGCTGGCCGAATTTATTGCCGAAGTCGCTTGCCCCATTGGAGGCTTTTATCAGTATGGCTTCAGGTGTCTGGTAAAGCCACGGCCTGGCAGAGCTCATCTTTTCCCAGGGACGACCTCCGTCAGGCCTCGGGTATGATGTCATGTAGACAGCTGTGCCGGCAACAGGAAACGCACCTTTGCCACCTGCAATCCTGTCCCTTATCTCACCACCGGTACCCGTTGAGCCTCCGTTGAATGGTTCAACAGTCGCAGGGAAATTATGCGATTCAGCCTTAAGTGACAGGACCGATTCAAAATTATCAACCAAAAAGAAATCAGACTTGTTCTGAGTTTCAGGAGCAAATTGCTCCACCACAGGACCAAGGATGAATGCGCAATTATCCTTGTAAGCCGAAATAACCTGGTTGGGATTGATTCTGGTTGTCTTTTTAATAAGACTGAAAAGAGAGGAGCTCCTCTCTTCACCGTCGATGATAAACCTGCCATTAAATATTTTGTGCCTGCAATGCTCAGAATTGACCTGAGAAAATCCGAATACTTCACTGTCAGTCAGTTTTCTTCCGAGCGACACCGATAATCTTTCAAGATACGCTATCTCTTCGTCGCTCAGCGCCAGACCCTCCTCCTCATTGTATCTGCCTGTATCATCAATGTGACGTATCCCTTCAGGCGGATGATCAATGGTAAAAAGATTCTGGTCGAGATTGGTATAGAGAGCCTGCAGCATGGGATCATATTCTGCAACCGGGTTACCGGCAGGATAAAATTCTTCAATACGTGAGATGCCTTTTAACCCCATGTTCTGGGTAATCTCCACGGCATTTGTGCTCCATGGGGTTATCATCTCCTTCCTGGGGCCGATAAAATTACCATCAATAGTGTCCCGGCCTGTTAATGAAGCAACCCCAAATAGCCATGTAAGTTTTGCGATTTCATCTGTCTGTAATAAATTATCCGCAGCGGTTGCAATAATAGCGCCGGAATTACTTTCAAAAAAAAGAATCATAGTTGATGATCAATATTTTGTGTTGTAAGATTTCAGTTATTGCATCCATTCCAGTCCACGGCAAATATAGTATAATTTACTTTTTAAGTCCGCTTCGGACCAGGAAGGCCTCTATGGCCGGATCCTTACCCCTGAACTTTCTGTAAAGCAGTTCCGGCTTATCTGTTCCTCCTTTTTCAAGAATATTTCTCCTGAAGGAATCTGCTGTTTTGCGGTTGAAGATACCTGTTTCCCTGAAGTATCCGAAGGCATCAGCATCAAGTACTTCGGCCCATTTATATCCGTAATATCCTGCAGCATAACCACCACTGAAAAGATGGGAAAAGGAACAGCTCATACATGTATTCTCAACAGCCGGAAAAAAGTCACTTTTTCTCATTATTGCAGACTCAAATTCATGGACCTCCTGGTCAGGAGGGGAGGTGATAGTGTGCCACCCCATATCGAGAAAGCCGAAGCTGAGCTGTCTGTTGCATGCATAACCCTCGT
>Ga0068714_10004197_pt1 | contig 16380 bp, 14 predicted proteins | sample MTBNYHSulfiMetaG_FD_62988 | JGI IMG/M metagenome (GOLD analysis project Ga0068714, IMG submission 62988) | Enrichment culture microbial communities from rom New York Harbor, USA that are MTBE-degrading - MTBE-NYH (New York Harbor Sulfidogenic)... | ecosystem: Environmental > Aquatic > Marine >...
GGACCTCAACACCCTGCTGCCAGAAATCATCGACGCGATCGCGCCGCCAGAGCACATCGCGATTCGCCTGGACGGCCGGCTGCCGGTGATCCAGTGTGAGAAGACGCGGATCACCCAGGTCTTCCAGAATCTGCTGACCAACGCAGTCAAGTACATGGACAAGCCAAAAGGGGAAGTCGTCGTTGCCTGTTCCGAAGACACCGACGCCTGGACCTTCAGCGTCAGTGACAACGGACCGGGGATCGAAGAGAAATACTTCGACCGAATCTTCAAAATCTTCCAGACCCTCGTGTCCCGCGATGAATATGAGAGCACGGGCGTCGGACTGGCGCTGGTCAAGAAGATCGTAGCGCAGTACGGCGGGAGAATCTGGGTCGCCTCCGAGGTCGGCAGAGGCAGCACGTTCTTCTTCACGTTCCCGAAGCGCCAAGAGACAGCCCTTGGATCAGAAGGTCCCGAAGCTCGGTACGCGCTCGCGTGCGAGAGTCCGGAAACCAGAGGTTGACACCACCATGAGAATATTCCACAAACTGGTGCTCAGTTCGGTGGCCTTCTCGCTCCTTGTGGCGGTGATCGGCGAGTTCGCCGCCTTCCACAGCCACCGGGCGCTCCGGGAGTCGGTACGTCGTGCATCGGAAGTCATCGCCATCGAGACGATGGACAAGATCGACCGCGCCATTCAAAGGAGACTGGATGATCTCCGGATGTACGCCGGAAGGCAGAGGCTCCAGGAGGCACTGGCCGAGTCCAACGACCGATTCGACCGCGTGGCAGATCCTCTTGGCCAAGTCCGCCGGCTCGATGAGCGATGGACATCGGCGCCGAAGCATGTTCTGGAGCCGTGGATGCGCGCGTTGCTCGATCGGGGACTTTCCGACGCGGTGAGAGACGAGCTTCAGATGGACGATTTCTGCCGGGCCGCGTATGGGCACACCCTGTACGGCGAGATCTTCGTGACCAACAAGTACGGTGCGAATGTCGCCCAAACCGGCTGGACGTCCGACTACAACCAGGCGGACGAAGCCTGGTGGCAGGAAGCTCGAAAGCACGGAGTGCACGTCGGAGACATCACGTACGACGAAAGCTCAGGCACCCACGCGTTGGATCTGGCGGTGGCCGTCCATGATTCTCGCAATGCCTTCGCCGGCGCGATCAAGGCGGTTCTGGACATGCGGGACATTGTGGGCATCCTGGATCGCGTCAAGAGCACCTCCGAGTACCGCAGCGCAACTCTCGAGCTGCTGTCCGGTGCAGGCGACATTCTCTACCATGTCGGTCCTCTTCATTTGGCCGACGATTCGTCCTGGGCTCTCGAACCGTTCGAGTGGCAGGAACGCCAGCGCCCGAGCCGCCATAGGATCATCCGCACCCCGGACGGAACCACCGCGTTCGTGGCCTGCGCCCGATCGCAAGGCGATCGCGACTTCCAGGGTCTGCCGTGGACGCTCGTGGCAGGGTGGGACGTCGACGAGGTCCTCGCTCCGGCGGCGAGGTTGCGCAAGACCCTGCTGGCGTTTTCGGTCCTCATGGTCGGTGCGACCCTTCTGGGCGGATTGCTCCTGGCGCGCCATATCGGCGCGCCGATCGTCCGTCTGACGGAAGTGGCCCACATCGTCTCCGAGCACAGGGATTACTCCGTCCGAGCACCTCAGGTCTTTCACGGCGAGATGCGCACCCTCGTCGAGACGTTCAATAGCCTGCTGGGGCAGATGCAGCAACACGAACACACGCTGATGGCCGCCAACGAGAAGCTCGGCACCGAGGTCGCCGAACGCAGGCGCGCCGAGCAGGAACAGACTTTGTTGTTGCACCGGCTGGGGGAAACGAACCGCGAACTCAAGGACTTCGCCTACGTGGTCTCACATGACCTCAAGGCACCGCTGCGCGGCATCGCGGTCCTGGCCGAATGGCTGGAGACGGACTACCGGGACAAGCTCGGCGCCGACGGAACCGAGCAATTGCGTCTGCTTCGCGATCGCGCCACGCGCATGCAACAGCTCATCGACGGGATCCTGCAATACGCGAGAATCGGCCACGTCAAGGAAGACGTCGAGCCCATCGACCTTCACGAACTGGTCGCGGAGATCCTCGACGCCGTTGCGCCGCCGGAGCATGTCACGATCACCGTCCGCCACCACCTGCCGAAGGTCGTTGCCAGCCGGATTCGCATGACGCAAGTGTTCCAGAATCTGATCGCCAATGCAGTCAAATACATGGACAAACCGCAGGGACACATCGAAATCGGGCATACGGAGCAAGCCCGCGAACTGACCTTCTACGTCGCCGACAACGGCCCCGGAATCGACGAGCGCCACTTTGAAGTCATCTTCGGCATGTTCAGAACACTGGCTTCCAAGGACACCTGCGAAAGCACCGGCATCGGCCTGGCCCTTGTCCGCAGGATCGTCACGGCGTTTGGAGGCCGGGTCTGGGTCGAATCCGAGGTCGGCAAAGGCAGCACGTTCTTCTTCACCTTCCCCACATACAACCAGAGAACACCCCATGAGAAACTCCAAACCAGTGCTGTTGGTTGAAGACGACGCGATCGACGCCATGACGGTGCGTCGCGCCTTCCGAGACCTGAACCTGACCAATCCGCTGGCGCATGCCACCGATGGAGAACAGGCCGTGAGCTATCTGAGAAACCCGGCCAACCCCACCCCATGCGTCATCCTGCTGGACCTGAACATGCCGCGCATGAACGGCGTCGAATTCATCGAGATCGTCAAGGCCGACCCGGCCCTCCAGATGATTCCCATCGTCGTGTTCACCACGTCCACCGATCGCAGCGACGTCGCGGAGAGCTACCGGCACAACGTCGCCGGTTACATCGTCAAACCCGTGGAGTACCGCAGCTTCGTGGAGATCATCGCCGCCGTGGGCCTCTACTGGACGATCAACGAGTCCGTGCCGGAGGCCTGCGTCGGCTACAAGACCGGCACGTCAGAGCATGCGATCCGCTGATGTGATCTTTCGCCTTCGGTCGCAGTCCGTCCGGCGCTACGCCTCAGGCAGCGCCGCGGACGAAACGCGCCGCCGATTGTGACCGCGAAACTGCCTCGGCGTCAGTCCGACGACCGATTTGAACGTGCGGCTGAAGTAGCTCTGGTTGTTGTAGCCGACCTCAAAGCAGATCTCCGTGCAACTGCGCTCCGTTGCCAGCAGCAGGTGCTTGGCCCGCGCGATCCGAACGCTCGTGACATAATCGAAGATCGTCATCCCCATCTGCTCTTTGAACACGTGCGCCAGACGCGAGACGCTCAGATGCGACGCCCTTGCGATCTGTGGCAGCGTCATCGGCTGGTCGTAATGCGCGTCGATGTAGTTGATCGCGGGACGAATCTGCCCGATCTTCCGACGGTCCTGCGACGAGTACACCAGTTCGAGGAAATCGTTCAACGCCGTACTGATCCACGCGCACAGGTCTTCCTGATTGTCGATCCCCATCACTTTGTTGATGAAGGCGAGGTTCTTCTCGAGCATGGTCTCGACGGGAACGCCGCCCTCGACCGCCGAGCGGCTCAGCACGCTCAGCAACTCCAGCAGACGCGCCTTGAGGATGCCCAGGTCGCCGATGTCCTTGAACAGGATCGTGCCGAGGATGGAGTTGAGGATCTCCTTGGCGCCGGTCCGATCGCCGATCTTGACCTTTTGCAGCAGCGCCCGTTCGCTTTCGAGCGGGTACTGCCATGGGGCGCCGAGCTTCTTGCGTTCCTGAATGAACTCGCCGATCTCCGATTGCTGCCGCGACCGCTGCCTTCGCCAGCGAATGACGCGGGCGTCGAACCCCGCCACCTCGTAAAGAAGATCGAACAGGAACTCGGCGGCCGTGTGAATCTGGCGCCCGCGCGCCACCGGCAGCTTGCGGAGCAGCCCGATCGCCTTCTCGCGGTCGATCGCCAGGGGCGCCAGGCGCGACTCGACGTCGCAGACCAGCATGTCCGTCGCCGGCTCCCAGAGGCACTTGCCGAAGAACAGGCCGCCGTGCGCAACTTCGTTGTCCACCATCGGCACGCAAACCAGCACGATGCCGGCGTGACAGACGGTGATGAAGGGCTGGCCCGTCTGGGAGGCAATCTCGACCGCCCGGCGGCGCTCGCACAGGCAACGGGCCCGGCCTTCCGCGTCACTCTGGACCAGCGTGCAGAACGCCGGACGACAATCCGCGCTGCACAACGGCTCGACCGCCTGCCCGTCGGAACCGGTCGTCTCCAGACCGAGGCGGAAGCGTTTGCGGAAAGCCCTCGCAATCCGCCCGAACTCCTCCGCCGTCAGCAGCTCGCCCAATCCCGACCCATCCGCCATCCCAACACCCCAGTCACATCCTTCCCCCCAGCAAGATAGTGTCATTATACCACATCCCCGGACGCTCAACCCACCACAAATGGCGCGCCCCTGCGCGACCGAACGACGGACACGAACCGGCCGAGATTGCCATAAAGCCATATTCGACTAACATTTACCTTCTGCCTCTATCCGGAGACCCTGAATTCTCTGCAGTGCTGCGAATTGCTCAAGTCGGCGGAGCGCAGGTGACGTAGTACTGAGATAGGAGGTCGGCCCGCGAGGTTGATTTTCCGATCGTGCTGCGATACACTATGATTTGATCTCTCTGAGGGCAGGCGAATGGCGGCCAACTCCAAAATCGAATGGACGCAATGTACGTGGAACCCGGTGACCGGCTGCACCAAGATCAGTCCGGGTTGCCTGAACTGCTATGCCGAGCGCATGGCGCGACGACTCCAGGCGATGGGCCAGCCCAACTACCGAAACGGTTTTCGCGTCACCCTCCATCCACACATGCTCGAAATGCCGCTGCTCTGGCGGCAGCCTCGCACGATCTTCGTCAATTCGATGAGCGATCTGTTTCATGAGGAAGTGCCGTTGGATTTCATCCGGCAAGTCTTCGACGTGATGCGCCGAGCGCCGCAACACCGGTTCCAGGTCCTCACCAAGCGGTCCGCGAGACTGGCGGAGCTCGCTCCCGACCTGCCCTGGCGCGAGAACATCTGGATGGGAGTCACTGTCGAGAGCAACGACTACGCGTTCCGCATCGACCACCTGCGACAGACCGATGCCGCCATCAGGTTCATCTCATTCGAGCCGCTGCTCGGACCGATCCGCGAATGCAATCTCCGCGAGATCGACTGGGTCATCGTCGGCGGCGAGTCCGGCCCCGGCGCCCGATCCATGGACCGCGACTGGGTCATCGACATGCGAGACCGATGCCAGGCCGCTAACATCCCCTTCTTCTTCAAACAATGGGGCGGCGTCAATAAGAAAGTAAACGGGCGCAGTCTGGACGACGAGACGTGGAACGGGATGCCTGAAGCGCAATCAAGTGAGTGGAGAGGAACGAAAAGTGATAGACCCATTGAAGTTCTTTGAGAAGAAGAAACCCTGGTCAAAGTATAAAGACCTCATTCTGGACTACTATCTGGAGCCCTACCTTGCCAAAGTGGCAAGGCTACGCAGGCCTATTCTCGCTGTCGACTGCTTCGCAGGACCTGGACGATTCGACGACGGACAAGCGGGTAGTCCACTGATTATTTCAAACAAGCTGCAGCTTGTCCAGGAACGAGGCACGCAGGTAATGGGTTTCTATGTTGAGAAGAACCCTGCATTGTACGAACGCCTCCAGTCCAACACACACGACACAAAGATTCCTGTGCACACACGACAGGGGGACTTCAGACAGTACATCAGTGAGATCACGGAATTAGCCCATGACCGCACCGTCTTCGTTTATCTGGATCCCATCAAACCGAGCGATTTGCTCTTCACGGACATGGAATGTGTGTACCACCAGCTTCAGCACGGGCGCAGTGTAGAGGTCTTGATCAACTTCATGAGCACCGGTTTCCTGAGAGCCGTTCGTGGACTGAGCGATCAGATGCTGGGTGAGCACGGCATTGTGCGTGACAGTGAACATGTCCGCCACTGGGACTGTGTTGCCGGCGGCACGTACTGGCAAGAAGTCATCCTCACCGGACAGATGTCCGATCGCGATCGCGTAGACCAGCTTGCCAGAGGATATGCCGAACGATTGAATGAACGGTTCGACTGGGTAATCAGTTATCCCATCCGCGACAAGTACAAAGACAGACTCCCGAAGTACCATCTGACATTTGGTTCCCGCCATCCGGATGCCATAGAATTGATGAACAGAGCTATGGTCAAAGCGCGTCGCGAATTCGTCGGAGCGAGATTCGTGGAAGGATGTCTATTTGACCATCGGCCCGAGATTGAAGTCGTCAGACCGGAGGAAATCGAGAGGGTGGTCCTCGCTACGTGCCGAGCGCTTGGCAAGACCACATGGAAGAACCTGCGTGTCAGGACTACAGTGGCGTATCCGTGCATGTACACCGACTCCGAAATCAACGGAGCCATAAAGCGAGCCATTCAAGCCGGTCGTATTCACAGCGCCTCCACGGGACGACGAATCGAAGACGAGGCGTGCGTGTGGCCCGCTCCATAGACCGGCCAGCGAGGTCAGGATGGGGATTGCATATCGGGGGGCATCGCTGGGGAATCGGCTTGGAGAATGGGGTGGGGGCGGGTAGGCTGTGCGGGACGATGGTTATTGGGGTGTGATATGACCGATTATGCGAGAAGGATCGGGCCGGCGTTTCTGGCGGTGCTGTGCGTGATGGCGCTGGCGGGCTGCCGGACGGTCAATAAGGGGATCACCGAGGCCGTCCTCGACGGCAGAACGGATAGGGACTGGCACATCCGTTACGGCAGTCAGGGCCACTACAGCCTCAGCGACGAGGGTCTGGCGAAGATCGAGTTCGAAGGCCTCGTCGACGCCGGCCGGGTCCGCGTGCGCTACCAGCGCGGCCTGCAAGGCCAGGCCCAGTGCATCGCGGATGTCACCACCCGTCTGCTTGGGCAGGTCGAGCGGCAGGTCGGCATGACCATCACCACATCGACCACCCTCGATCTGCTGCGGTTCGACGAGCCACCCCAGAACTTCGACATCCAACTGACGGTCGAGCCGAACGAGTTTCCCTTGCCGCTGTTCGTCCGCACGGGCGATGAGTCGTGCACGTCGATCCTGGCGCAGAACCGCAGCTATCCGTACGTGCTGGTGCACGAGCTGGTCGAGACGTCGCTGGCGGCCCGCGCAGGCGGACGAGTTCTGCCCGATCTGGGCTGGGGCGCGTTCGGAGTGAAGGCCGACGTCAACAACTACACGCGCTGGTTCCGCGACGGGCTGGCCAACTACGCCGGCTACGTCGCCTGCGAGAAGCTCTCCGACGAGATGGATTGCCCCGATTGCCCGATACGCATCGGAGCCCTTCTGCACGCCGGCCCGTTCTCGGAGCTGAGCCGCATCGGCACGCGTCTGTTCTCCTGGTCGCAGTCGTCGCACGGCGAGCACGAACGTGGCTACTACAACGCAGCGCTCGGCCTGTTCCTGCTGATCGAGAACCGCTTCGGGCAGCAGGCCATTCGCGACATCGTAGCCGAGATCGCCAAGCGAGAGGCCGTCGACGGACGGGACCTTCGCAGGATCACCAGCGAAATCATCGGCATGGATGTCAGACAGCTCGTTGCCGACTTTGGGTTCCCCGTCCTCGCCGCCGAATTGACGCCCATCACGGCGGCGCTGGCGGCCAACAAGGGGCTGGACGCGGCCGAGGGGCTGCTGGTCGAGTCCGTCGAACCGAACGGCCCTGCCGACCGGGTGGGACTGAAGGCCGACGACGTGATCGTCGCGGCGGATTCGGCGTCCGTGGCCAACAACCTGGAATTTGAGTTGGCGCTGCTGAAAGCGAGGCAGCGCCCATCCATCTCGCTGGTGATTTCGAGGAAAGACGCCGGAACGATTCCCGTCGAGTTGCCGCCGGAGTATCCGGACAAGAGCCAAAGACGACCCGGCAAGCGACTTAACCCCTTGAAGAAGGGGAGGATAGATTTCTTCGGCATCCTGCCTTTCATCCCATGACAGGCCGAAGACCGCCGCCCACAGGCCGCAGGTCTGCTCTTACAGCCTACAGTCTCCAGCTTGGGGCCTCCTCCGCTCAGCATCTTACCCCCCCCCAAAAAAAAAACTCAAGATCAACGTAAAGACATCTTGACTTAATGTAATGTATGCATTACATTATGTCGCGTGTGAGTTACACCGATGCGGTGCAGGTGAATCGACTTTGGGAGAGACGGATATGAACAGAACACAGAAAGGCGCCTGGTTCACGCTGGGGATGGCGGTGCTGCTTCTTGCCTTCATCGGGATCGTCCATGCCAGCATGTTTGCCCCTGGGGACAGACTGGCGGGCACGGACCGTGTAAGACTCTGGATCGCGCTGATCGTGGTGTTCACGGCGGTCGCCGTGGTCCTCGTCCGCAAAAAGCAGAGCCCCGCCGAACCTGGGTCCGACGAACGCGATGACGCGATCAAGAAGAACGCGGTGCTGGCCTGCTTTGCATCCGTGTGGATGTCGCTCGTGTTGGCGAGTACCATCCCGGCGTTCATGGTCGGAGATGGAGGTTCGATCCCCGTCTTCCTGCTACCCATTATCAACGTCGTCGTGCTGCTCATCGCCCTGCTCGCGTACAGCATCGCGGTTCTGGTCCAGTACGGCCGGATCAGCAAGGAGACCGATCATGAATAGGAATCAGAAGATCTCGCTGTATCTCGTGGTTTCGATGTCCCTGGCCGGCGCACTCCTGATCGCAGGGCTCGCGACACACCATTTCGCAGGCGTGTCGTCGAGGCCGTTCGTGTATGTGGCCGCTCTGGCGATGGCCGTGGGCGTCGTCTTGGTCTTTCGCACTAAACCGGACGGCGGCGCGGTCGTTTCCGACGAGCGCGACAAGCTTATCGAGAAGAACGCCCACCTGGCCGGCTTCGGCGCTGTGTATCTTTTTGTCATCGTGGCCTCCTTCGCCCCAATCGCCATCCTTGGCGAAAACGGATCAGTACCCGCAAACTGGTGCCCGGCCCTGCTGATCGGGGCTGGTTTCTGCCAGGCGTACGCCCAATCGTGGGCCATCCTGATCCAATACGGCCGGGACACGGAATCACGACGACACACCCCGGGGCCGGCGGCCGGCAAAGGAGAAACGCAATGAGCAAGCTCCAGAAAGCCGCGTGGTTCAATCTCGCTATGGGTACGGGCTGCACCCTGCTCACAGGGGCGTTCTTTGCCTTTCTGACTCGGACCAACGCGAGAGGCCTCGTGTACGTAGCGATTTCACTGGTCTCGGCCTGTGTGCTCACGCCCGTGTTCTACATGCTGTACCGCCGGAAGAGCCTCGAGTCGGGTTTCGATGAGCGAGAGAAGGCAATCTACAAGCGGGCATTTGCCTTGTCGGCCTGGATCCTCATGGTGTTCCTGGCGGGCATCTGCATCGTCCCGTTCTTCTTCCTCGGCGGACAGAACGTGATCCGCGTCTACTACTTGCCATTGATCTTCCTGAGCACGTTGTTCGTCGCGCAATTTGCTCACTCCATGGCCATTCTGGTCCAGTGCGAACTGGAGGACGACCATGGTTGAAAACAACATGAGCAACCGGATTCGGCGATTGCGGTTCGAGCACGGGGAGATGACGCAGCAGCAGTTGGCCGATAAGGCGGGTGTGACCCGACAGACGATCCTCGCCATCGAAGCGGGCAAATACGCGCCGTCGCTGCCGCTGGCCTTCCGCATCGCCCGCGCCTTCGGCGCCACCGTCGAAGATGTCTTCCAATACGACGGCCAGACCGGAGATCCGGCACCGCGTTAGGCCCCGGGCCGATGGCACCTCAGGCCGAAGCCGAGGAGAAGAAAGACGGAAGGCGGTCTCAACGCGTAGGTCAGTGGGGCGCCGTAGACTCGATCTGGCGCAGTGTCGGGGCGAGCTTGCGACCGGCATAGTGGAAAGACCGGACAAACAGCAAGAGAAAAACGATCAGCACCAGAAGCATGCCCGCGGCCGTGAACCAGTATCGGGGCCGGAATCGCTTCAGTGACGGCGCGAAAGCGATCAGCGCCAGGACGGCGCCGACTATGGTGATCCCATCCCAACTGGCCCGCTGCCAATAGCTGCCGCCCAGATGAATCCACATGCCGAACTCGTCGAAGGTCAGACCCATGCCGACACCATAGACCAGGGCCGCGGCGCGCAGTTTCCGCCCGGTCGGGCGGGCGAAGAGGAGGTAACCGCCGACCACCGAGAGCAGGATGATCCCATAGTTGAGATGGTGCACATGCGTGCCCTTGACGTGGAGATACAGATCGGGAATCGTGCGGGACATGATCAGGAACACGACGATGCGAGCGGTCATGAACGTCAGCAGGAAGGCGATCAGAACCGTGCGAGCCAGTTCCGCATACGCAGGCACGAAACGCGCCGGACCATTCTGTGTCTCGGACATGTTCGGTTCTCCCGTCACCTCTTGACGACACCGGCTAAGCCGCCGGAGATCAGCGTCGTGACATTGGCCAGAATCCTGGGCAAGGCCAGACCGCCCCGACACGCCAGGTATTTGGGAACCCATTCCGGATCGAACTTCTGCTTGTACTGGCGCAGGCCCTGGAAGTTGTAGAAATGCTCCCCGTGCCGAAAGACAAGGGTCCCCGCTTTGGACCAGAGCGGCCCGGACGTGCCGTTCTCCAATCCCGCCAGCGGGGCCATGCCGAGGTTGAACTGCTGGTAGCCTTCCTGGCGACCCCAGAGCATCACCTCGACAAACAGAAAGTCCATGATCCCCTCGGGGCAGCCCGGCACATATCGCATCAGGTCCACGGAAAGTTCCTGCCGCCGGGCGCCGGTCCAGAGGTTGGTGAACGCCTCGATCCTCCCTTCACGTCGGACCACTGCCACCGGAGACTGCGCGATGTACTCGTCCTGGAAGAAGCCCAGCGAAAACCGTTTCTCTCGCGTGTTCTTGCTCTTGAGCCAGGCTTCGGAGATGCCCCTCAGCGCCGGGCACAGGGACCGAACCTGTTCGGTGGGAACAACCTCGAACGTATATCCCTGTTTGGCGATCCGGTGGTGCGCGTAGCGCAATCCCTTTCGACCTCCCCCTTCCAGCGAGAACAACGGCAGAGAGACGCGCGCTTCTTCACCCAGCTTGAGAAAGGTCATCCCAAGATCGGTGTAGAGATCACGATGGGCTTCTTCAATCTGATAGAAGACCGGTTGGCCGTCGAATTGGTCGCACAGCTCGGCAAAATCCCACGCGACGTGCTCCCAGCAGTCCTCCGGACCGACCGGATCGCCCATGGCGACCCAGCTCCGCCCTTCGATGGCGTACATGATGAACGCATCGCGCGTGCCGTTCAGAAGAAACTGCTTGTCACCAAGCAGCGCCAGGCACGCGTACGTCTTCTCGGAGGATTTGACGATGCGGCGCACGTCTTCGAGCATATGGATGCCTGAGGCATACGGCCTGGGCTGCGTGGGAACGAACAACCTGGCCAGTGCGTAGAGCAGAACCAGCATGGTCGCGCCGGCGGTGGCCCGCAGAAAACGCGGGGCGTCGTCTCGAAACGCGAAACGCCACCACAGGTCGCTCGAATACTCGACGTGCCGGTAAGAGAAGAGCCCCACCCAGACCGAGCAGAGTAGCACGATCACGATCAGCGCCATCCACCCGGAGCTGAATCGCTCGGAGATTAACGATGCCCGGCGGTAGAACTCCCGGCGACAAGGCGCCAGCGCCACCAGCATGATCGACAGGACAGCGGCCTCCTCGTAATCGAGGCCCTTCAGCAGGGAAAAGGCAATGCCGGCGCCGAGCAGGACGACGGTGACGTAGTAGGCGCCGTTGAGCCGGCGCTGGAGGCCGCGCGCCAGGATCAGCAGTGCGGCACCCGTCAGACTGCCCAGGAGATGGGAGACCTCGACCGCCGGCAACGGCAAAAGGTCCCTCAACAGCCCCAAGCGCCCCTTGGTGGCCGGCAGCGCCCCGGAGAAGAGCAGAATGGCGCCGGCGATGAAGACCGCGAACGCCAGCACCTGGGGCGCAATTGCCTCGTCCCACCGACTCAGATGGAGTCCGAGGCGGCGCACCGACCCCAATTGAGGCAGAATCTCGTGGGCCGCCAGCAGCGCCGCGGCGACGATCAGCGGCAGGATGTAGTAGATGAGTCGATACAGCAGCAGCGACGCAGTGATCGCGGAGGCCTCGCCCGAATCGGCCAGCAGGATGAGGATCACGGTCTCAAAGACACCGAGCCCCCCTGGAATATAGCTGAGCAGTCCGGCGGCCTGGGCCAGCATAAAGATGGTCAGGAACTTCAGGAACCCCATGGGCATCGCCGTCGGCAGCAGAACGTAGAGCACGCCAGCGGCGAGCAGCCAGTCCAAAGACGAAATGGAAACCTGTCCGGCCGAGAGACTCACGGATGGCACGGACAGCTCCCATCCTCGGATCTTCAGCGGGCGGCGTCGCACTGCAATCAGGAGGAAGTAGACCGCCACGACCGCCAGAAAGACGACCCCGACGAGCCACACCGAACCGAACGGCAGATGGAACGTGTGCGGAACGTGCTGTCGCTCCAGGACGAAGACCACCCCACCGAGCGACAGGAATCCCAGCCAGAAAGTGAGCCCGCAGAACAGGACCAGCTTCGCGACGTCGTTGGCCGAGACCCCGAGCGCCGAGTAGATGCGGTATCGCGCAGCGCTACCACCCAGCACGGTGGCGTTGTTGCTGAAGACGTATCCGATGAACGAAGCCATCGCCAGCTTGTAGTAGGCGAGCCGATGCCGGATGTATCTCAGAGCCAGCGCATCATAGGCGGTAAGAACGATGTAGTTCAGGACCGTCAGCGCTACCGCAGCCAGAACCGCCCGGGAAGGAACCTGTCGGAACTGGCGCGCGATATCGTGATAGTGATACCCTCGGAGTTTGTAGTGGATGATCCCCACCGCCACGGCAAACAGGCCGATGCCGATAAACGAGCTGAGATGACGAAGCCACGTTTTCTTCATGGTGAAACGTCACCGACAATTTCCGACCTCGCGTGACGTGACGATGTCCTACTCTTGCACCACGGCATTTCCCGAGCCGTCGTCGCGATCTTAGATGTCGGATGCGGAAACCGCAACGAGGAAATCTCGCGCCGGGTACCGTCATCCGCCGTCCGCGGCCCGGGAGCGAGAATTGCGCTTGCGGGCGGCGGTGCGAATGGGGTAGGGTTGTGTGGTCGCCCGGCGGAGTCGCTGCGAACACACCCGGGACGGACACGAAAGGTTTCCCTTGCGTTGATGAGGTGCAAACGATGAACACATTGAATCGTCGCGCATTCCTGAGCAGCTCCATTGGCGCCGCCGGCACGCTGGCCCTGTGGCCGTCGGCCCGGGCGCTGGGCGCCAACGAGAAGATCGTGGTGGGTGTGATGGGCCTGGGCGGCCGGGGCACCTATCTGGCCGAGAAGTTCGCCGAGCGGACCGACACCGAGGTCGCCTACTTGTGCGACCCGAACACGCGGCGATTCGCGCGGGCGCGGGAGGCGGTCGAGGAGGCGCAGGACCGTCCCCCCAAGATGCTCCAGGACTTCCGCAAGATGCTCGACGACAAGAGCGTCGACGTGGTGATCAACGCCACGCCCGACCACTGGCACGCGCTCGGCTCGATCCTCGCCTGCCAGGCGGGCAAGGACGTCTACGTCGAAAAGCCGCTGGCCCATAACATCTGGGAGGGCCGCAAGATGGTCGAGGCCGCCCGCAAGTACCAGCGCGTGGTCCAGGTCGGCATGCAGTCGCGCAGCGCCCCCTACGTGCAGAAGGCCCGGGACTACATCCTCGCCGGCAAGCTGGGCGACGTGTACCTCGTCCGCGTGTACAACATGATGCAGCACCCCAGGCAGGCGGATACGCCTGACGGGCCCGTCCCCGACGGCTTCGACTACGAGCTTTGGTGCGGGCCGGCGCCGAAGCGGCCCTACAACCCGTCGCGCCAGTGGCTCAACCAGTGGGACTACAGTTGCGGCCCGATTGCCGGCGACGCGGTCCACCAGTTCGACCTCGCCCGATTCCTGACCGGCGATATCCCCTATCCGAAGGCCGTCTCGCAGACCGGCGCCATCCGCGCCCTGCGCGACGGCAGGGACATGCCCGACACGCAGATGGCTCTGTTCGAATACGACAACCTGACGATCACGCTCGACGCAACGCTCTGGACACCGTACATGAAGAAGATCCCCGCCGGGATTCGCGACTCCGACCAGTTCCCCAACTGGGCCTTCTGCAGCACGAAGGTGGAGGTCCTGGGCACGGAAGGGTTCATGTACTTCGGACGGCACGGCGGCGGCTGGCAGGCCTACGACCGCGACGGCGAGCTGGTCCACTCCGAGTACGGACGCCAGGGGGACAAGGAGCACCAGGACAACTTCGTCGAGTGTGTTCGCAGCCGCAAGAGGGCGACGTCTGACGTCGAGATCGGGCACCTCTCGGTGCTGCCGTTCCACATCGCGAACATTTCCTACCGCGTCGGCAACCAGCGTCTGCAATTCGACAGTGCGACGGAATCGTTCACGAATTGCAGCGAGGCCAATCAGTACCTCAAACGCCAGTACCGTGACAACTGGACCATCCCGGAGACCGTGTGATGGGAAGCGGGTGTTCGGTTCCGTGCCATTCCGAGCGCAGTCGAGGAATCTGGCCACGAGCAGGAAGCGCGCTTTGTCTATGTCCAGACCCCTCGACTGCACTTCATTCCGCTCGGGGTGACAAACTGCTTGTCATAGAGAGGCTTTGCCGAATTCATCAAAGGATGTGTTGATGAAGAGACAGAGGAGGCTTTGTTGTATCGGGGTTTGCATCGTCGTCGTGCTGGCCCTAGGCGCCGGCGCGCCGGCGCGGTGGCTGGCGACGGACGATGTGAAGGTGCGGTTGGAGCCTACCGAGTTGGGCGGGCCCAAGATCATTGTCGAGTACGATCTGAAAGACCCGAATGTCAGGCCGGAATCGCCAGCCTACGTCTTCCTTCGCTCCAGCCAGGATTCCGGTGACACCTGGCAGTTGATCCCGATGGATGCCCTGCGAGGCAACGGCTTCGACATTGTAGACAAACCCGGCCGCAAGGAGGTGCTCTGGTGGGGCATCGACCAGACGGGAGTGGCCGACTTGGCGCAGATCGAGGTCTGCGTTCGCGCGATCACGATGGCGCGGGTGCCGGCCGGCCGGTTCACGATGAAGAGCTTGCCCGGCGGCGGACTCGACGAATCGGGCAAGACTCGCCCCGACCCAGACCTGCCGCTCTACTACATCGCGAAATATGAGACGACGATCGCGATGTACGCCGACTACCTCAACGAAGTGGGCGGCGAAGGCGCCGGCTGGAATGCGCGGATGGCCCGACCCGAGCGCTGCGGCATCGTCCAGGAGAGCAACCACACCTATAGCGTGTCCCCCGGCCGGGAGGACCATCCGGTCACGTACGTCTCGTGGTACGACGCAACGGGTTTTCTGCGCTGGTGCGGCCTGCGCCTGCCGACCGAGGCCGAGTGGGAGAAGGCCGTTCGCGGCGGGCTCTACCTCGACGGCGACCAGACCAGGGCGCGTCCCAACCCGCTGCCGGAGCGCCGCTACCCATGGGGCGACGAGGACCCGAACGCCGGCGGCTTGTTCCGCTGTAACTTTGACGGCGCCGACGACGGCTTCGAGCGTCTAGCGCCGGTGGGGAGCTTTCGCCGGTTCGCCAGTCCCTACGGCGTGTGCGATCTGGCGGGGAACGTCGCCGAATGGACGCTGGACTGGTACTCAACGTCGTACCACGCCGGACTGGACGGCTTCCGCATGGTGCGTGGCGGCTCGTGGATGGCGGTGCCCGAAGGCTGCGACGCCGTCACCGGAGCCACCCAACTGCCGCTTCAGGAAAGCTCCATCATGGGCTTTCGCGGCGTCCGAGGTCCCGCCGCGACGCCATAGTCGAGTTGGTGTGCAATGCACACCCTGCGAAGCTCTTCGGAATCCGCGTCATTCCTGCGAGAGGACTTGTCCTAATCGGTGTCACCCGGCGTCACAGCATCGTGGGCGGCGATGGCTTCGTCGGTGACGATCGCGGGGGACGGGTCGGCGACCATTTCGGCGCCATACCTCGCTTCGGCCTCCCGGCGGATCTGAGCCATGATCGGGGGGAAATGTCGTTCGGGCTGGATTCGCTTGCCCTTCCGGTCCGGGTAGACGATGCGGAGAACCTTGTTCTTCTCCCACTCGCGCGGCTCGATCTCCACCGCGACGGCGAACCCATGCTCTGCCGGACCATCGAGCGTGGGCACGGGATACGAGACCGGTTCGGCGTCTTCGCAGCTCGGGACATGCGGCAGCAGCGCCGGCGTGACGAGGCCATCGTCGAGCCCGATGTCGAAGTTCCTTCGCCACAGGTCCACGAACATCGGGAGCCGGCCCTTGTACCAAATCCCGTAGACGGACTCGCTCGTC
>Ga0068714_10004200_pt1 | contig 16374 bp, 12 predicted proteins | sample MTBNYHSulfiMetaG_FD_62988 | JGI IMG/M metagenome (GOLD analysis project Ga0068714, IMG submission 62988) | Enrichment culture microbial communities from rom New York Harbor, USA that are MTBE-degrading - MTBE-NYH (New York Harbor Sulfidogenic)... | ecosystem: Environmental > Aquatic > Marine >...
GCTCTGGGCGTAGCTGACCGTGACGCGAAAGGGTCGGCCCATGCACGCCATGATAGACCAGGGCTCCGGGGCGATCAAGGAGCGGCGTCGGGGGAGCGGCCCGGCTGCGCCTAACCCTGCGCCGGGGCGACAACTTCGCAGGTGCAGCTGCATTTGCCGATGGCGGCCCCGCGGCGCTATTATTGTGGTAACCCACGGGTTTCGGACATATAGGTAATTCGGCAAGGAAATAGAAGATGAACACGCCAGCCAAGGAGCTACTCGAGCACGAGCCTGCGGAGCCGTACCCGGCCCTCCGGAGCGCCCAGAGGCAGCTGCGCTTCCCGCAGCAGCATAGGGAGCCGGGGGTCGAGCTCGTCACCCGGGTGGGCCTCCCGACACGCTTCGGGCTGTTCACCATGTACGGCTTCCTGGATCATCGGGACGGCAAGGAGCATACCGCCATGGTCCACGGCGAGGTGGACGGCCGGGAAGACTGCCCGGTGCGGGTCCACTCGGAATGTCACACCGGGGACATCTGGTTCTCCCTGCGCTGCGACTGCCGGGAGCAGCTGGAAGAGAGCCTGCGCTACGTCAAGACCCAGATGGCGGGGGTGGTGATCTACCTGCGCCAGGAGGGGCGCGGCATCGGCCTTCTGAACAAGCTCAAGGCGTACGCCCTGCAGGACCAGGGGGCGGACACGGTGGATGCCAACAACCGCCTGGGCCTGCCCACCGACGCCCGGAGCTACGCCCCCGCCGCCGAAATCCTGCGCCTTCTGAACGTGCCCTCCGTGTCCCTGATCACCAACAACCCCGACAAGATCCGGGGCCTCGAGCAGGAGGGGATTCCCGTGCACCGGCGCATTCCGATCGTGATCCCCTCGAACGTGCACAACCGCCGATACCTCAAGACCAAGCGGGAGCGGCTCGGCCATCTGCTCGACTAGAGTGCCTTCGTGAACGCTCAAGCTCTCCGCGTCAAGCGCTACTACGAGGCCAATACCCGCTGGATGCTGGCCCGGGGTGCAGGCCGCGGCGAGGCGGTGATCCACCGTCCGCTCTGGCTGCCCGGGGTGTCGGGACGCCGGGAGGCGGTGCACGCCGTGGACGCCCTGATTCGGGACACCCTGACGGCGGAGACGGGAGACCTGGCACCCGGCGCAGAGAGGCCCCTGCGGTTGCTGGACATGGGCTGCGGGGCCGGCGGAACCGCCGTGTGGCTCGCGGAGAACCTGCCCGGGGAGCTCACCGGGGTCACCCTCAGCCCGATTCAGGTCCAGCGAGCCCGGGAGCTGGCGCGAGAGCGGAATGTGGCCGAGCGCTGCCGCTTCGTGCAGGGGGATTTCCTGGAGGAGAGCACCCTGAGGGCCCTGGGCGAAGCCGCCGGGCAGGGGGCGTTCCACGCGGTGTACGCGGTCGAGGCCTTCAGCCACGCCGCCGATCCGGGGCTCTTCTTCGCCCGGGCCGCGGCGCAGCTCGAGGCCAACGGCCTGCTGATCGTGTGCGACGATTTTCCCGTGAGTCCGGCGGCCGTGCCGGACGGTGAGGACGCACGGAACCCCCCGACCCGCAAACGCCGGGCTGAACGCCGCCGGGTGCGCTGGCTCCAGGCATTCCGGCAGGGCTGGCACCTCGGACCCCTCCCCGGCGAAGGGGAGACGATAGCGGCGGCCCGGGCGCAGGGCCTGCAGCTCGTGAGACGAAGAGACTTGAGCCCCTACCTTCGGGGGGGGCGGGTGTGGGCCGGAGCTGTCCACGGCCTGCTTCGGCTCCTGCCCGGGCGGGGACCGTGGATTTCCAGCCGCCGGGGCGGCGTGGCTCTTCAAGTCTGCCTGCGAAAGCGCTGGGTCGCCTACCTCTACCTGGTCTTCCGGAAGGCTTGAGTCCCGGCGGTGAGGCAATGAGGCAGAGTACCGCGGACAGACCCAGGGACTCAGGGGCCATGAGCACGGCCGGGAGCCCGGGATCAGCTGAACGCCGGCGCTTCCTGCGCGGTCTGGCCGTTGCGGGGGCGGCGCACGCGGCCATCCTGGCGGGGGGATTCGTGCTCCTGGCGCGGCTGCGCTCCCCTGCGGAGGCCTGGCCATGGGTGCTCAAGGTCGGTGCGGCGCTGGCCTTCCAGCTGCTGCTCCCTCTCATGCGCCGGCGGACCGTACTGTCCGGCGAAAACCTCGACAAGCTCTGGGGTCCGGCCAACGTCCTGACCATGATCCGGGGCGCCCTGGTCGCCCTCCTGGCGGGTTTTCTCTTCGTGCCCATGCCCGCGGGCCCGGCCGCGTGGCTCCCGGCGCTGCTGTTCACGCTGAGCGTGACCCTGGACTTCGTGGACGGCTGGCTGGCCCGTCGGACCGCCAGTCAAACGCGCCTCGGGGCGCTGCTGGACGTGGAGTTCGATGCACTGGCGATCCTGCTGGCCCTCGGCCTGGCGGTGCACTACGGTCACCTGCCCCTGCCGTTCCTGGCCGTCGGCCTGGCCCGGTACCTCTTCGTTGCCGGCATCGCTGTGCGCAGGCGTAGGGGACTGGCCGTGATGGAGCTTCCGCCGAGCTACCTGCGCAGGCGCCTGGCGGGCTTTCAGATGGGAGTGCTGGCCGTGCTGCTGTGGCCGATCGCTGCTCCCCCGGCTACGATCCTGGCCCAAGCCCTGATCGCAGTTCCCCTGCTGGCGGGCTTTGGCCGCGACTGGCTGCTGGTGTCCGGACGCCTGGACCCGCACGCGCCGGGGTACAGGAAGCTGCTGGAGGTGTCGGCTGGCTATGCGTACCGTTGGGCACCCCTGGCGCTGCGGGCCCTGCTGGCTGCCAGCGCGGTCCTGAGCCTGGTCGGCTATCTGAACGGCGGCGCCGCGGCCCTGGGGCTCCCACGGCTGGATCCTGGGGTGCTCGCGGCCGTGCTGGCGGGGGTGCGGTTCGTGCTCCTGGGGGCGCTGGTCGCCGGGTGGAAGGCTTCGCCCGCCGCGCTCCTGCTGCTCCTCCTGGAGGGTGCCCGGGTCTTCCTTGCCGGCGCGGACGTCACCGGCCTTGTCGTGATCGCCTGCGCCCTGCTGCTCTACGTGCTGGGGCCGGGGCCCTGCTCTCTCGGCTACCCATTCGCCGCCGCCGGCAGGCGCAGCGTGAGCCCGCCTGACGGAGGCCGCGGAGGGCTCCGGAGACTCCGCCACCTGCTGTGGCTCGCTGTCCCGTTCATGCTCTACTGGGCCCTGCGGGACGTCCGTTTCGGCGAGATCCTCTCGGTGCTGCGCCGCCTCCGGGGCCTTCCTCTGCCCGCGCTCCTCGGCATCAACCTGGTGTTCGTCCTGGTCCTGACTCTCCGCTGGGGACTGATCCTGAGGCGACTCGGGGTCCGAATCCCGCTTGCGTCGCTGGGCGCGTACCGGCTGGCCGGCTTCGCCGTCAGCTACCTGACCCCGGGGCCTCAGTTCGGGGGCGAGCCGGTCCAGCTGCTCCTGGCCCGACGGGGCAGCGGACTGGAGTACGGCACGGGTTCCGCCTCGATCCTCCTGGACAAAAGCTTCGAGCTCCTGGCCAACCTGGCCTTTCTCGGCTTCGGGGCCTGGGCAATTGCCGCGCGGGGGCTGGGCGGGCAGACCGGCTCGGCCTCGGGGGTACCTTCCTGGATGCTGTTCCTGGTCCCCGGAGTCCTGATCCTGCTGCCCGTGCTCTACCTGACCCTCAGCTTCGCCGGGCGGCGGCCTCTGAGCTGGCTCGTCGCTCATCTGCCAGGGCGGCGCGGGGAGCGGTTCTCCCGCCTCAGGGGTTTGCTGACCGCGGCGGAAGTCCAGGTCGCGGCATTCGGGCGCCCCCGGGCCCGCGCCGCCGGCTTTGCCGTGCTGTTCTTCGTGCTGGTGTGGGGTCTGACTCTCCTGGAGACCTGGCTGGTACTGCGATTCCTGGGCGTCGCCGCGGGCTGGATCGAGGTCGTGATCCTGCTGGCCGGAAGCCGCTTTGCCTTTCTCCTGCCCTTTCCCGGAGCCCTGGGGGCCCTGGAGATCACCCAGGTGTCCCTGTTCGCCCTCCTGGGTCTTCCCGCCGAGGCTGCCTGGGCCCTGCTGTTCTACATCCGGGCGAGGGATCTGCTGTTCGCGGGGACGGGCTTGCTCGCGCTGGGAGTCGGCATGAGCCGGAGCCCGCGGGTTGGGGGTACTGCCGCGCGGGCCGCCGCCTCAGGAGGCGTCCTCGTCCGGGCGGCCGGCCAGGCCGCCGGGGGCGGCTCGGTCGGGGGCGGACAGGTCAAGATCGCGCCGGTCGGAACCGGGCCGGCCGGAACCGGAGCTGAAGTCCTCGACAAGCCCGGGCAGGAAGCTCTCCATCCCCGGGTGCGGTAGCGGCTGCCGGGGGATCCAGCCCCGGGTGTAGCCCCGCCGGCGGAACGGCTCCAGGAGCTCGGGCTCCCGGCTGGCAACGTGGATCGGGACCGACCAGGGCTTGCCCCTGCCCGTGATCCCGCTGTAGGGCTGGTGGTCCCCCAGGATCACGATCAGAGAGTCCCGGGACACGAACCGGGTCACGTACTCGGTGATCAGCTCCAGCTCGTAGCGCATGGACGCCACGTAACCCTCGGCCCCGGCGGTGTTGCTTCCCGGCTTGATCGGCAGCACCGTCACGGAGTCCTCCCTGGCGTAGATGCTTCCGTCCCCGATCACGGACCAATCCTCGAAATAGCGGGGAATCAGGTTGAAGGGGTAGTGGCTGGAGATCAGAACGTACTGTACGAACAGCGGGCGCTCCGCCGCCGCCACCTCGCGGCGATGGATCGCGTCCAGCACGTACTGGTCGGTCGTCGGGGCCCACTTCAGGTTCGGGCCCCGATACCCGAAGTCCCGGTAGTAGTACTTCTTCTCGAACCCGAAGAACTCCCCTTCAGGCCAGGCACTCGTGGTCGCGGGCATGGCCACGACGGTCCGGTAGCCTGCCTCGGCGAAGTAGCGGGCCATCGGCTTGACCTCCGACACCAGAAGAAGCTCGTACGCCGTCTGGTTGTCGATCCTGACCCCCGTGGTCAGGGTGGAGTCCGCCAGCCAGGAGTTGCCCCCGAAGGCCGTGGAGGTCAGAAAGGCCGACACCACCCCGTAGCCGGCCCGCTGGAGGGCGGCTTCGTATTCCCGGAGGCTCGTCTCTATCGGCTCGAAGTGCTCGGGCTCGGAGTAGAGGGTGTAGCCGTAGGACTCTACGATGAACAGCAGAACGTCGCGCCCGCCCAGGCCGCTCAGGGGCCTCGCAGCAGCCACGGACTGCGTGGGGCCCTGGGACCCGGGGGACGACGGAGACCCCGGGGCGGCCTCGGCGAGTCGGGGGGATCCCGAGGTCGAGCTCCCGGCCAGGGCTTCGAGGGCCCGGCCCCGGGTTTCGAAGTACCGCTGCTGCTCCTCGAGATAGGCACCGCGGCGGGCCAGGCCCGCGAGCTCCTGCGCCGCCCGAGGCAGGGTCGTAGTGCGGGCCGCCGGCAGCACTCCGGTCAGGGCAAGCAGGAGGAGCACGCCGGTCAGCCCTGCGGCCGCGTAGCGGTAGGGCGGACGGGCGAGGGCCCGCTGCAGCAACCCGAAGGCCCGGTACAGGCCGTAGGCCGCCCCTGCCAGCAGCACGCCGATCAGCAGCACCCCTGGATAGAACAGCCAGGGGGAGCTCGTGTCGCGCAGGAGCGCATACAGGTCGGGGATGTAGTTGATGTCCGAGTGCAGGGCCAGCGGACGGTTGAAGAACAGGGGCACCAGGCTGTCAGCGGTCCGGAACACCAGGAGGAACAGGCCCAGGCCCGCCAGCACGCCCGCCAGGACCTTCACCCCGGGAAGGCGCAGCCAGGCGAACAGGCCTGCCACCAGGACCAGGAAAGCCGCATCCAGGGACGGGATCAGCAGGCTGGCTGCGAAGGATCCCCCGCCCCCCCATGAGGCCGCCCCGAACGCCAGATTCAGGGCAAGAAGAACGAAGACGAAGGCCGCCGCCGGCAGGCGGCTCGTTTCTCGAGGGTCGCTCACTGGCAAAGGGTAGTCACTATCCGCGGCGGAATCAAGGATTATCGCTTGCCTCCCCGCTTTGGTTGGGGGTATGATTTCACTGTCAGGGATGTATAGGGAACATGACAGCAGTGGGAGTTTGCATCGCACTCGGGCCGGCAACGGGAGCACGAGCAACGCGATGAGGATGATCCAGGCTGTGGTGTTCGACTTTGGAAACGTCCTGGCCAACGTCGAGCGCCTGCGGATCTGCTCCCGCCTGGCCGAGCATTCCCCACTGTCGGGGGAGGAGGTCTGCGCCCGCATCTACGGCACGGACATCGAGCTCGACTCGGAAACCGGGAAGTACGACTCCCGGGGGCATTTCGAGCGCATCAAGGAACGAATCCAGGGCAACGGCGGCTGGAGCTACGAGGAGTTCCGGGAGGAGTTCAAGGAGGGCTTCTCCCTCAACCTGGAGGGCATGAGCGCCCTGCGCCTGGCCGCCCGGAGCAGGCGGGTCTTCATCCTGTCCAACATCCCCTACCTGCATTCCCTCTGGCTCTACGAGCAGGAGGAGCTGGCCACCCTGCCGGAGCAGCACATCTTTTCCTTCAAAGTCGGGGTCATGAAGCCGGATCCCGCCATCTGGAATGCCCTCCTGCAGCGGGCCCATCTGGAAGCCGGAGATTGCCTGTACGTCGACGATCTCGAGCCCTTCTGCGCCGCCGCCCGGAGAATCGGCTTCCACGCCCTGCACTATCGCAAGGGCGAGACGGACCTGGTAGGGGAGCTGAGGAAGTGGCTGTAACAACCGCACCAACGGTGCGGCCCGCACCGTTGGTGCGGGATACAAAAACGTTCAAGGAGGTACTCATGAAAGCACGAGCACTACTCGTAGCCCTGCTCCTACTGGTGCCGCTGGCCCTTTTCGCCGGCGGTCAGAAGGAAGCCGAAAGGACCGTGGTGCTGTACTCGGCCCACACCCAGGAGATCATCGACGGCATGGTCCCCCTGTTCGAGAGGGCCACGGGCATCAAGGCCCAGGTGGTCAAGCTGGGCTCCTCCGACGTAGTGGCCCGCGTGCGGGCCGAGAAGGAAAATCCCCAGTGCGACGTGATCTGGAGCATCGGAGGTGAGCAGTTGGAGGCAGAATCCGACCTCCTGGCTCCCTACACCCCCAAGGACTGGGACAAGATCGAACCGGTCTTCAAGGTCGGGACCAACTGGCTGCCCTACACCGGGATCGTCATGGTCTTCGTCGTGAACACGGACATGGTGCCGGCCAACCTGACCCCCAGGACCTGGAAGGATCTCGCAGACCCGCGCCTGAAGGGCGAGATCTCCTCCGCCCGGGCGGACAAGTCCGGCTCCTCGTACATGCAGCTGGCCACCGTCCTGAACGTGTACGGCGAGGAGGAAGGCTGGGAGCTCTACGAGAAGATCCTGGCCAACTTCGTCCTGTCAGGCAGCTCCTCAGCCGTGCCCCGTTTCGTCAACGACGGGGAGCAGGCCGTGGGCCTTACCCTCGAGGACAACGCCTACCGCTTCGTGGAGGGCGGCGGCCCGGTCAAGATCGTGTATCCCGAAGACGGCACCACCGCGGCGCCCGACGGAATGGCCCTGGTCAAGGGCGCTCCCCATCCGCAGGCCGCTCGCGCCTTCATCGACTGGGCCCTGTCCAAAGAGGCCCAGGACTTCCTGGTCAGGGAGATGGGGCGCCGCCCCGTGCGGGTGGACGGCACCGTGCCCCCGGGCCTGCCGCCCATGAGCGAGATCAAGACCAAGCCCTACGACTTTGGCTGGTCGGCGGCCAACAAGGACAATTTCGTCCAGCGGTGGACCCAACTGGTACAGAAGCTGGGGATGTAGAGCGAACCCCAGGAGCTCATGCCGTGCGATCCCTCGACATCCTCGAGGGATCGCACATTTTCGAGGATCCGATATGGCGTCGATACGGCTGGAAGCAATCCACAAGAGCTTTCCCGGGGTCAAGGCCCTGGTCGACATCAGCCAGGAGATTGAGAGCGGGGAGTTCTTCACCCTCCTCGGCCCTTCGGGGTGTGGAAAGACCACCCTGCTTCGAACCGTGGCCGGCTTCTACCGCCAGGACTCGGGACACGTGTACATCGCCGATCAGCGCGTGGACCATGTCCCCGCCTTCCAGCGCAACACAGGCATGGTATTCCAAAACTACGCCGTGTTTCCCCACATGTCCGTGTTCGAAAACGTGGCCTTCGGGCTCAAGACCCGCAAGGTCTCCGCGGGGGACATCAAGCGCCGGGTGGCCCGGGTGCTGGAGATGGCCCGACTCACGGGCTACGAGGAGCGCACCCCGGACCAGCTCAGCGGGGGGCAGCAGCAGCGGGTCGGCCTGGCCCGGGCCATGGTCATCGAGCCCCAGGTGCTGCTGATGGACGAGCCCCTATCCAACCTCGACGCCAAGCTCAGGGTCGAGATGCGGGAAGAGATCCGGGACATCCAGCGCACCCTGGGCACCACCACCATCTACGTGACCCACGACCAGGAGGAGGCCCTGGTCATCTCCGACCGCATCGCGGTCATGAACGCCGGGGTGGTCCATCAGGTCGGCACTGCCTGGGAAGTCTACAAGCAGCCGGCGGACACCTTCGTGGCCTCCTTCGTGGGCATCTCCAACTTCCTCGAGGGCTCCGTGGCCGCTTCCGGCAACGGGACCGTCGACGTCCAGGTCGGGGAGCTTCGGATCAAGGCTCCCACTCCGGCGCAACCCCGGCAGCGGCTGCGCCTGGCGGTCCGCCCGGAGGAGCTCATCATCGAGACCGGAGGCAGCGCCGCTGCCGGGGTTTCCGTCATCCCTGGAACCGTGGTCAAGAGCACCTTCACAGGCACCCTGGTGCAGTACCTCGTTGCGCTCCCCGGGGACCTGCAGATGCTCGTGGAGCGCCACAAGCCCTCCAAGGATGCCCTGATAGCACCGAACACGGAGGTCGGCGTACGGGTGCCGGTCGAGGCCGTGCTGGTCTTCGATGCCGAGACGGGGGCAAGGTTGTGAGCGCGTCTACCCGGGACCTGACGCCTGCCGCGGCGCCAACGACGCCGCCGGGCAAGACCGGGCCTCGGCGGAGGTGGCGCCCGGACTTCTGGAGCCTGGTCACCATCATCGGATACGTGACCGTGGCCCTCCTGCTCATCCTGCCCCTGTTCAACATCTTCAAGTCCAGCTTCGTGGAAGCGGAAACAGGGAGACTGTCCCTGGGCAACTACCGGGAGTTCTTCTCCAAGACGTACTACACGAGCGCCATCCTCAACAGTCTCCTCGTCTCCGTGGGCGGGACCCTGGGGGCTCTGGCTTTCGGCATCCCGCTCGCCTTCTTCACCGCCCGCTACCGCATCTACGGCAAGCCCGCCCTCTCGACCCTGGCGGTGCTCTCCCTCCTGTCTCCGCCGTTCATCGGGGCCTACTCGTGGGTCATCATGATGGGCAGGAACGGCTTCCTGCGCAACCTGATCGCTTCCTTGGGAATCACCCTGCCGACGATCTACGGACCTGGGGGAATCATTCTCGTGTACACCCTCCAGTACTACCCCTTCGTGTTCCTGCTCACCGCCGGCGCCCTGGGAACCGTGGACCGCTCCCTGGAGGAGGCCGCGGAGAATCTCGGAGCCCGCTCGGTACGCAAGTTCTTCCAGGTGACCCTGCCCCTGGTCATGCCCTCGGTCAGCGCCGGGGCCCTGATCGCCTTCATGATGTCGCTCGCCAACTTCGGCACTCCCATGATCCTGGGGCGCAGCTTCCGGGTCCTGCCGACCATGGCCTACAACCTGTTCACGAGCGAGGTGGGCACGAACACCGGCCTGGCCTCCACGGTAGCCATCCTCCTGATCCTGGTGTCCACCGCGGTGTTGTTCTTCCAGCGCTACGCCGCGGCCCGGCGCAAGTACGCCAGCAGCCTGATCAACCGGCCGCTCATCAAGCGCCTGAGAGGCTGGAAGGCTTTCGGGGCCCACCTGGTCTGCTACTTCATCGTGGCCCTGAGCACCCTGCCTCTGGCCGTGGTGGTCTACTACTCCTTCCGCAAGACCCGGGGGCCGGTGTTTCAGCCCGGCTTCGCCCTCACCAGCTACGCCAAGGTCCTGCACGACGTGCCCAAGACCATCACCAACAGCCTGGTGTTCTCGGTCACGGCGGTGGTCCTGATCGTGGTGGTGGGCACCCTGCTGGGCTTCGTCCTGTCCCGCAGGCGGAACGTCGCGGCTGCAGCGCTGGATCCCCTGCTGATGATCGCCTACATCGTCCCGGGCACCGTCCTGGGGATCGGCTTCATCGTGGCCTTCAACCGCCGTCCCCTGTATCTGGTGGGGACCGCGGCGATCATCATCCTGTCCTACTTCATCCGCAGGCTGCCCTACTCGGTGCGCTCCAGCGCCTCGATCCTCAAGCAGATCGATCCCGCCCTGGAGGAGGCCGGCATCAACCTGGGTTCGCCGCCGGCGCGCACCTTCCGCAAGGTCACCCTTCCGCTGATGCTCCCCGGCATCCTGTCGGGGGCCATCATGAGCTGGGTCACGGCCATCAACGAGCTGTCCTCGTCGATCGTGCTGTACGTGGGACGCACCATGACCATGCCGGTACGGATCTACCTGAGCGTGCTGGACGGCCTGTTCGGCACCGCTTCGGCCCTGGCCACCTTCCTGCTGGCCGCCACCGGCATCGCCCTGTTCCTGGTGAACAAGTTCTCCGGGTTGGGGAGAGAAACCATCGTCGGGTAGCAGAGGGATCGGCTGGCCTCCCGCCACGGTTGGTGGTATAGTCCAATCGAACCCGAGTTCGCGATGCCGCACAGAACGCGGCCCCGGAGGCAGCCATGGATCGAGTGCTCATCTATTCCCCGGCCGTCGACAGCAGCGCCTTCGCCGCCTCGCTCTCCGGCTACGAGCTCATCGAGCCGCGCTCCAAGCTGGAGCTCACCGAAGCGATTGTGGCGAAATCTCCGATCCTCTGCCTGATTCTCAGCCAGGAGCGCCTGGACGAGGAGACGCGGGAATTCCTGTTCTCCCTGAGGAAGAGCTTCCCGATCCTCGAGGTGTGCGTCATCACCCCCGGGATTGAGCGGGCGATCCCGCAAGGCTACCGGCATCTCGACGGTTCGGCCCCGCCGGAGAACATCCACAAGGCGGTGGCCAGCTTCGTCTCGTCGGTTACCCGGGTGGACCGCCGAGAGCACCCCCGCTACGACTGGCCGCTTCAGGGCTCCCTTTCCGCCGACCGGAAGGACTGGCAGCCCTTCCCCGTGCGGGCCCTGAGCTCCAGCGGGGCTTTCCTGGAGTGCGGCGGCCTGTGCCCGGATCCGGGGACGCGAATGTACGTTCGAATCGCCTTCCAGGACCATTCACTGACCGCAGGCTGCGAGATCCTGCCCGCCCGGGCTGCGTCGAGCAACCTGCCGCCGGGTTTCGGCGTTCGCTTCGTGGAGCTGGGGATGCTGGCCCGGGGCATCATCGAACGCATCGTGCGCGACGCCCTGACCCGCAGCCTGCTGGAGCCGGAGGAGCAGCCGGCCATGCCCTCCCTGGGCGGGGAGGATCTCCTGGACGCAGGGTTCGAGCTGCTGTAGCGGCGCTCCGGCCCCCCGGGTCTACTTCACCGTGAGATTAAAAACCCCGTCCCAGGACTCAGGGGGTGCCTTCTTCTTGAACTCCTGGCAGCGCCGGATGAACACCTCCGAGGGCCCGTCTCCCGGCAGAAGCTGCTGAACCTTCTGGAAGAACCCCACGGCCTCGTCCCAGCGTTTGGCCTCGAACATGGCTTGCCCCTGGTGGAACATCTCCACGGCCTCGACCGTGGCGGCGTCGGCCGCGGACTTCTCGTCGATGAGCTCGTACAGGCGCACGGCCTGGTTGATCCCGACCACCCGCACCCGGTCCATTTGACGGGTCAGAAACTGGTCGCCGGCCTCGTTGTGGGTCGTCTCGCTGGCCAGAATCCACGTACCGTACTGCTTGTTCACCCCTTCCAGCCGGGCGGCCAGATTCACGGAGTTGCCCATGATCGTGTAGTCCATCTTCTGGGCGGTGCCCATGTTTCCGACCACCATCTCCCCCGTGTTGATCCCGATGCGGGTGTACAGCGGCGCGGGGCTGAGCTTCTCGCCGAGGAAGTGCTCGTTCAGGTAGCGCTCGACCTTCTTCATCCGCACCGCGGACAGGCAAGCCCGGGCGGCGTGGTCCTGGAAGTCCACCGGGGCCCCGAAGAAGGCGATGATGGCGTCGCCCTCGTACTTGTCGATCGTGCCCTTGAGGTCCAGGATGATGTTGCTCATCTCGGTCAGGTAGGCGTTGAGGAGCTTGACCAGGTCCGTGGGGTCCAGCTGCTCGGAAACCGTCGAGAAACCCCGCACGTCGGTGAACATGGCGGTGATGTACTTCTTCTGTCCCCCCAGGGCGAGCTTGTCCGGGTCGGAGATCAGCTCATTGATCACGTCGTTGGACAGGTAGTGGGAGAAGGCGTTGCGGATGTAGGTCTTCTCCTTTTCCAGGAGCAGGAACTTGACCACGATCAGGACGAGGAAGGTCACCAGCACCGTCAGCACCGGGGTCAGCAGGTTCAAATACCAGCCGGTCAGGAGGAAGAAGCCAGCCCCCGCCGCCAGAAGTACCACCACGAACCCGAGGGCCACCAGGATCGAGGGCAGGGGATCCAGGCGGCGCACGGCCCAGGTGCCCAGCAGGGCGATCACCACGGCCAGGATCGGCGCGTACCACCAGGGCAGCTCGTCCAGGAAGCGGCCGGCCAGGATCGTGTTGGCGATTGCCGCGTGAGTGCCGACGTTGACGTACTCCTCCTCGAAGGGATTGACCCCGATGTCCGTAGTCGAGGTGGCGGTCCAGCCGATGATGCAGAAAGCCCCGTCCAGCTTGTCCCTCAGGCCCGCCCGGAGCTCCGCCAGGCGCTTCGCCTGCCCCCGGGTGGAGGCGAACACCCCGGGAACCTCGGCCTGGATCTCCCGATACAGGGCCTTGTCGCCTTCGGAGACCTCCTCGGAGGCCAGGATAGCCTCCAGCTGGCTGAGGATCTCCCCCTCCGCCGTTCCCTCGAGAAAGGCGAGCACATCCCGGAAGAAGACCTCCCGGGTCTGGACGTACTCCTCCATGGAGGCCGGATCGGCCCCCAGGAGCACCTCCTCCAGTATGCCGTCGGCGTAGCGGTGCGCGTCCAGCAGCTGGTATCCCCCTCGGAAATAGGAGAGGTAACCCGCCTCGTCCATGATCCGGAGGTTGTGCACCACCTCCTGCTCGAGGCGCCGGTGCAGCACCAGCTCGTAGTAGGTCATGTGCCGGAAGCTGTCGATGAAGGACTTCTTCGGCCAGTTGATCAGAAACAGCCGGTCGTCCCCGAGGGGGATCCTGATGTCCCCGGTCCTGCCGTCCGGATGCCGTGCTTCCGACAGGACCACCCGGCCCGGCTCCAGGCGCACCTCCGGCCGGCCGAGCCAGTCCAGGAGGGGCGCGAAGGCCAGCTGGGCGAAATAGTGCCCGTCGTACTCCCGAACCAGCTCGATGCGCCGGCGCACGCCGTCGGTGTCCACGATCACGTTGACGAAGCCGGCCCCCGCCCCGCCCTCCAGGATGGGGCGTATGGCCGGGCGAAGGTCCGCGGCCCGGAAGGACTCACTTCCCCGGAAGGCCGGGTCCACCTCGATCGCCTTCAGGGCCGCCGCCTCGATGGCGAGCTCCTTGAGCTCCCCGGAGACGGCCGGCTCGGGCTCAGGCAGCAGGTTCACCGTGAAGTACGCCTTGCCGAACAGCCGGGCCGCCGCCCCCAGGTAGGCGTCGTTGTCCCGGGCGATCTCCCGGACCTTGTCCAGCAGGAGGTTGCGGGACATGTCGGTCAGGCTGGCCAGGTCCCGCACGTAGTCCTGGGCGTCCTGGAGCGAGATGGTCCCGGTCCGGAGAGCCGCAAACAGGTCCGACACGTTCTGCTTGATGCTGGCGAACTCCTGGCCGAAGAGTGCCGGGATCTCTTCCTGCAGGAGCTGCAGGTTCACCCCCCGGGGGCTCGGATCCACGTACTCGATGTCGAAGACCGCGTAGGCGGCGCCCATCTCCCGGAGCACGATCAACCCCTCGGCCATGACGTCCCGACCCCAGGGGAACTGGCCCACCTGGGCGATGGCCGTATCGTCGATATCCACGAACAGCAGCTCGTCCCTTTCGGGCACCGCCGGCTTGAGATGCAGGAGCAGGTCGTAGAAGCGGCGTTCCGCCCCCCGGTAGACCGGCAGGAGGTTCAAGGCGGCGAAGGCTCCGGCCACCAGCACCGGAACCAGGATGTCGAAGCTCCACCTCTGCTTTTTGACGGCCATGGCCATCTCCCTCCTTTTGCATTGGACCGGGTGCGGCAACTATACTATACTTGCCGGAAAAGTTGAACGAAACCGCAATGAGTTGCAGGCTTGGCCTCCTTCCCCCCTTTTGCGGGGAGGAATAGTAGAAGTACTTTGGCAAGGTTAAGGCGCAAAGCGAGGAGAGAATGGCAATGAAGCTTTGGGTTCCACTGGTTCTGCTGGCCGTGGCCACCGCCCTGCCTCTGGGAGCTCAGTCCAACCAGGTGCTGGACGAGCTGCTCGAGCGCGAGGCGCTGCAGTACGGCGAAGCCGCCTACCTGGTGCTGGTGGCGATCGACCGCCTGCCCGAAGAGGCTTCCCTGGAGGAGGCCGCTTCCGCCCTGCCCGGCCAGTTTCGGGCAGTCCCTGCCAGGGACGCAGGGGAGCCCATCCCCCTCGGTGAGTACGCCTACCTGCTCATGCAGGCCCTCGATGTAGGCGGCGGACTCATGTACCGCCTGGTCCCCGGACCCCGCTATGCAACCCGGGAGCTTGCCCATCTCAAGGTCATCCGCGGCAAGGCCCACCCCGGCCGCGCGGTATCCGGAGCGGAGGCGGTCCAGATCCTGCGGCGCCTTCTCGAGTGGAAGGAGGAGCTGTCATGAAGCGACCCGTGCACCCGGCAGTCCCGATCGCCCTCGCGGTGGTGCTGGCCACGGCGGCGCTCCCCGCCGTGGCAATAGACTGGGGCGCAACCCTGGACACTCGCAGCACTCTGACGGTCGCCGCGAGCGACCCGCCTCCCTTGATCCTCCTCCAGGAGAACCGACTCGCGCTGTGGCTGGAGGCGGACTTCGGCGCCGCGGGCAGCCTCTTCGCCCAGGGGAGTTGGTCCCTGGACCGAGGCCGGGACTGGACCTACACCGCCAGCCCGTTCGGCAGCTGGTTTCCCCGGGGCAGCGACACCGTCACCGCCAGCCGCGACTGGCTGGTAGACCTGGACGCCCTGCGCTACGAGGCGCGGCTGTTTTCCATGCTGAACCTGTCGGTCGGCCGGTTTGGGATGGCCGACTTCAGCCGGTACATCCTGGCCGACACGCTGGACGGTCTCGAGATTACCCTCAATCAACCCTGGTCGATCCTCAGCGCCTACGTAGGCACATCCGCCCTGCGCTTCATCCCGAACACGACCATCCTGATGAGCGGAAACGACGCCTCCGACGCCTCCGACCCGGACAAGCTCCTGGCGCCGCCCCGTCTCGTCGTCGGCCTGCAGGCGCTGTCCCCCGAAATCTTCCTGCGCCAGGACCTGACGGTGAGCCTGCTGTTCCAGCAGGACCTGCGCTCCCAGGTCATCCAGGAAGGAGAAGAGCTCCAGTTCCCGGGAGGGCTGGTAGACGGTCCCCTGCACACCCAGTACTTCGGACTGGGGCTCTCCGGACCCATCGTTCCCGGCCTGTACTACAGCCTGTACGGATACCTGGGAACCGGCAGCGCCCTGGAGTATCTGGCCGATGCGGACTCGGGCACCGGGTTCTCCTACCAGCGCCAGGCTCTCCTGGGGGGGTTCGGAGCACTGGAGCTGGCCTACTATCTGCCGCAGGCTGCACGCTCGCGAATCGCCCTGTCCGTTCTGTACTCGCAGGCCCTGGTCCCGATCTCCCAGCCGACCTTCACCGTCCTGTATTCACCCCGCTTCGGGGACATCATGACTGCGGACCTCTCCTACTCCGTCAAGCCGTTCTCCGGCTCGCCCAGGCTGTGGCTCCGGGAGCTCCAGGGGGAGCTGACCGTCGCCACCTACCTTCGGACCGACGTGCTGGAGTACGCAGGCACGGAAATCGACGCGGCGGTGAACTATCGCCCGTTTTCGGACTTGGGCCTGGCACTGATCCTGGGTACATATCTGCCGGAAGGCGCGGCCGCCCAGTTCGCCGGGCGATTCGAGTTATCGTTGAGTTTTTGAGCTACCATTGGGACAGTGAGGAGCTAACGCCATGAAGAAGCGCTTTCTGCTCATTCTGACAGCGGCGGTCGTAGCCGCAGCGCTGGCGCCGGGCCTCGCCGCCCAGAGCCAGGCGGTGATCACCGAGACGACGGGGAAAGTCGAGATCCAGCCTCCGGGCGGCGCCTGGCAGGCGGCCCGCGTCGGCA
>Ga0068714_10004201_pt1 | contig 16367 bp, 14 predicted proteins | sample MTBNYHSulfiMetaG_FD_62988 | JGI IMG/M metagenome (GOLD analysis project Ga0068714, IMG submission 62988) | Enrichment culture microbial communities from rom New York Harbor, USA that are MTBE-degrading - MTBE-NYH (New York Harbor Sulfidogenic)... | ecosystem: Environmental > Aquatic > Marine >...
GGCGGATGGTCCCGTTGTGGAAGACGGCCAGGTCGGTGGTCCCCCCCCCGAAGTCCATCAGGGCCACCCCCAGCTCCTTCTCGTCCGGGGTCAGGACCGCCTCGGAGGAGGCCAGGGACTCCAAGACGATGTCGGAGACGTCCAGCCCGGCCCGGTTGCAGCACTTGATCAGGTTGTGGGCCGAGGTCACCGCCCCGGTGATGATGTGGACCTTGGCCTCCAGCCGGACCCCGGTCATGCCCTTGGGGTCCAGGATCCCGTCCTGGTCGTCGACGATGTACTCCTGGGGGAGGATGTGGATCACCTCCCGGTCCATGGGGATGGAGACCGCCTTGGCCGCCTCGATGACCCGCTCCACGTCGACCTGGTCCACCTCCCGGTTCTTGACCGCGATGACCCCGTGGGAGTTGAGGGACTGGACGTGGCCGCCGGCGATGCCGGCCACCACCGTGGAGATCTCGCAGCCGGCCATGAGCTCGGCCTCCTCCACGGCCTGGCGGATGGAGTTGACCGTGGCCTCGATGTTGACCACGACCCCTTTGCGGAGGCCCACCGAGGGGTGGGTTCCGATGCCGATGATATCGACCCCGCCCTCGATTATCTCGCCCACCACGGCGCAGATCTTGGTGGTCCCGATGTCCAGCCCGACCACCGCCTCGCCCAGGCCTCGCTTTCCTGCCGCCATAGCCCTTACCTCGCCTTGAGACCGACGAAGGCCCTGTCCTCCAGCCTCAGATCGATGTAGTCCACCCGCTGGGCCAACCCCTTGGCCGAGAGATCGGATAAAACCCGCCGCCAGTTGTCCATCTTGGGGCCCATCCTCCCCCGGCCGAGGATGATCCGGGGGTTGTCGGCCACGGGGAGGAGGACCACTCCCTGGGGCCGGCTGAACCTAATCTCGGAGACCTTGGCCAGCTTGACCGGGGCCTCCTTCTGGGCAAGGAGGCCAATGATCTCCAAGGCCAGGGCCAGATCCCTCCGCCCCTCCGGGGTGTCTATCTCCTTTTCGTCGATCCCGGAGACGACCGGCAGGTCCAGCCGCTCCCCGGCCTCGACCTTTTTGAAGGGCCGGCCCCGGCCGTCCAGGTACCACAGCTCCCCGGCCGAAAGGAGGGCCTGGGGTTTCCGCTCCTGGAGGTGGAGCCTCAGCTCGTCGGGCAATACCCGGCGGAGGCTGACCGCCTCCACCCAGGGGGAGGAGGTCAGCCTGGCCCGGACCAGGTCCAGGTCCAGCTTGAGCAGGTTGACCCCGGGGGTAAGCCCGGCCAACCGCATGATCTCGTAGCGGTCCAGCTGCTCCTGGCCGCTGAGGCTGAGCTTCTCCAGCCTGAAGAAGGGGCTGACCAGGAGGGCCTGGTAGCCCGCCACCAGCCCCAGGCTGACCACGGCCAGGGCGATAAGCCCGCTTAAGCCCAGGCCGATGCTCCTTAAGCGGGCCAGGTTGAAGAAGGCCGCCCCGGCCCGGCGGGAGGACTTGATCCGGTTGGTCCTCCTCCGCCTTAAGCCCAGCAGGGGCAGGGCCGGCCATCTTCCGGCGGCCTTGTCCCGGCCCGGCTTCTTGCCTGATTTACCAGCCGGGCGGCCGGCCCCCGGGGGCCTCCATCTCAATACTTCATCCAGGGCCATCGCTCCTTCCCCTCACCTAGAAACCTGACCTCGGGCTCCAGGGTGGCCTTAAGCCTCTCCTGGACCCCGGTCCTGACTCGCTGGGCCAGGGTCATGACCTCCTCGGCCGTGGCCCCGCCCAGGTTGACGATCCAGTTGGCGTGAACCTCCGAGACCTGGGCCTGGCCGACCCTCTCCCCCTTGAGGCCGGCCTCCTCTATCAGCCGTCCGGCGAAGTCGCCCGGGGGGTTCTTGAAGAACGAGCCGGCGGAGCTTAAGCCGGCCGGCTGCCTGGCCCGCCGGGACTTAAGCGCGGCCTTGATCTCCCGGTCCACCTCCCCGGCCGGGGCCAGCCGGCTGGCCAGCTCAACCTCCAGGACGACGGTTCCCTCCTCCAGCTCGAGCCGGCGGTAGGCGTAGGCCAGCTCCCTTCTCTCCAGGCGGCGGATGTTGCCGGAGTTCTCCATGACGATCAGGCCGGTGACCGCCCGGTCCATGGCCCCCTCCCCGGTCCCGGCGTTCATGACCGCCGCTCCGCCCACCGTGCCCGGGATCCCGGCCAGGAAGACCAGGTCGGCCAACCCCTCCCTGGCGGCCAGGGCGGTCAGCTCGGCCAGCCTGGCCCCGGCCCAGGCCCTGACCACGGCCCTTGCCTCCCCCGTCCGGCAGAAGGCGATCCGGTCCAGGTAGCGGCCCAGGATGACCACCGACCCCTTGATCCCCTGGTCGCTGACCAGGACGTTGGAGCCGCCGCCGAGGACGATCACCGGGGAGCCCTTCTCCCTGATCCCGTCCAGGACCAACCCCACCCCGTCCACGTCCCGGGGCAGGAAGAGGACCTCGGCCGGGCCGCCGATCCGGAAGCTGGTGTAGGGGGCCAGGGGCTCATTGAACAGAACCTCGGTCCGGCTCAGACTGGTCATGGGGCGCCTCCTTCACGGAGGTACTCCTCCCCGATCCGCCACACGTCGCCGGCCCCCAGGGTGACCAGGAGGTCCCCCGGTTCCAGCAGTCCTCTCAAAAGCTCATGCAGCTCCTCCTCGCTTTGGGCGTAGGCGGCCGAGTGGTGGCCATGCTCGGTCACCTCCCGGGCCATGTCCTGGGCGGTGTGGCGCCCCGGCCTCTCCCCGGCCGGGTAGATGGGCAGGAGAAGGAGGTGATCGGCGGCGTAGAAGGAGGTGGCGAACCGGTCCAGGAGGGCGTCGGTCCGGGTGTGGCGGTGGGGCTGGAAGACCACCACCAGCCGCCTCTGGGGCCAGCAGGTCTTGAGGGTCTCCAACGTGGCCGCTATCTCCGTGGGGTGGTGGGCGTAGTCGTCCAGGACGGTCACCCCGTCGCGCTCGCCCCGGACCTGGAAGCGGCGCTCGATCCGGCCCATCCCGGCCAGCCCCCGGGCGATGGTGGCGAAGTCCAGCTCCAGCTCCAGCCCGACCCCGATGGCGGCCAGGGAGTTGAGGATGTTGTGCCGTCCCGGGGCGGGGAGGGTCACCCGGCCCAGCCGCTCCCCCCGGTGGACCACGGTGAAGAGCATCCGGGTCCCCTCCACCTCCGGCTCCAGGGCCTGGATGTCGGCCTGGGTGGAGAAACCGTAGGTCAGGACCCTCTTGGTCAGGCGGGGGATGAGGGACTGGAGGTGGGGGTCGTCCAGGCAGACCACGTCCAGCCCGTAGAAGGGAACCTTGTTGAGGAAGCTCAGGAAGGTCTCCTTGATGTGCTCCAGGTCCCGGTAGAAGTCCAGATGCTCGGCGTCGATGTTGGTCACCACGGCAATGGTCGGGGATAGGGAGAGAAAGGAGCCGTCCGACTCGTCGGCCTCGGCCACCAGGAACTCCCCCTCGCCCAGGCGGGCGTTGGAGGAGGCCAGGGCGGAGAGCCGGCCGCCGATGATCAGGGTCGGGTCCAGCTCCCCCTGGGCCAGGACCGCCCCGACCATGGTCGAGGTGGTGGTCTTGCCGTGGGCCCCGGCCACGGCCACCCCGTACTTGAGCCGCATCAGCTCGGCCAGCATCTCGGCCCGGGGGATGACCGGGATCTTGGCCTGCCGGGCGGCCAGGACCTCGGGGTTGTCGGCCTTGACCGCCGAGGAGGTGACCACCACGTCGGCCCCGGCCACCTGGGCCTGGTCGTGGCCGATGAAGACCCGGCCCCCCAGCCGCTCCAGCCGCTGGAGGACCGGGCTGGGCTTGAGGTCCGAGCCGGAGACGGTGTAGCCCTGGTTGAGGAGGAGCTCGGCGATGCCGCTCATGCCGATGCCGCCGATGCCGACCAGGTGGATATGGCGGTAGCGACCGTACATCAGCCCCTCTTGATCTCCAGGGAGAGCCGGAGGAGAACCCCGGCCGCGACCAGGTTGACCACCAGTGAGGTCCCGCCGTAGGAGACAAAGGGCAGGGTCACCCCGGTGGTGGGCATCAGGCCCAGGACCACGGCCATGTTGACCAGGGCCTGGAGGACGATGGTCAGGCTCAACCCCGCGGCCAGGTAGCGCTGGAAGAGGTTGGGCGCCCGGAGGGCCCAGTGGAAGCCCCGGTAGGCGATGAGGATGAACAGGGAGACCACCAGCAAGACCCCCAGAAAACCGGCCTCCTCGCCCAGGATGGCGAAGACGAAGTCGGTGTGGGGCTCGGGCAGGAAGCCCAGCTTCTGGTGGCTCTGGCCCAGGCCCACCCCGAACAGACCCCCGGTCCCGAAGGCCAGGAAGGAGTGGATGATCTGGAACCCGGAGCCGGCCGGGTCGGACCAGGGGTCGGTGAAGGTGACTATCCGCTGGGCCCGGTAGGGGGTCATCATCACCAGGGCCGTGCCCACCGCGGCGACCATGACCCCCAGGAGGAGGAGCTGCTGGAGCTTGGCCCCTCCCAGAAAGAGGATGGCCACCAGGAGGAGGGAGAGGATGGCGGCCATGCCCAGGTCCCGCTGGAGAAGGGTCAGGAAGATCATCCCCCCGCCGATGATCAGATGGGGCAGGAGGCCCACGGAGAAGGTGGGCATGGCCTCCTGCTTCTTGGCCATGGAGTAGGCCAGGTAGATGCACAGCCCCAACTTGGCCACCTCCGAGGGCTGGAGGGAGAGCCGGCCCAGCCGCAGCCAGCTCGTCCCTCCGCCCACGGTTGCCCCCACGCCTGGGAGGAGGACCAGGACTAGGAGGGCGAGGCAGACCACCAGGATGGGGTAGACCAGATGGGAGTAAACCGAGGTCCTGATGAACCGGCAGCCGATCATCAGGATCAGGCCCAACCCCAAGGAGAGGCACTGCTTCTTGAAGAGGAAGTACATGTCGTTGTAGCGGACCTGGGCCAGGACGCTGGAGGCCGACATGACCATGATCAGTCCCACCCCGCAGAGGAGGATGACCGGGGCCAGAAGCCAGAGGTCGAACCCGGCCGCCTCGATGGCTTTTCCGGTCAGCTGGCGGGTGGAGGGGACCACGTCCTAAAGCCTCCTGACCGCGTCGGCAAAGGCCTTGCCCCGCTCTTCGAAGTTCTTGAACTGGTCGTAGGAGGCGCAGGCCGGGGAGAGGAGGACCACCTCCCCGGGCCGGGCCAGGTCCCGGCTGAGGGTGACCGCCCGTTCCAGCTCTCCGGCCTGGTGGACGGGGCAGACGCCGTTGAGCTCCCGGGCGATCAGCCCGGCCGCCCGGCCGATGAGAACCGCGGCCTTGACCCGGCCCCGGGCGGCCTCCACCAGCTCGGCGTAGCCGGCCCCCTTGTCCAGCCCCCCGGCGATGAGGATCACCGGCTTGTCGAAGCCGGCCACCGCCTTGGCCGCGGAGACCACGTTGGTGGCCTTGGAGTCGTTGTAGAAGTCCACCCCGCCGGCCTCCCTGATCCACTCCAAACGGTGGGGGAGGGCCTTGAACCCGGCCAGCGACTCGGCCATGGCCTCGGGCTCGGCCCCCATCAGCCAGGCCGCGGCCAGGGCGGCCAGGAGGTTCTCCAGGTTGTGGGGGCCGGGGAGCCGGAAACCGCTCAAATCCACTTCCTCCTCCCGACCCTGGTGGTCGCGGAGGAGGGCCCTGGCCCGGGCCCTCAGGCTTGCTCCGGGGCCGTCGGCGGGGGTAAGGCCGAAGGTGGCGATCCGGACCTGAAGGTCCCGGGCCAGGGAGGGGGTGGCTGGGTCATCACGGTTGAGGAGGAGGGTCTCCCGGGCGCCCAGGTCGGCCCACAGCCGGGCCTTGGCCGCGGCGTAGGCCTGGAAGGTTCCGTGGCGGTCCAGGTGATCCGGGCTCAGGTTGGTCAGGACCGCCACCCGGGGCTTGAACTCCCAGGGCATGGTCTCCAGCTGGAAGCTGGAGACCTCGGCCACGGCCAGGTCGGCCGGGCCGCCGCCCAGGAAGTACTCGGACAGGGGACGGCCGATGTTGCCGCCCAGAAAGACCTTCCTCCCCCCGGCGGAGAGGAGGTGGGCGGTCAGGGCGGTGGTGGTGGACTTGCCGTTGGTTCCGCTGACGGCCACCAGGGGGATGGTCAGGAGGGAGGCGGCCAGGGCCAGCTCGCCCACCAGGGGCACCCCCTTGGCCGCGGCGGCTTTAAGCCCGGGCAGGTCGGGCCTGACCCCGGGGCTGGGCACGATCAGCTCGGCCGAGGTGAAGATCTCCTCGGGGTGGCCGCTTAAGAACAGCTCCACCCCGGCCTGGTCAAGCTCCTTCAGGCGGGGACCCAGCTCCCCGGCCGGACGGCTGTCGGTGGCCCGGACTTCCGCCCCCTGGCCGGCCAGGAGGAGGGCCGCGGCCAGGCCGCTGGCCCCCAGCCCGACCACCAGTATCCGGCGCCCCCTAAAGTTCATCCTCGACCTCGGTCAAAAGGGCCACCAGCTTTTCCAGGCCGGCCACCCGGGAGCCCTTTATCAAGATCCGGTCCCCGGGTCCGAGCTCCCGGCTGATAAGCTCGGCCGCCTCCTCCGGGCCGGAGGCGGTCAGGCCTTTTCCCAGGCCGGCGGCCTTAGCCTCATCCAGGACGATCCCGGCCAGGGGCCCGATGGCGATGAGGAGATCCAGCCCCAGCTCGGCCACCCGGCGGCCCAGCTCCCGGTGGGCCTCCTCGGCTTCCTGGCCCAGCTCGGCCATGGGGCCCAGGACGGCCGCCTTGCGGCGGCCGTTGTCGCCCATCTGGACCAGGGCGGTCAGGGCCTCGGCCATGGCCAGGGGGTTGGCGTTGTAGCTGTCGTCGACGACGGTCAGGCCGCCTCGGCCCTTGAGGATCCTCATCCGGTGGGCCAGGGGGGCGAACCCGGCCAGGCCCCGGGCCATCTCCTCCGGGCCGGCCCCCAGGGCCAGGGCCCCGGCGCAGGCGGCCAGGGCGTTGAGGGCCTGGTAACGGCCCATGGCCTGGAGCTGGGTGGTCAAGGGCCGGCCCTTGACCAGGAGCTCCAGGGCCAGCCGCCCCGGACCGGCCGGGGTGGCCCGGGCCAGGAGGACGTCGGCCGAGACGGCCCCGGTTGCCGAGAAGAAAATCTTGGGCTGCCTCAGCCCGGCCGCCCGGCCGGCGAGCACGGGGTCGTCCAGGTTGACCACCACCGTGGCCCGGGGTCTAAGCCCCTCCCAGAGCTTGGTCTTGGCCCGGGCCACACCCTCGATGCCGCCCAGCCCCTCCAGGTGGACCGGGCCGATGTTGGTGATCAGGGCGACGTCGGCCCGGGCCATGTCGGCCAGCCGCTCCATCTCCCCCACCTGGTTGATCCCCAGCTCGACCACAATCGCCTCCACCCCGGGGTCCAGGTCCAGGAGGGTCAGGGGCAGGCCGATGAGGTTGTTGAGGTTGCCCGGGTTCTTGTGGACCCGGCGGCTGAGGCTCAGGATCCCGGCGGCCATCTCCTTGACCGTGGACTTGCCCATGGACCCGGTCACGGCCAGGAGGGGGGCCTTGAAGTTCAGCCGCCAGCTCCGGGCGATCAGGCCCAGGGCCCGCAGGGTGTCGGGGACCCCGATGACCACCGTCCCGGCCGGCCAGGCCGTCTCCGGGGCCAGCCGGTCCGGCTCCACCACCACCCCGGCCGCCCCGGCCGCCATGGCCTGGAGAACGAACCGGTGGCCGTCGAACCTTTCCCCGGCCAGGGCCACAAAGAGCTGGCCCGGCCGGAGGGTCCGGGAGTCGGTGGACAGACCCTTGAAGACCGTCCGGGCCGGATCCTCCAGCCCCGGCCGGAGGAGCTCCGGGCCCAGCTCGGCCAGGCTGGCCAGGATCTGGGGGATGGAGAGGATCACAACCTGTCCCCCTCGGCCGGCCCCCCGGCCTCGGCCCGGTTGCGGGCCTCCTGCAGGGCCTCCAGGGCCTCCTCCCGGTCGTCCAGGTGGAGCTTGCGCTGGCCCACGATCTGGTAGTCCTCGTGACCCTTGCCGGCGATGAGGACCGTGTCCCGGGGTCCGGCCTGGGCCACGGCCAGGCGGATGGCCGCCCGGCGGTCCTCGACGATGGTGTAGCCGGTCCGCTCCAGGGCAGGGGGCCCGGACCCGGCCTCGAAGTAGACCGCCCCGGCCTGGACCACCCCGGCCGCGATCTGGTCCAGGATGGCGTAAGGCTCCTCGCTCCTGGGGTTGTCGGAGGTGAGGATGACCAGGTCGCTGGCCGCGGCCGCGGCCCGGCCCATGAGGGGCCGCTTGCCCCGGTCCCTGTCCCCGCCGCAGCCGAAGACGGTGATGACCCGGCCCGGGGTCAGCTCCCGGACCACGGCCAGGGCCCTCTCCAGGGCCTCCAGCTTGTGGGAGTAGTCGACGATGACCCGCCGGCCGAAGGGCCGGCCCAGGTCCTCCATCCGGCCGGGGACCTTTTGGAGGCGGTTCAGGCCCTGGGCCGCGGCCTGGAGGGGGATCTCCAGAAGCCAGGCCAGAGCCGCCGCGGCCAGGAGGTTGGAGAGGTTGAAGCCTCCCAGGAGGGGCGAGTCCAGGCCGAAATCCCCGGAGGGGGTCCGGATCCGGGCCCTTATCCCGGACCGGTCCAGAACCGGGTCCTCGGCCCGGATCTCGGCCTCGGCCGCCAGCCCGAAGGTGACCGCCCGGCCGCCCAGCTCCCGGGCCAGCCTTTGGCCGTAGGGGTCGTCTATGTTGACCGCCGCCGGCAGGGAGAGGGGGTGCTCCCGGAAAAGCCGGCGCTTGGCCTGAAAGTAGTCCTCCAGGTCGGCGTGGTAGTCCAGGTGGTCCCGGGAGAGGTTGGTGAAGGCCGCCGTCTTGAACCGGCAGCCCAGGATCCGGCCCTGGTCCAGGGCGTGGGAGGAGACCTCCATGACCGCCGTCCTCACCCCGGCCCGGACCATCTCCGCCAGGAGGCGGACCAGATCCAGGGACTCGGGCGTGGTCACCGGGGCCGGGTACTCCTTGTCCAGGTAGCGGTAGTTGTTGGTCCCGATCACCCCGGTCCGGACGCCGGCCGCCTCCAGGATGGACTCCAGGGCGTAGGTGGTGGTGGTCTTGCCCGAGGTCCCGGTCACCCCGACCAGGTCCAGGCTGGGCGTGGGCCGGCCGAAGAACTCGTGGGCGGCCAGGGCCAGGGCGGCCCGGGAGTCCCCGGTTCGGAGGTAGACCGCCCCCCGGGCGGAGAACCTCCGGGCCAGGCTCTCGGAGAGCCCTTCCTGGCCCACCACGGCCGCCACCCCCGCCTCCAAGGCCTGGTCGATGAAGCGGTGGCCGTCGGTCCTGACCCCCTTCAGGGCGAAGAAGACCTGGCCCGGGCCGGCCGCCCGGGAGTCGTAGGCCAGCCCGGACAGCTCCAGCCCGTCCAGCCCCGGGGGGAGGTCCGAGGGGGAGTGGATGATCTGCTTGAGCCAGCCCAGGGTCATGACCGCTCCGCCTCCAGCTTCAGCCGGCAGGACCTGACCCCCTTGAGATCGCGGCCGGGCTCGGGCGACTGCCAGGTCACCACCCCGCTGCCCTCGATCTCGAGCTTGAGGCCCAGGGGGGCGACGGCGTCCAGGGCCTGGCGGAGGGAGAGGCCGACCAGGCTGGGCATCCGCTTGTTCCGGCGGGCCGTAAGCAAATCGGCCGGATCGGGCCTGGCCGGCGGGGAGTCGCTCCTGGCCGAGCCGGACCCGGCCCCGGCGGTCCGGACCCCGGAAGGCTCCTCCTCGTCCTTCACCACCAGAAGCTGGGGGTCGCTGGGCGGAACGCCCAGGTGGCGGAGGGACTCCTGGGCCACCGTGGCGAAGACCGGGGCGGCCACCACCCCGCCGTAGGGGGAGTCCTTGGGCTCGTCGATGACCACCAGGATGACCAGGGCCGGCTTCTCCGCCGGGGCCAGACCCATGAACAGGGCCAGGTGCTTCTTGTTGGAGTAGGTCCCGGTGGCCGGGTCCAGCTTCTGGGCGGTTCCGGTCTTGCCGGCCACCCGGTAGCCGGGGGTCTTGGCCTGGGTTCCGGTGCCGTCCTCGGTGACCACCCCTTCCATCATCTTGATCAGCTTGGCCGCGGTGGCCGCGGACATGACCCGGCCCACGGCCTCGGGCCGGCGCTCCTCCTTGGTCTTGCCGTCGGGCCCGATGATCCGGCTGACCACCCGGGGCCTCATCAGGACCCCCTTGTTGGCCACCGCGCCCAGGGCCGCGGCCAGCTGGACGGCCGTCACCGCCACCCCCTGGCCGAAGCCGATGTTGGCCGTGTCGATCTTCCGCCAGCGCTCGGGAGGGGCCAGCAACCCCTTGGACTCCCCGGGGAGGTCGATCCCGGTGAGCTGGCCGAAGCCGAAGGCGGTCAGCCGGCGGTGGAGCCGGCCCGGGCCTAATTTAAGGGCGATCTTGGCCGCGCCGATGTTGCTGGAGAAGCTCAAGAGCTCGGTCACGGACAGGACCTGGTGGGGGTGGATGTCGTGGATGGTGTTCCGGCCGACCCTGAAGACCCCGTTCTCGCAGTCGATCCTGCTCTTGGGGCTGACCAGCCCCTCCTCCAGGGCCGCGGCCAGGGTGAAGACCTTGAAGGTCGAGCCCGGTTCAAAGGGATCGGTCAGGACCCGGTTGCGCCAGGTGTAGTCCGGCGAGGTGCGGTAGACGTTGGGGTTGAAGACCGGCTCCCCGGCCAGGGCCAGGACGTCCCCCCGGACCGGGTCCAGGACCAGGATCAGGCCGGAGCGGGCCCGATGGTCGGCCACGGCCTGGGCCAGGGCCCGCTGGGCCAGGTACTGGATCCGCTTGTCCAGGGTCAGGACGAGATCGTGGCCCTTGGTCTGCTGGACCGGGCCCTCCTCGGAGATGTAGATGGGCCTGCCCCGGGCGTCCCTTTTCCGGGAGTACTGGGAGGATTGGCCCCTTAAGATGTCGTCATAGCCCTTCTCCAGCCCCTCCAGCCCGGCGGAGTCCACCCCGGTGAAGCCCAGGACGTGGGCCGCCAGCTCCCGGTGGGGGTAGAACCTCCGGCTCTCCGGGATGACCCCCACCCCGGCCAGGTCCAGCTCCTTGATCCTGTCCGCCACCTCCGGCTCGACCTGGCGTTTGAGCCAGACAAAGGGCTGGCGGCTGGTGAGCTTCCCCATCACCGCCCGCTGGTCCATCTTCAGCACCCGGGCCAGGACCCGGGAGGCCTTGGCCCGGTCCTGGATCCCGGCCGGCCGGAGGAAGATGGACTCCACCTGGACGCTGACCGCCAGCTCCTCCCCGTGGCGGTCGTAGATCAAGCCCCGGTCGGGGTTGAGGGTGACCACCTGCCGGTACTCCTGGCGGGCCATGGCGGCCAGCTTCTCCGACTCCACCCCGGCCAGGACAAAGGCCCGGACCAGGACGATCCCGCTGACCAGGGCCAGGCAGAGCATTATCAGCCGGAGCTTGAAGGAGAAGAAGTCCTTCCGCCTCTCCGGCCCGGCGGCCCTTTTCTCCGGCTTTTTTCCGTTCTTCCCGGTCAATTGAGGACCACCACCCATTCGGGCCGGGGCTTCACCAGCCCCAGCTTTCCGGTCGCGATGGATTCGATCCGCTCCGGCCGGCGGAGGCTGGCCAGCTCCACCCGCAGCTTGGAGTAATGCTCCAACTGCTCCCGTCTGGCCGTCTGGAGCTGGGAGATCTCGTAGCCCAGCTCGATGACCCGGTTGGCCGACCAGGCGTAGACCAGCCCCACCCCCACCAGGATGACCGTGGCGCCGATGACCAGCTTCAGGTTCTGCCGTTTGGGGGCCGAGCCCATCTACAACCTCTCCACCGCCCTGAGCCGGGCCGATCTGGCCCGGGGGTTGGCGGCCACCTCCTCCTCCCCGGGCCGGACCGGCCGGGGGGTCAGGAGCCGGAAAACAGCCCGGCCGCCGCAGACGCAGGGCCGGCCCGGGGGGCAGGTGCAACCCCTGGAGTTCTCCCGGAAGAAATTTTTAACCCGCCGGTCCTCCAGGGAATGGTAGGAGATGATGACCGCCCGGCCTCCCTGGCCGATGATCCGGGGGAGGCTCTCCAGGAGCCGGTCCAGGTTCTCCAGCTCCCGGTTGACGGCCAGTCTCAGGGCCTGGAAGGTCCGGGTGGCGGGGTGGATCCTCTTCCTGGGCCCGGCCCCCGACCTCCGCCCCGAGGCGGCCACCCGCTCCACCAGGTCGGCCAGCTGGGCGGTGGTGGTGAGGGGCTCTTTTTCCCTTTCCCGGACTATGGCCCGGCTGATCCGGCCCCCCAGGGGCTCCTCCCCCAGGCCGCCGATGACCTTCCTGAGCTCGGCCTCCCCGGCCCGGGCGATGATCTCGGCCGCGGTGGGCCCGGCCCGGGTGTCCATCCTCATGTCCAGCGGGCCTGAAGCCTGGAAGCTGAAGCCCCGCCCGGGATCGGCCAGCTGGTCCGAGGACAGCCCCAGGTCGGCCACCAAGCCGTCCACCCGGGGGATGGTCAACCCGGCCAGGACCCCCTCCACCTCCTGGAAGCCGACCGAAAGTGGAATCATCCGCTCTCCGTAAGGAGCGAGCCTTTTCTTGGCCCGCTCCAGGGCCTCGGGGTCCCAATCCAGACCCACCACCCGGCCCGCGCCGGCCAGGAGGATCCCCTCGGAGAAGGATCCTCCGCCCAGGGTGGCGTCCAGGTAGACCCCTCCCGGCTTGATCGCCAACCGTTCCAACGCCTCGGCCAGGAGGACGGGGCGGTGAACGGATTCGGCCACGGCTAGAGCTGGAGGCCGCTCTCGGCCAGGTACTGGGCGCTCTCCTCCAGCCCTTCGGCGACCTGGCTGATCTCCTCCTCCAGTCGCTGCCGGCTCCAGATCTCGAACTTGTCACCCAGCCCCTGGAGGACGATCTCGTGGTCCAGGCCGGCGTACCTTCTTAAGCTCGTGGGGATCAGGATCCGGCCCTGCTTGTCCAGGCCCAGCTCCACGGCCGCCCCCATGAACCACCTCTGGAAGCGACGGGCGTGGCGGTCGAAGGTGTTGAACCGGCTGACCTTCTCCTCCACCTTGCGCCAGTCCTCGATGGCGTAGCCGACCAGGGAGTCCTCGAAGTAGTTGGTGATCATCACCCTCTCGTCGCCCCGGGACCGCAGGACCTCCCTGAACCGGGCCGGCAGGCTGACCCGGCCCTTGGCGTCCATGGTATATTCGAAGCGGCCTCGGAACACGACGGGCTACCCCACAATTACCCACAATTTGCCACCTGAACCAAGACTATGATCTCGCAAGCCCGTTTGTCAAGGTCAAAAGAAGGCTTAAGGTGGTGGTTTTCGTTTTCTCCGCCGGGGGCAAGGGCCCATCATTCGATTATTTCAGGGCTCCGGTCCAGGCAGATCCGGTCGAGAGGAGGGTCGGGCGGATCCGGAGGGGTCGGGTCAGGAGGGTGGGGGAAGGGGCGGGCCCCCCGGCCCGAAACCCAAGGCCGGGAGGCGGCGGAAGCGGACGGAGCTCAGCTGACGACCCAGACGGCCATGTCCTGGCCGCCCTGGATTATCCGGTTGGAGACCGAGCCCAGGAGGAGGCCCTTGAGGCCGGAGAGCCCCCGGCGGCCGACGACGATGGTTCCGTAGCCGCCATCCCGGGCCTCCTTGAGAATGGTCCGGGCCAGCTCCACGCTTTTGGGGATGAAGTTGACCTGGATCCGGTCCCGGTCCACCCCGGCCTCGGTGAGCATCTTGATGGCCCGGCCGAAGTAGTTGGTCAGGCAGTAGTCCTCCTCCTTTTTGAGGAGCTCCTCCTGGATCCTGGCCAGCTCCTCATCCTCCTCCAGGGAGCAGTAGGCGGCCAGGGAGGTGGAGACATGGACCAGGGTGGCGGTCAGCCGGGGGTGGCGGGCCAGGATGAAGCCCACGTGGTCCACCGCCCGGAAGCTGTCCTCCGAGCCGTCCAGGGCCAGGAGGACCTTGTCGCTGTCCACCTGGCCGTCGATGAGCCAGACCGGAACCGACTTGGCCAGCTCTACGCATTGCGAAGAGACGCTGCCCATGAACATCTCCTGGACCCGGCCCAGTCCCCGGCGGCCCATGACCAGGGCGTCGTAGAGACCGTTCTGGGCCTCGAAGACGATATCCTTGGCCAGCCCCGTTTTAATCTCGGCCTGCCTGGCGGTCACCCGCTCCGGGTCGATCCCGCTTCTGGCGGCCTCCTCCCTGGCCTGGGCCAGGAAATCCTCCCCCTGGCGGCGGACCTTGGCCTGGATGGTCTTCAGCCGGGCCAGGGCGTGGGGATCGGTCTTGGCCTCCTGGACCAGAAAGGGGGGGGCGCCCTTGATCAGGTGGAGCAGGTCCACCCGGAAGCCCTCCACAGGTCCGAAGGTCCGGCCCACGTAGCGGACCGCTTTGAGAGACTGGGTGGATCCGTCGATGGCGATCAGGACCTTGCGCTCCATCTGGCCTCCTTGCCGGCGGGTTGAGGATACTCTGAAAATCTTACCCCGGATCGCGGTTCCAGGCCAGGGAGAGGGAACGGCCCGGGTCGCTCAGGCGGCCCTACTCCGAATATTTCATGAAGATCGCCAAAAATCGACTCGTGAAATATCCGGGCTAGTCCTCGAGAGGGCCCGTCCCCAGGGGGGCCGGGAAGCGGTCCGGGTCCCAGCGGGTCAGGCCCCGGAAGATGTTCTCCCGGGCCCGGGGGTGGAGGGCCAGGAGGGCGGACAGCCCCTCCCTGACCCCGGCCCGGGCCGAGGTCCGGGCCAGGGGGCAGGGGTTGGCCTGGACGGGGAGGTTCTTGGCCCGGGCGAACCGGGCCAGCTTGGCCGCGGGGACCAGGAGCAGGGGCCGGATGACCTTGAACCGGCCCTCCATCAGGCGGCTGGCGGGAAGGAGGGCCTCGGACCGGGAGTTGTGGATGAGGCTCAGGAAATGGGTCTCGATCAGGTCGTCCAGGTTGTGGCCCAGGGCCACCACCCCGGCCCCGGCTCCCTCGGCCGCCTCCAGGAGCAGGCGGCGCCTGGCCCGGGCGCAGGCGTAGCACGACCCGAGCTCCTCGGGTTTCCAGCCGGCCCTGATCCGGACCAGGTCCACCTCCACTCCCCGGCAGGCCCTCTCCAGGGCCTCCCCATCCACCCCCTCCAGCCCCAGGTCGACCCACAGGGCGACCAGGCTAAAGGAGATGGGGACCCGCCTTCTCCGGTCGGCCAGGAGCCAGAGCAGGGAGAGCGAGTCCTTGCCGCCCGAGAGGCCCACCGCCACCCGGTCCCGGTCCCCGATCAGGCGGTAGTGGTGGACCGCCCGGCCGAACAGGCTCCTGACCTCGTCTTCCAGATAGGACATGGCTGAAAAACCCGGGATTGGTTCACCGAAAGGATGGAGGGAACTCCGGCCCCGGTCAAGGGCCTGGCTCAAGCCCGGCCGCTGGTGTTGGCCGTCCAGAAGTCCCGGATGAGGAGGTCCACCAAACGGCCGGCCTTGGACCTGACCGAGGCCAGCTCGGCCGGCCCCAGGACGGCGAAGGCGTCCCGGGCCCAGGTGTCGGCCCAGATCTGGGCCGGGCCCCGGGGCAGGACCACGGCCTGGTAGATCCGGAGGCGGATGATGCAGGCCCGGTGGTCCGAGCCGCGGTGGGGCGCGGTCTCCATGTCCAGGACCAGGAGGGCCTGGTCGGCCTGGAGGGGCTCGGTCCGGTCAAAGGCGGCCGCCCCGATCCCCGCCTCCTCCAGCCGGGCCAGGAGATCGGCCTCCAGCCCGGCCGCCTCCACCCCGGCCCCCCTGAGAAAGGGGTCCGGCTCCCTGACCATCAGCTTGAGGAGGGACAGACCCCGGAGGGAGTCCCTGACATCCACCTCTATGGCCTGGGAGAAGCCCACCTGGTTCCGTCTCAACCCCGATCCCTGGGGATGGCGGCCCACCCGGCCGCCCGGCCGACGCCCTTTTAAGAAAATTATAGTTTACCGGGGGAGGCAAGTCGAGACGGCCCGGCGGGTCAGTAGGGCAGGGGGAAGGCCATCCTCATTTTCCGGCAGTAAAAGAGATGGAGGACCTTGTCCGTCCGCCCCCCTCGTTTGAGCTCCACCCGGCCCAGGGGCTCGATCCCGGTGAAGTAGATCTGGAAGTCCACCAGGGGGTTGTAGAGGTGAGGCTCGGAGAGGACCAGGACCCCGTCCCGGCCCATCCAGTTCTCGGGGCGGTCGTAGAAGGCGAAGGAGCGGGGGTCGTCGTAGGAGAAACAGACCACCGGCATCGTTCCCTTGAGGGCGTAGTCGATCTTGCCGGCCGCGAACCAGCGGTTGGTGAAGAGGAAGAGACCCTCCCGGCTCAGGAGGCCGCGCTCCTCCAGGGCGGGCTTAAGGGGGGTCCAGTCCAGGAGCTCCAGGGTCGGGTCGGCGGTGGCCCTCTTCCCCGGCGGGGCCAGGGCGTTGATGACGGGCCGGGCGAAACCGGTCACGGCCTGGCCGATCACCAGGACCAGGGCCAGGCAGGTGAAGACCAGGGAGCTC
>Ga0068714_10004204_pt1 | contig 16356 bp, 14 predicted proteins | sample MTBNYHSulfiMetaG_FD_62988 | JGI IMG/M metagenome (GOLD analysis project Ga0068714, IMG submission 62988) | Enrichment culture microbial communities from rom New York Harbor, USA that are MTBE-degrading - MTBE-NYH (New York Harbor Sulfidogenic)... | ecosystem: Environmental > Aquatic > Marine >...
AATATACTTCAGCCGAAAACGAAATAATTGCTTCATTAGCGGTTGAGAAGGCATATAGAAGTTCATGGGAACAACTTTGGGCTAAAGAATCTTTTAGATCAACACATGAGATGGGACAGAGTTTAGCATGGACAAACTGGCCTCTTTTTACCGTTGGAATGGTTCAGATGGGTTATTCTGATAGTAATATTCAAAAAATACTTGGAGGCAATGCTATGAGAGTGACAAAAGCGGCTCTTAATTAGAATATATTCGGATATATTCATTACACTATGTAAGTAATTAATTCGGGATCTATTCCATCAATATTAATATAAATTGAGTTACTTTTTTAGTTTCTGCAACTTAAAGTAAATCTTCAACCTAATCCTGAATATCGAATATTTCAATGGCTAAAGAACACAATCTGATTTCTAATAATCAATACCTATATGAAATCTGAAAATCATCAATTTAAGATACATTGTTGCTTTATTTTTTCATTAACAAAAAATTTAATCAATTCAATTTTCTATTCTAATTCAACCTTAACTTTTTAATTTTCAACTTTTATCGCATTCTAATACTTCCATACTATTATTAAAATCTCAAATAATAATATCATAAATGTGATGGATTGTATCATTTTTTGAAGAACCAAAGTAATAACTTTAAGTATTATATACCAGTTAAAGTGGTAATTAAATAATTTGTTTCAATAGTTTGATTAAAACCTTAAATTAAATCTTAAAATTCAGTAGAATGTTTGGAAAATTAGCGATTAATGGTGGACCCAAGGCAGTTATCAGTAATAAAATTGACTGGCCAAGTTTTGATGATAAGGCATTAAAAGCTGTCGAAAATGTTCTTCGTTCAGGTAAAGTTAACTATTGGACAGGCCCAAAAGGTATGGAGTTTGAAAAGAAATTTGCCGAATGGCAGGGAAGTAAATTTGCCATTTCTGTTGCCAATGGAACAGCTGCTTTGCACGTTGGATTAACCGCATTAGGAATAGGTCCAGGAGATGAAGTCATTGTACCAAGTTATACTTTTATCGCTTCAAGTTTTTCGGTTGTTCAAGCCGGAGCAATCCCACGTTTTGCTGATGTTAATATTGATGATCACTGCATAAGTGTTGAATCTGCTGAAGAACTCGTTAATGGAAGAACAAAAGCAATTATGCCTGTCCATCTTTATGGTAATGTCTGTGACATGGACGAGATAAATACATTTGCAAAAAAACATAAATTATTTGTGATTGAAGATAATGCTGAAGCTTTGGGCGGATCATATAAAGGTAAAAAGACAGGTACTCTCGGAGAAATCGCTGGTTGTAGTTTTTGTCAGAACAAAATATTTACAACTGGTGGTGAAGGAGGAATTGTTACTACCGATAATGAAGATTATGCATGGATTGCCCGTAGTTTCAGGGATCATGGCTATGATGTTAAACAACGGCTTAGTCTTCTCGAACTTGAACAACAACTTCCATACATTCATAATATGGTTGGATGGAATTACAGGATGACTGAAATGCAGTCAGCAATTGGACTTGCAGAGTTAGAGAGGATAGATAACTGGAATATATCAAACAGAAGACGGAATGCTAAAATAATCATAGACCGAATTAAGGATCTTTCCCAGGTATTATACTTACCTATTGATACTAAAGAAAGAAGCAATGGCTGGTATGTCATGGCCTTTTCACTTGATATTGAAAATATGAAATGTGACATAAAACAATTTGTTGATGCAGTAGTTGCTGAAGGGGCTCCCGTTTGGAAAGTATTCTGGCCACAATGTCATACAGAACAGGCATTTCAGAAGCATCTTGCATTTGGAAGAAGTGGTTTCCCGTTTAAATCCAAGGAATATACTACTCCTAAAAGTGCGGATTATTCCTTCATAGATGTGCCTAACGCTAGGTGGCATGAAACTCACACTTTTACCAGTTTCGCTTTTCCAACATACACGGTCGAAAATTGTGAACAGATTGGAGACGCATTAAGAAAAGTAATCATTGCTTATTCCAAATAATGGAGGAATTGAATTGAAAAGCATTCTTAAATGGGGTGTAATTGGTTCTGGTGGAATTGCAAGAAGAAGAACAATCCCTGAAGGGATTATGCAATCTGAATATGCTAAACTGGTTTCAGTTTATGATCAAAATCAGGAGTTGAATGAAACTGTTGCTTCTGAATTTAATGCAATTCCTTCAAGAGCTATTGATGAATTGTTAAGATCTGATATCGATGTTGTATATATAGCTTCACCTGCTAATCTGCATCTGGAACATGCTATAACCTGTGCAAAAGCAAAAAAGCATGTATTTTGTGAAAAACCTCTTGGACTCAGCATAACAGAAGCAGAAAAGATAGTACATGTTTGTAAAAAGGAGAATGTTATGCTCGGATGTGGTTTTATGATGCGGTTTTTGGCACAGCATGAAATAGCTTATAGTCTAATCAAAGATGGTAAACTGGGTAAGCTGGTTTATGGTAGGGCTCAGTTGTCTTGCTGGTATCCTCCCATTGAAGGAGCATGGCGCCAGGACCCAAAATTAGGTGGAGGAGGTTCATTAATGGATATGGGAAGTCATTGTATCGATTTGCTCGAGATGTTTTTCGGTAAACCTGTAAGTGTTAGTTGTTTCATTAATACTAATGTTCATGATTACAAATCGGAAGACAGTGCAGTTGTAATCCTTGGGTTTGAAAATGGTGCGATGGCTACCGTTGATACTTATTTTTGTATTCCTGATAACAGCAGTAAGAACATACTTGAACTTTATGGCTCAAAAGGGAGTATCCTTGCAAAAGGTACGATAGGACAGGAAAGTTCAGGTGAAATGATTGCTTATCTGGAAGAGGACAAAAATGGGTATGATGCAAAACAAACCAGATCAGCTGTTAAAGGAATGAATATCAATCCTAAACCGGTTAATACCTATCTTGCAGAAGTAAATGAATTCAGCAGGGCAATTCTTGAGAATCGTGAACCGAAAAACGATGCACAGATTGGTCTACAGAGTCAGGAGGTTCTTGCAGCATGTTATAAATCAGCGAAGTTAGGAAAGGTGGTGGAAATCAAATAATAGAAACTAAAGAAATACAAAAGAAATTCAGAAAATTTTAATAGTTAATCTGTGAATCTGTGGCTTACTTAGTTATTTATCAATAGTAATATCCTCTTTAATGGATAAAATAGTATTAGGAATATTTTCCCACCCTGACGATGCAGAGATGGTCTGTGCAGGCACTTTATCACTTCTTAGCAAAGCCGGGTGGGGAATTCATATTACAACACTTGCTCCGGGTGATAAAGGTACTGCAGAGTATAACCGGGAAGATATCAGCCGTATTCGTAAAGGAGAAGCCGCAAGAGCTGCCTTTTTGATAGGAGCAAGCTACCATTGTCTTGAGATGGAAGATGTTTATATTCTATATGACCGGGAATCTATTAATAAAACTACTGCTCTTATCCGAAAAATTCATCCTTCCATTGTTTTTACCGCAAGTCCAAACGATTATATGATTGATCATGAAATTACCAGTAAATTAGTTCAAACCGCATGTTTCTCCACTGGTATTAAAAATCTTGAGATTAGCGAAAGACCTTATGAACCGGTTCCTTACCTATATTATTGCGATCCCATGGAGGCTAAGGATATACTTGGAACACCAGTGAATCCTTCGATTTACGTAGATATTTCAGATGAAATGCTGACTAAAGAAAGAATGCTGGCATGTCATGAGAGTCAACGCAAGTGGCTTCTAATGCATCATAAAATAGATGAATACATTTTGGCTATGAAACGATTCGCAGAAAAAAGAGGTAAGGTAATAAACAAAAAGTACGCAGAAGGATTCAGACAACATCTTGGTCATGGATTCCCACAAGATAATGTTTTGAAAGAGATTTTAGGAGATTTTGTAGTTATTGCTTAAACAATCCATTTAGAACATTTAATATTATTATTAGAAAATTTATTTAATATCTACAAACAGATAATCCTATGTCACGTAAATTAAGTATGTTAGCTCCAGATTGGTGGGACTTTACCACTATCGATGAAAAAATATTGATAGATGCAGTAAAGCTCTCAGCAAAGGATTTGTTAGGTTTGTCAAGACCTGGTTTTAAGGTTATATTCTATGATACCATTGAAGACTTTTATCTTGCTGAAGCACTCGAATACATAACAGCCTGGAAACAAGCTACTTCAAGTAATCCGGTAGGTATATGCGGACCTATCGGGCCTACGGAACAATTACCTTTGGTAGCTCGCATGGTCAATGAGCTCCAACTGGATTTAACAAATGCTCATTTCTGGGGAATGGATGAATGGTATATGAACGGGAAAGAGGTTGATGTAAACCATCCCATGTCATTTGAAAAAGCAGACAGAGAATTATGTTTTAATCGGATCCATAAAAAACTCAGGATACCTGATAGTAATATGCATTTCCCAAAAGCTGATCCGACCGATTATATTAAAAGCTGGGAAATTGGAGTCCGTTGTGCTGTAATGCAGGGTGGTCAGGGTGATACTAAGCACTGGGCATTTAATGATCCGGTTAAAAGAGAGGGCAAATACAAAGATACTCCTCCAACTCCTGAAGAATATAGAAAACTAAGTACTCGTGTGGTTGATCTGCATCCTATTACCTGCATGCAGAATGCTCGTACCAGTGCTGGCGGAGTAGTTACGGATATTCCTACAAAAGCAATTACTGTCGGACCAGTACAGACCTGGAAAGCTGAAAAAGTATCGATCTGGCACGCTGGGACACACGATAATCCATTTGGTCAGCGTCTGACAGCATTGATGATAAGCAAGAAAATTATGGATAGTGCTGTCCCCATGTCATTATTGGCTGACCATCCTAATGTTCAGTTTAATTACTTCAGAGGAGGGATTGGAATATGTGAAACTATAATGCACTAAATTATGTAGATTTTTATCATAACTATATTATGTATTATCAATCCATTACTGTTAATTAATTTATTTTTAAGTCCGATCAATTTTAATGAGACTCCTATTCATAAAGTATCAAGGCTTAAACAACCTCTGAATATCGATGGTAATTGGGACAAACTTCTATGGAAAAGAATTAAAACTATTAATATTAATGATATAAAAAAAATTGAAATTAATCAATCCTTACCTAATAGGATTGATCTGGAAATAACTGAACCAACAATCTGGACAATTGAATACAGGATAACATTTGACCTCTTGAAAAAATATTCAAATATTACTGTTCCAAAACCAGGAATTGTTTGGAAAATTAATTTTTATATGATTTCAGAAATAAGTTCAAATCCTCATTATATAACCTAGTTTGTTGTCTAAAATAATAAACCATATCTCTATTAACCATAGTTTTTAAGCACACTTAAATTTCAATAACTTAAAATAGTGAAATAATGAAAACTAAAATCTTCATTCTGATTATTTTCAATTTATTTATCTTTTCTTTATCATGCCGTCATACTTCTCAAGTACAATCCGGATCTGAATCTGAACTTGAGGCCGGTATTGGTATTATTGATATTTCAGGGGATAGTGCTGTAATTCTTGATCCCCTTCGTGTTAAGGCAGTTGTTTTCAAACAGGGTAATGTACAAGCCGTCCTTGTTGAATGTGATGTTATGGAGGTATCTAACGAAATATCTTCTTCTGCCCGGAAGGAAGCATCACAAAAATCATCGATACCTTATTCCAACATTTGCATAGCTGCGACTCATACACATATGTATTTGCCCCATAAGGATATCAAATCAGCCATAGTTCAGGCTATTTCTGATGCACAGGTAGCATTAAAACCAGTTAAACTGAGCACTGCTCTAGGACAACAATTTAATGTTTCTTTCAACCGCAGATATTTCATGAAAGATGGATCAGTTGTATTTAATCCTATGTTTCTTAATCCTGATATCGTTAGACCTGTAGGGCCCATAGATTCTGAAATTGGAATTATATTGATTAATGATGTTTCCAGTAGTGTCCCCGTTGCATCCTTGCTTAACTTTTCTCTTCATCTCGACATTGTTAAAGAGTACGGGGCCGTCTATCAGGATTCCGGGTTTGGCTCACGGAATATGGTAAGTGCTGATTTCCCATACTGGATTGAAAAATCATTAAGAAAGGATTTTGGAAGTTCTTTTAATTCAATATTTTTTACTGGTTGTTGTGGTAATATTAATCACTGGGATTTTACAAAACCAGGTCCTCAGAGTGGTTATATCAAATCTAAAGAAGTGGGAGATTCATTGTATAATTCAATAAAGAAAGCTTTAAATCATGCCAGGATTGAAGAACCTACATTAGCAGTTCGTTCAACTGTTATACGAGTACCCTTGCAGAGCTTTACTGAGAAAGATCTCACTTGGGCAATGAATATACAAAGTTCAAGTCTATCTTCTAAAAGTGAAGAACCGAATGAACGGAAACAATTCCTTGATAATGTGAAAAGAAAAAGAATTCTATGGCTTAATGAGCAGAAACAAAGAGGAATCACTTCGATACATCTTGATGTCCAAGTGTTCAGATTAAGCAATAATACTGCTATTGTAACCCTTCCTGGTGAGATGTTTGTTGAATATGGATTGACGATTAAGAATTTTTCACCCTTTGACAACACATTTGTTGTTGAACTTGCAAATAATAATATATCATACATACCCAACAAAAAAGCTTTTAAGCAAGGAGGATATGAAGTTGAAGATTCCAGGTTGATTCCCGGGGGAGGAGAAATGCTGGTATCGGCAGCCATAAAAATGTTGAATGAACTGAAGAATGACAGTTACTAAACCATATGCTCAAAGTAATTAAAGTAAGTTATTACATAATTATTACCATGGTTTTATTCATTGAAGGACAATATAACTTATCTCCAAATCATTAGATTTTAGGCAAAAGGATTTACAGGTGAATGATAATTTAAATCAATCAAAATCAGATTATTTACAGAAAACACAAAAACTAAAACGTGTACTGAACTTATGGGATTTAATTTTCTACGGAATTTTACTAAATCAACCTGTAGCAGCTGTAGGATTATTTGGTTTGGTTTCCATGTTATCCAAGGGTCACATGGTCACCACACTTTTACTTAGTATGATAGCCATGCTATTAACTGCCGCAAGTTATGGACGTTTGGCTGCAATATACCCTTCTGCAGGCTCAGCCTATTCTTATGTAGGGAAAGGACTTAATTCTCACCTTGGATTTTTAGCGGGATGGTCAATGATTCTCGTTTACCTGATTATCCCTATTATAAATACAGTTTATGGGGTACTTTCCCTTCAGAGGCTTTTTCCTGAGATTCCCTATTCTTTTGGAACAATTGGTTTTGTTGTCATTATTACTTTCCTGAATTTATTAGGCATCCGTTCAAGCATGAATGCAAATAAAATTGTGTTATACATTATGCTCATCATTATTGGGGCTTTTATTGTTTTAGCCCTTCGTTATATTTTGATGACAATTGGCTGGGATGGAATTCTTTCTATTGAACCTTTATATAATCAGGACACATTTCATTTAACTTCAATAGCTGCAGGAACCTCCCTTGTTGCTTTAACTTATGTGGGTTTTGATGGTATCACAACTCTGGCTGAAGAGGTAAAAAATCCAAAACGGAATATATTAATGGCAATAATAATTGTATGTCTATTTACTGGGGTTTTCAGCGCTTTACAAATGTATCTTGCACACCAGTCTGCTCAAACAATGTGGCTGGAAAAAGAATCTCGGAACTTGATACCTTTCTATGACAGAATTCCCAAAGAGCACATGGAAACAGCATTTATGTCCGTTTGTGCTCAGGTAGGAGGATTGGTATTATTCAATGCTATGATAATTACTATGTTCATCGCATGCCTTGGTAGTGGAATTGCCGGTCAGCTTGGGGCTGCACGTTTACTCTATGGAATGGGAAGGGATAATGTCTTACCAAGAAAATTTTTTTCACACCTGGATAAAAGAAATAACGTTCCGGCATATAATGTTTTACTTATTAGCACTTTGGTAGGAATAGGTGCATTGTCCTTGAATTATCAAAAGACCGCAGAACTCATAAATTTTGGAGCGCTTATAGCTTTTATGGCAGTGAATTTAACTGCGATAAAAAAACTCTATTTTAATTGCGAACAATCAAATCGTAACATATTTACCGATCTAATTCTCCCTGCAGGAGGATTTCTATTCTGTTTCTGGATATGGTGGAGCCTTCCAAATAGCCCAAAAATATTAGGTGGAATTTGGTTCTTTATTGGAATATTGTATCTGGCGATTAGTACAAAAGGTCTCAAGGAAAAACCAGTTGAATTTGATTTTCAAAGTGATTAATTCTTTATTCATTAAGCCCTAAAAAAATGTATTATGACTAGGAGAAAGATTATTATCTCAGGGACTGGTTGTGCACTTGCAGACTTTCTATATAACAATGTCTCGTTTAACAGTCCTGTTTTTAAGAAATATATATCCAAAAGACCTGGAGATGGAGGTTTAAACCCGGGGAAATTGGTGTTTACAGAAGAACTTGAGAAATTTACTAATCTGAATTATCAACAAATTATTAAAAGTCTAATAAAAAATCGTTTCCCGGATGCATTTAATATTGGTGGGCCATCTCTGGTTTCGCTTATACATGCTTCACAATTGCTTGATGATTTACAGTTTGAAGTCAAATTCTATGGAATGACAGGAAATGATGAAATAGCAAAAAAAATATTCAAAATTCTCAGTAAAACACCTTTGAATATTTTAAATTACCACAAAACAAATAATTCGTCCAGCCCTTTTACACATGTATTATCCGATCCTGATTTTGATAACGGTAATGGGGAACGAACATTTATAAATAATATTGGTGCAGCCAGTGAGTTCACCCCCGAATATCTTGATGAAAGTTTTTTTAATTCCCAGATAACATGTTTTGGAGGTACTGCTCTAGTACCAAAAATTCATGACAATCTTACAGAATTACTTGAAAAAGCAAAATATCATAATTGCATAACACTTGTAAATACGGTCTATGACTTCAGAAATGAAAAAAGAAATCCGGGTAAACCATGGCCTCTTATTAAAAGCATAAATCATCTTAAATTAATTGATATCCTTATCATGGATGCTGAAGAGTCTATGAAAATTTCTGGCCAGCCCAATATTAACTTAGCTGCTGATTTCTTAAAAGAGGTTAAAGTTCCTTGTTTTATCATAACCAATGGAGCCAATGACCTTCTTGCTTGGTCGGGTGGTGGATTATTCAGAAGAACTGAACTTATCCAATTGCCAGTCTCTGAAAAAGTAAAAGCAAAACTAAATTCAAACAATATCCTAAAGGGGGATACAACCGGATGCGGTGATAATTTTGTTGGAGGAGTTATTGCTTCATTAGCGTGGCAGATAAAAACAAAGAAGAAAGGATCATTTGATCTGATCGAAGCCATATCATGGGGAATTGCTTCAGGTGGATTTTGTTGTTTTTACATGGGTGGGGTATATAACGAAATGTTTTCAGGTGAAAAAAAAATAATTATACAAGAAATACAGGCGGAGTATTTAGGACAATTGCATGAATGATTCAGGAAAAGAAAATAATAGTCTTCGGAGCCGGAAAGATCGGAATATCCTTTATAGGGCAGCTTTTTAGCAGGGGAAGTTATGAAGTTGTGTTCATTGATGTATTTAAACCGGTTGTTGATGAACTAAACCGACGCAGAGAATATGACGTAATCATTAAAACAGAACATGAACAAATACTTAGAATCAAAAATGTGAGGGGAGTGCATTCTTATGAAGTAAAAAAAGTAATTACTGAATTTGCATCCGCTGGAATTGCCGCAGTGGCAGTTGGTGTTAATGGATTAAAAGGAGTATTTCCATTTATATCAAAAGGATTGGAGGAAAGGTTTAGATTTTATGGAGAAAAACCAATAGACTTGATCATTGCAGAAAACATGCGAAACGCTGATATTTATTTTCATCATGAACTGAATAAACTACTTCCTGATTCTTTCCCAATTGATTCAATGATTGGCCTAATAGAAACTAGTATTGGGAAAATGGTTCCATTAATGCAAAATAAAGACATCCAGAAAGATAAATTGAAAATATTTGCAGAGCCATACAACACCTTAATTTTGAATAAGAAGGCCTTTAAAAATCCTATTCCTTTAATTGATGGACTTGCACCAAAAGATGATATTAAGGCTTGGGTAGACCGTAAACTCTTTATTCATAATCTGGGTCATGCAGCTGTTGCGTATATCGGATACTGCACTGATCATAATTATAAATACCTTTATGAAGTACTGGCAAATCCAAAAGTTTATCAATCAGTATATGAGGCTATGTTGCAAGCTTCAGAGATACTACTTTATAAATATCCTGGTGAATTTAAGAAAGAGGAGCTAATTAAACATATTGAAGATCTATTAATACGTTTTCAAAACAAATACCTGGGTGATACTTTGTTCAGGGTTGGATCGGACCTGATTAGGAAACTTGGTCCTGATGATCGAATAGCCGGAGCAATTAAGACAGCAATGGATTATCACTTACCATTTGACAAGATTCTTTATGTTCTGGTCTGCGCATGTCGTTTTTGTGCCAGTGATGAGAATGGAAACATAACAGAAATGGATAAAAAGTTCCATAAGAAATATTCACGAGATTTCTCGGCTGTTTTAAGTCAAATTTGCGGATTTAATGAAGCTCAGATTGATGAAATAAAAAAGGTCCTATTAGAAGAGATTCAGCTTTAAAAAATAATTTTTTTTCTCCGAAAAGTAAAATTGGGAGCAACTGGGAATTAATCGAAATTATCTTCTTCTTTTTTATCAATAAGTTGCTCCACAAATTGCTTTGGAGTAATACCTTTAATTTGTTTAAATTGTCGGTTAAAATTGGAGAGATTTTCAAAACCACAAGAATAGGCTATTTCTGAGATATGCATAGATTCTTCTGTAAGAAGTTTACAGGCATATCCAATCCTTATATTTAAAAGAAAGTTCTTGCAACTCATTCTGTAAGAATGCTTGAATGCAGAATAGAATGCAGTATTTGACATATTTGTGATTTCAAGCAAGTCTTTTAAATATATCGGTTTTTGAAAGTTTTGAAGAATATATTTTAACGCTTTTTGCATCGGATCATTTTCTTCAAGTTTAAATAAGTCTAAACTGGCTGGACTGGATAACATTCGAAACTCATTTGTATTTGAGAAAATTTTAAAAATTGAAAAAAGTGCATACAATCTGTCGGAATCATTCATATCAACCATATTAAGCATGATTGAGATGATTTTATATTTGGATTTGCCATAAAATTCATAACCTCTTGTTGAGTCATTAAGAAATTTTTTTAGGATCCTGTTTTCGGGGATATTAAAGAATTTATCACCAAGAAAATCTTCTAGAAATTGAATAACAATTGCCTCTCCTTTAAAAACTTCATCTTTGTCAAAATATTCAGGATCACAGTGCCATTCATGAGGAGTATATGGAGCTAAAAATGCCAGATCATTATTTTCAAAACGATCCACATTATCTCCAACCACTCTTTTGCCTTTTCCTTTTAGGATAAAAACAAGCTCATACTCAGGGTGATTGTGCCACCCGGTAAAGGGATTATTTTCCTTATAAACAATGAAGGACTTATCTGGTTCCTGGAATAATCTGACTTGAGCTAATTTCATCTGTTACTTTTTGAAATATTATTTCAACGTATCATTAAAATCATCTAAGTTGGATAATAAACATTGATTCAGTGTATTACTCTAATAATAAATTAAAAATATTTCGTGACTATTACAAAAATACAAAATTCTTTTACCTATCTATATCGTTAAAAATCAGTTTAACATATATTTAATGCTGGTTCAATATTTATTTTACGAATATTTGCATTGAAAAACACAAATTATCATCAAAATGAAATAGAATCTCGTGATCAAAATGATATGACCCATGCAATTTCTAGCTGGCTGTAAACGGTAAATATTACGGCGCGAGACGGTCAATTTATCTGGATTTTGCAATCTGAATTATTAAGTTTTTGTTCTTCTTATTTGTCTTATCGTTGATGGTTTTATATCTAAGTCAAAGTAAATTCTTAACATTTCTGAAACGATATGTATCCTAGTGGCAATAATGTATTGATGTCTATGTTCATCTCGCCTAATTATTATTCCTGCCAAATTAGCATCTACAGTTGAAATATCCTCAGCAAAGACATTCGGTAGGTGCCAAACACCACAACCGCTTATCCCTTCGGGATTACCTGCTTTTTTATAAGAGCCTGTTTTACTATTCATTATTTTTCTTTGAGGAAACCTTACTATAAGGATTTAGTCACATAAGGAATTTAATTCACCTAATTGGTCATTATAGAAAATCTCGGTCAGAAATTTAAATGGAGTAACTTTTATTTTATGTTTTAAATAATTGAATCGAGTTTTTCTCCATGGAAATCCGACCAACAAGAAATTATTTGAATTAGGTGGATTATAATCAAAATTAATTTTAGAACCATTGACGAAATCATAATATTTTGAAAGAAATTTTTGTGATTCAAAATCAAGTTCACAAATTGCTAAGTCAGTATATTTTGAGATAAAATCCAAATCTGAATTAAGGTAAATAAATCTTCCATCAAGAATATGGAATAATCCATCTTCTAAAAACCCAATATTTCCAATTTTATTCTCAGCTATGATATGGCCTGCAGTTATTAAGAACAATCTATCTTGAACATTGAGTAGGACAGAGCTACCAATTGGCTCATAAGCACATGTGTTCCGTTTAGTATTACTCTTTATCCGGAAAATCTGTGGAGTAAATCTAATTACACGTTTTGAAATTAAGTCGGTTAGTTCATCGCAATATTGTAAGAGAGTAATCATTTTGCAATCTGGTGAGATATTAATACAATCAGCATATTTACATATTATTCTTCATCCTATATTATAACCTGAAATTAGGATAGATAAAGTTCATTCTTTAATAAATCGTAAGAATAAAAACCCCAACCAAAATTATCAATCAGGCTTTTAATTTGACATAAGTATGTATAAGCAGTTGAAATAATCCTACTTCGGGATTAATTAATATAACCTGAATCCTTATGATAATCTTCCAGCATCTTTCTAAATATTTCTTTCAATATCAGAGCCTTCAAAGCTGCTTCCCTGGTCGAGTTTCCTGTCTTCCGGCACTCATCTAACTTGTCCCATAATACCTCCATGTATGTCGTCGAATCCCTTGTTACTGTATTGAAAGGTGTGGAGATTTTCTTTTGTGAGCACATCATTATTCTTGCTAAATGGAATGGTCATACAAAATTAAATATTAAAGATGAATTTGTTCTACAATCAACGAGGTAACATTCAATCAGTTTATTTTTCGTAATTTTAATATCCGTTTGTAAAATTTTCGTTAAGCAATGTCTGGAAATAACAAACTCGAAGCAACACTCTGGAAGGCAGCTGATAAATTACGTAGTAACATGGATGCCGCCGAGTATAAACATGTTGTACTGGGTCTGATCTTTCTGAAATACATATCTGATTCATTTGAGGAGCTGTATAAGAAACTGAAAGCTGAAAGTGCAACAACTGGGGCTGATCCGGAGGACAAGGACGAGTACACGGCTGAACGTGTATTCTATGTTCCACCTACCGCAAGGTGGACCTGGCTCCAGAATCGGGCAAAACTGCCAACCATAGGTAAAGATATTGATGATGCAATGGATACCATTGAAAAAGATAATCCTACGCTTAAAAGTGTTCTTCCAAAAGATTATGCCCGTCCCGCACTCGATAAACAAAGACTGGGCGAATTGATTGACCTCATAGGATCAATTACTTTAAATGAAAATGGTTCAGGAAAAGGTAAGGACGTCCTTGGATTCGTGTTTGAGTATTTCCTGGGACAGTTTGCCGATGCAGAAGGCAAAAAGGGCGGGCAATTTTATACTCCACGTTGCATTGTTAAACTCCTGGTTGAAATGCTGGCTCCTGAAGCTGAAAAAAGGGTGTACGACGGGTGTTGTGGCAGCGGTGGAATGTTTGTCCAGAGTGAACGTTTCGTCGAATTACACGAACACAGAAGGGGCAAAATTAGCATATTCGGACAGGAGAGCAATCCTACCACCTTCAAACTGGCACGAATGAACCTTGCCATTAGAGGGATTGAGGCTAACATTGAACTCGGAGATACCTTGATGGATGATAAGCTGGCTGAAACCAAAGTTGACTATATCCTTGCCAATCCACCGTTTAATGTGAGCGATTACCAGATCAAAAAGGATGATCACCGGTGGAAATACGGGATCCCGCCTTCTGGGAATGCAAACTTTGCCTGGTTGCAGCATTTCATAAGCAAACTGGCACCTGGAGGAACGGCAGGTATTGTACTGGCCAATGGAAGCATGAGCAGTGATACATCTACAGAAGGAGAAATAAGGAAAAACATGATCGAAGCTGATCTTGTTGATTGCATGGTCGCGTTACCTTCACAGTTGTTTTACAATACCCAGATCCCGGCATGTCTGTGGTTTCTTGCAAGGAATAAAACGAATGGGAAATTTCGGGACCGGAGTAACCAGGTTCTGTTTATTGATGCAAGGGAGAAAGGAACCATGATCAGCCGGAGACAAAAAGAACTAACGGATGATGATATTGTGAAAATCGGTGAGATATACCATTCATGGCGCAGCAAGGATTGGGAACAGAAATATAAGGATGTACCTGGATTGTGTAAATCAGTCTCCATAGATGAGATCCGGAAGAATAATCATATTCTTACTCCTGGCAGGTACATAGAATTTAAGAAAGAAGAGGATGACAGGGAAACATTTGATGGGACTATGATGAAACTAACTGGTGAATTAAAAAAGCTGATGAATAAATCCGCCATACTTGATGACCAAATTAAACGGAATTTAAAAAATATTGGATATGAATTATAATGTGAAACCATTACCTCCAAAGGTTGACTTGGAAACAAAAACTATTTTAAAAAAACTTTCATCAGCCCATCGCCATTTGGCAGAATTAAAAGGGATGGCCAAAACAATTCCTAACGAGACAATACTGATCAATACTCTTGCTCTTCAGGAAGCTAAAGACAGTTCAGCTATTGAGAATATTATTACAACCCATGATGAGATGTACAAGGCTCAACTGTTTGAGGAGATGTTTGTCAGTGCTTCTGCGAAAGAAGTGAGCAGATATGCTTATGCATTAATCCATGGTTTCGAATTAGTACGAAAGAATAAAATACTCACAGAGAATTTTATTTTTGAAATTCAAAAAATACTTGAGCAGAATGATGCAGGGTATAGAAAATTACCAGGGACATCGCTGATAAATGAAAAAACAGGATTAACAGTATTTACTCCACCCCAGGATTATGATACTATCCTAAAGCTAATGCGGAATTTGGTTGAATATATGAATGATGAAAAATTACATGACATTGATCCACTTATTAAAATGGCTGTAATTCATTTCCAATTTGAGAGTATTCATCCATTTTATGATGGTAATGGGAGAACTGGACGTATCATCAATATTCTTTACCTCGTTCTTAAAGAATTATTAAGTCTGCCAATATTATACCTAAGTCGGTATATTATTAAGTTTAAAGGTGACTATTATAGATTGTTACAGTCTGTTCGGGAGACAGAATCATGGGAAGAATGGATACTATATATTCTTGACGGCATTGAACAAACCTCTAAAGAAACACTTGAATTAATAGTGAAGATCCGCCAACTTATGCAGGATTATAAACAAGGTATACGTAAGAATTTACCAAAAATCTATTCACAGGATCTACTTAATAATCTGTTTCGACATCCATATACAAAAATTGAATTTGTTCAAAAAGATCTACAAGTTACATGGTTGACAGCAAGAAGGTATCTTGAACTCTTGGTGAATAATGGTTTTATTGTTAAACGAAAGATCGGACGAAGTAACTTTTACATTAATTCACCATTATTTGCCATCTTTATTGGAGAGCCTGTTACTGTTCAGGAAACAGAACCGATTAAAACAATCAATCCTGATTTTTCGTCAAAATGATGTCGAGTTAATTAATTTATTGAATGATAAAGTTTATTAATTTCATGAAAAACATATATAGAAAAGTGCTATTTTCTATAGGTATCAGATCTAATATATATAAAAAAGTAATTTTTCTATATGCAAAGTATATTTCACATATAGAAAAAAGCTGATTTCTATAGATGACAGGTACGTTGCAAAACATGAAAAATATAATATAATACTCCCGGAGAAACCCGATCTGGAATATATGGACAAAGGATGGGATAGCTGGGAAAACTGGTTAGGTACA
>Ga0068714_10004205_pt1 | contig 16350 bp, 14 predicted proteins | sample MTBNYHSulfiMetaG_FD_62988 | JGI IMG/M metagenome (GOLD analysis project Ga0068714, IMG submission 62988) | Enrichment culture microbial communities from rom New York Harbor, USA that are MTBE-degrading - MTBE-NYH (New York Harbor Sulfidogenic)... | ecosystem: Environmental > Aquatic > Marine >...
GCTCGCCACGGGCAGCCCAGGAAGACCAGCGCACCGATCATGGCAAAAACGCCGAGCACAAAGCGCACCAGAGGCGCAGAGCCGGAGCGGGCTCGAAACTCCTTGTAAAGATAAGCTGCAATCAGCGATCCGAGGACAAAACCGATGATCTCCGGGCGCATGTACTGCACCACGGCAGCACGATGCAGGCCGATTGCTCCGGCTATATCCCGCTCGAAGCAAGCCACGCATACACCCATATTTCCGGGATTGCCCAGCTTCTGCAACAGCGGGGCAAGCACTCCAATGGCAGCCCCCGTAATGATGATTCCCCACCGGGTTGCGAAAAGATTCTTCAGCATTTTGCCTTCCCCTCGTTCCAGCAAGTAATAGATTTCCAGAGCAACTGGCTTCAACATCTGATAGATGGTTGATATACAAGCAACAATTGGATCATACAAATAGGTATTTTTGATCATCGGGGACAAATGGATAGGTTTAGTGAATAGATGTCAAATGAGCTCGATGCTTGCCGCAGGCATTGCAGTATTGGTCAAGGTCCCAAGCAGATTTAAATGGATTTTTTTTGGCAAGTGCTATATGTCATAATTGACATATTACCTTGGACCCAGAGCGAAGGAGACTGCAGCTCAATCTGGAAAATGGTTCTTGGGAACACGCGCAGGCGAATCGTATTGGAGTGTCCGGCTTCAAACCCCTCAGGAGAACAGAATGGCGAGTAAAAAGGTCTACAGCGTTTGTGGAATGTGCACGGTACGCTGCCCCATTGAGGCACACGTGGAAAATGGTGCTTGCTCTTTTATCAGAGGCAATCCGCATGCAGCCGGTATTGACGGAGCTGTTTGTGCCTGTGGGTCGGCCGGGCTTGCTTTGATCAACGACAGCGAGCGTCCCCAGTTTCCCGTGATCCGTACCGGGGAGAGAGGTGAGGGTAAGTGGCGGCAGGTTTCCTGGGACGAAGCATTGGATTACACCGGCGGCCGCATTAAGGCGGTTGCGGAAAAATACGGTGGCCGCAGCATTCTATTCTCCGATCGCGGGGGGCCCTTTCGCGACCTGCATCAGGCTTTCGTCCTATGTCTTGGATCGCCCATTTATTTGGTATCTAAAACCGGAAGAGACGTCTTTGGAATCTGTAATGAGGAATAAATCGATGGAATTCAAGCTGCTTATAAATGGTCAATGGGTGGGCGGGGGCTCACCCATAGAGGTCAAATCCAAGTACTCAGGTGAGGTGATCGGTGTTTTGCCCAGTGCTCGGCACGAAGATGTGGATGCCGCACTATCCGCCGCTGAGGGGGCAGCGCCGGTGATGGCGACGATGCCGGCCCATAAACGTGGCACGGTACTTGCCCGCGCCGCTGAGCTTATCGGGGAGCAGCGCGAGGATCTGGCCCGTACCATTGCCTCCGAGGCGGGCAAGGCACTGAAATTCGCCCGCCTGGAAGTGGACAGGGCCGTTAATACGTTTACTGTTGCGGCCGAGGAAGCCAAACGGATTCACGGCGAGACCGTGCCTCTGGATGCCGCCAGCTCGGGCGAAGGATACTTTGGCTTCTATGTTCGGCGACCGGTGGGTGTTGTGGCGGCTATCAGCCCGTTCAATTTTCCGCTCAACCTGGTTGCCCACAAGGTGGCGCCTGCACTGGCAGCCGGTAACAGCGTGGTGTTGAAGCCGGCAACGACCACTCCGCTGACTGCCGTCAAGCTGTGCGGCATTCTTGCCGATGCCGGAGTGCCGGCCGGTGCGGTCAATCTGGTAGTCGGGTCGGGCGCTACAGTGGGGGAGTGGCTGGTGTCCGATCCGCGAGTGGCAAAAGTAACTTTCACAGGCAGTCCCGCCGTTGGAAAACGCATTACGGAAATTGCCGGGATAAAGAAAGTGACTCTTGAACTTGGCAATAATTCTCCCGTGGTGCTGGCTCCGGATGCCGATCTTGATTATGTGGCAAAACGTTGCGCTGTTGGTGCTTACTACAATTCCGGCCAGGTCTGCATATCGGTGCAAAGGATTTATAGCCAGAAAAGGGTGTACGATCCTTTTCTGGAAAAGTTTGTGAAGGCCAGTGAGGGTATGGTAGTGGGAGATCCTCTGGATGAACGCGTGGACGTGGGGCCGATGATTGATATCGACGAAGCGGAGCGGGTTGACAGCTGGGTTTCTGAGGCTCAGGCGGAGGGCGCAACAGTTGTGATTGGGGGAAAGCGTGACGGCAGCCTCTATTGGCCGACCGTCCTGACGAGTGTGGGACCGGACATGAAAGTTGTGGCCGAAGAAATATTCGGGCCTGTGGCTTCGGTCATTCAGTGTGATGATTTTGAAGAAGCGTTGAGGCAAGCGGACGCCACCGAATATGGACTTCAGGTAGGGGTCTTCACGCGTGACATTCACCGGGCTTTTGAAGCGATTCGAAGGTTGAACTTCGGAGGTGTTATCATCAACGATACTCCGGTTTTCCGAGCCGATCACATGCCGTACGGAGGCAACCGCAAGAGTGGAATCGGCCGGGAGGGAGTTCGTTTTGCCATGGAGGACATGACCAATATCCAGATGGTTGCGATCCGCCTCGATACTTAACTCAAAGGAATGCCTCTACAGGGCGGAGAAGAGAGCCTACCGGACCAGGTTCCAAGGTGTCTGCGCCGGCGGATGGTAGCCTTTCTCTGCGGCACATATATCGAGGTGAGCCATGGCGATCGTGGCAATATCCAGCGGTAATCTGTTTGGGAATTCCCGAAAATCAATGCAGGGCAGATAAGTGTTGCAGCTGCTACAAACGTCAACCCGTTCGGAGCTTTCTTCCTCCACCTGGAAATAGAGGCGTATGTTTTTATCTTCGGTGTCGCAAGCCGGGCACCTGTTGGTCGGTAAGCGCCAGCCCTGCCCGCACAGAGATAGATCGTGAAGGAGAAGGGTCTCGACTATCGGGGGATTTATCTCAATAAACCAATACCCATCCCTATTGTTCGCACACTCTCGTTTTGCTTGACATTCACCTTTCGTTCACCTAAAGTCGAGCTAACTTGTCAAGAATACAACGTCTGAGCTCGACAACCTCACTTCAGAATGTTTTTCCTTGATGTAATACCGGGGTCGTAATACCGGGGTCGTAATACCGGGGTCGCGTCTACACATTTGACAAACTGTTCTAATAACAGAGGGTATCAATATTTATTTCGAATGTTTTCTAACATGGCTTTGCAGCGGAGCGCAAAAAGCGGCGCCCGCTGAAAAGCAGCGTTATGCGAACAAATAGGCCACCCTTGACCACGTACACAAATGGGTGTACAGTAGGACTATGAAGAGACCCGATCTGGAAAATGCGCTCCGTAGGATCGGTTGGACGTTTCTTCGTCATGGTAAACGCCATGACATCTGGACCGACGGGGAGCGTGAGGAAGCGATCCCACGCCACAACGAGATAAATGAGAAGCTTGCAAGGGCTATTCTTAAGCGAGCGGAGAGGAACACATAATATGCGTTTTTACGGGAAAGTATACAAAGACGGGAAGTTCTGGCTTGCTGAGGTTCCCCTTCTTGATGCCATGACGCAAGGCCATACGCGCAGGGAGGCTTTTGAGATGGTGTCGGATTTGTTGGAGAGCTTGGTGAACCGGCCTGAATTTTCAGTTACTGTGCACCCGGGCAAACGTGGGGATTTCGAGGTGAGTTCAAACGACCCACGCGGTTTGATTAGCCTTTTTTTACGGAGGCAGCGCGAAAGGAGCGGTCTTTCGCTTTCCGAAGCCGCGACTCGGTTGGGCGCCAAGTCACGTAATGCTTATGCACGATATGAGCAAGGAATTTCAATGCCCAGCTTGGAAAAGTTGACCGAATTATACCAAGCTGTTGCTCCCGGAAAAGATATTGTCCTTCACCAAAGCGTTATCGCATAACAAATCGCTCCATAGGAAGTGCTTCGCAATCCTATGAGCGCAATAGTTGGAAATGCTAAACGGAGGAGAATACGATACTTACACGTTTTGCAATTCGGTTGGCAATGCGAAGTCCCGCGCCGGACCGTATTCCGCGCACGGGACCCAGAACAGTGGGTATCAACTACTACACCGTCTTCATCCGATCAGCCGACGATGAGTGGGCGGTCTTGGCCGATGGGGTACAACGCGAAGACGTGACCGGGTGGGCTCTCTGCGGTGGACTATTTCAGAATCCATGTGTCATGCCATTGCATCAGATGAAAGGGGCAATCATTGCGGGGATACCGGGGTCGCGTCTACACATTTGACAAATTGCTCGAAAGACAGGGAGCATCAATATTCATTTTGAATGTTTTTCTAACAAGCCTTTTGCAGCGGCGCGCAAAAAGCGGCGCCCGCTGAAAAGCTGCGTTAGCCGCGTCATCCTCGGGCGACCTTTGATTATGACAAGATGGGATGAGGGTGATTCGAATGAAGAATAGGGACCTTAAGCCACTGATAATGTGGCTTTGTTTGGTGACAGGGATAATCGTACTCGCTTCTGTCAGATCAAGTCGGATGGCAAGCCTTTGGAACGGATATACAGTCGGTTTTGATAACGTATTCATCAGTTTGTACATTTTGTGGATGCTGGTCGAGTTACGAATTTCAAAAAGGGATGTGAGTACGGAGGGCAAGAAGACATCAGATTCTGCAACATGCCAGCTATACGGGTTCGGACAGGCGCTCACCTTTCTTACCGCTCTTTGGTTCCCGTCTGTCTGGCAAGCACCGAATATCGTCCATTTCCTAGGGATGAGTACTTTTGTAGCTGGCGTCTGCTATCGGTTGTGGGCAATTCGCACATTGGGCCAGTACTACTCGCACAGAGTTCAAACTGTGGCCCGGCACCAGATTGTGACCTCCGGACCATACCGCTTCACAAGGCATCCGGCCTATGCAGGAATGATAATCGCCAATGCCGGAATATCCATGTATTTCTTTAATTGGGCGACCGTAGGTGTATTTCTTTTCATTCTCGTGCCGGCGATCCTCCTGCGTATCAGAATAGAAGAAAGAACGCTCTTCGGCATAGAGGGATATGCTGAATTTGCTCAGAAAAGAAAGCGTTTGTTCCCTGCGGTGTGGTGACGGGCCTACAGCAATTATGGGCTAACGATGGCCTGAACCGGCCGAGAAAACACGCGGAGCACGTTTGTCGGTGCTCTCCGGAAGCGCACTGGCCGCGAGTTTTTCACGCCGGTTAGCGCGCTCAGTTGAGTGAGTAGCCAACGACAGGCGGCAGCGAGAGAAATCCTTAGCCATCTTGGAGCATTTGAATGAGGCTAGCAGAAGGAGCGGTTGACCTTGAAATTTGAAGTCCTTGACCAAATCAATGAGATCGAAGTTATCGCGGTCGGGACCAGCATTCGCAATTTGGCGTATCTTGAAAAGACCTATGGATCGGGGCGGTGGAGAAAGCTCAAGGGCAAAGCACATGTCATGCTCCCGAATGGAAACATCAGGTGGGTTGAGTTACACTGGTACGAAGCCCATGGGATTGGCCGCAAAGACATTAAAATCAAACGTTACTTGGGATGAGACAATGAGTGAGCACAAGAAACATTTTGTCATCTGTGTCGATAATACTGATTATGAAGCCTCTCTGATTTTGAGAAAGATCTATGAGATTATTCCAGATGAACTGGGTGATCGAGACGATCTCTTAAGAATTGTCGATGAGAGTGGAGAAGATTATCTCTATCACAAGAGCCATTTCATAACGGTGGAGTTTCCCATAGAAGTTGAGCACGCATTGCTTGCTGCGCAGGGTGTGACGCCTTAGCTCATACCAAACGCTAGCGAATAAGGATAGATTGTGTGAGCGGAGCGATCCACGATCTTATCCCGTCGTTGGACGAGCCCGAAATTGGCGCGAAACTTGCTATTGGATTTTCAAGCAATTATTGTGAAATTACCTTTAATGTTAATTGGTTAGGGGATATTTGAGAGGAAGTACGCTTTTATTCACTCGGTTCAATCTTAGGCTATTTCATGGCACATTGCCAGGTTTTTTTCAGCAAGTCTCATAAAATGCGCCAGGGTGCATCCTGATGCTGTGTGAGTGGGATTTTACCACGATTTTCGCGGCTTGAAAGTCTCTCCCACAGGGGTATCTTTTCAAAATGAGAGTTGTTGGGTGTTTCCGCCGCGTAGCGGCTTCGTCCAACGAATCGTTGGAACAAATCGCTGGTGCCCCCATAAAGGGGTCTGCTCTTGAATCATTTATAATCTGAGACGAACTGGATGACCGCAGTACGGAGGGCACTCTCGGCAAGCGCTTGAACTGAATATGAGTCAAAGAGCGGACTTGACCCCTTGAATTTCGCGCCGATCACATGCCGTGCGGCGGCAACTGAAGAGCGGATCGGCAGGGAGGGGGTTCGTTTTGCCATGGAGGATATGACCAATATCCAGATGGTTGCGATCCGCCTCGACGGTTAATTCATATGGAACGCTTCTGCAGCTTCGGGGCTTACTGAAACAGGTTCCAAGGTGTTTGCGCCAGCGGATGATAACCTTTCTCCGAAGCCCAAAAGTCGAGGTGAGCCATACCGAGCGCGGCAATGTCCATCGGCAATCTATCAGTGCTTTCACGCAAATCGATGCAAGGCAGATAGGCGCCGCAGTTGCGACAAACGTCAACCCGCTCGGAGGGCTCCTCCTCCAGCCGAAAGTAGAGCCGCATATCTTTATCATCCGTGTCGCAGGCCGGGCACCTGTTGCGCAGGAAGCGCCAGTCGTGCCCGCACAAAGAGCAGTGCAGGTGCCGCTGGCCGCCCCCGCCTTTCAGGAATTCCGATCCGAGATCGCCTGCTTCAGCCAGATAGCTTATAGAAGGCATGGATCCGCAAATCGGGCAATAGCCCCTATACCATTGCACCTGATTGATGTAGCTTTTTAGTGTCGGCTCCAGCGCCTTGAGCACCGTCGAAAGCGTGCTGTTCAGGGCCAGGGCCAGAATGCCTTCGGATATTTCGGCGGATTCAGCCGCGGCGCGCAAGACCGAGGTCGCTCCGTTCAGGTAAGCGCTTGATAAGCTGCTTAACTGCAACTGTCCCTCGCGTTGAAGGGTTTCAAGGGAACAAAAATCGGCGGTAAGATGGCTGAAGGTCTTCTTCAACACAGCCAGCATTGCGCCAAAGGCTTGACTCAACTGCTCTTGCATGACATCCAGGGATGCGTCGGCAAGCAAAGGTACGCCCTGCACCAGGCGCTCCGGATCTACTTTGAAATGAACCGATGCCGAGTGTGCTTCCAGCTGACGGGAGATTCGGGTTTTTTCCGACAATATTTCGGCAAAAGATCGAACAATCGGCTCCAACATGGGCCGTTTTTCAACGATCATCTCCACCGCCGGCGCGATGGTGTTCTCAGCCTGACTTGAAGCGATCTGCATCGGCATCTTCGATATTCCTTCATTTGTGGGGCAGGTTTTCCAACCCGCCCCTAAAAGCACCACTTTCCAAGCAGCACATCCTTAGGCTCGAACCACACGCTGCATCGGTCTTCTCAACGGTGCGAATATGCGGGTCAAAAACTGTTTGCGATCCAAACCGCCCGATAATCCCGCCACTGCATGCGGATGATATTTTTGGGGTTCATCAAAGAGCAGGAAAATAGCATTGACACTCTCTGCGTCAACCAGCACAGCATTGGGGTAGATTTTTTTTGCTGCGGCTAGCCGTTTTTGCGCCAACTCCAGCATGTCGGCCCGCTCGCCGAAATTCATGGTCCCGGTCGGGCAAACATTCACACAGGCCGGCAGCATTCCCCTGCTCACCCGCTCAAAGCACATGGTGCACTTGGTCAGGAGGCCGCTTTGGTCATTCCTGCGGGGAATGTCATACGGACAGGCTGCACGGACCGCTTCGCAGGCTTCGGGAGTAAGCTTTGCAGTCAGCTCGGTAAACAATACGGAGCCTGTCTTTTCATCCTGAATGATGGCGCCTTCCATGAATCCTTCCGCCTCTCCTCTGCAGGGGGGATCAATACAATGGCGGCACTGATCCGGGAAAAAATACCAGTTGATCTTGCCATTTTCCAGGCTCTCACTGAAGCGGACCAGTTTGTAGTTATGAGGATTCAGGTCCGGAGGATTCTGGTGAGTGCCCAGTTGCCTGGTTTTATTTGCAGGCAGTTCATGCCATTCCTTGCACGCGATCTGGCACCCGCGGCAGGCGGTACAGCGTGATGTGTCGATTAAAAACGATTTCGGCATGGCGTTCTCCTTATGAACGGTCGAGCCGGATCATTCATCCCGCCCGACATTTTATTTAACTGATCTCCGTCAGTTTGTCGGCTTTCGTTATGTTGACCAGACACGCTTTGTACTCGAAGATCGAGGTGTTCGGGTCGCCTACCGATGGGGTCAGCCGAAGCAGAAAGGCATGCCGATTTCGTGGACAATCTTGCCCTGGACCTTCATTGGGCGCATCCGCACGGTAACCATGGCCATGGCCTCCTCCTTGCCTCGGGCACTCTCGACAATGACGCCGTCGCCGTTCTTGATTCCTTTCTCCTCCGCCAGCTCAGGGCTCATTTCAACGTACAGTTGCGGCTCGGCTTCCAACAGATTGGGCACGTTGCGAGTCTCCCCGCCACCACACCAGTGCTCGGTGACATTATAAGTGGTTAAAACGATGGGGTACTTTGGATCGGCCGGCTCTGCCATGATGTCCATATCGCTGGTCACGAACTTGTAGCAGGGATTGCTCAGTTGTTTAGAGAACGGGTGATTTGCCATCGGTGTTTCGACCGGCTCGTAGTGCTCCGGGAATGGGCCTTCCATGCGGCCCGGGCCGTATATCTGGCCGAAGCCATGCACCGTCATGATGAAGGGGTGCTTGCCCTTGCCGGTTGCAAGAGGCGGCCAGGGACCGTCGGGCACATCGCCGACCCATTTGCCGTCCTGCCACGCAATGACCGCCTTATTCGGATTGTAAGGTTTACCATCGGCGTCCACCGAAGCCCGGTTGTAGATGATGCGGCGGTTGACAGGCCAGCACCACGCCCAGTTCGGATAAAGCCCGATTGCCGCCTGCATCGGAGTCTGCTTCGGGTCGCGCCGCTTGGGCTTGTTTCCGTCTTCCTCGGTGTAGCTTCCGCAATAGAGCCACTCGAGGCAGCTCGTGGAGCCGTCGTCCGCCAGCGCAGCAAAGCTCGGGACCAGTTGTCCTTTCTTGTACTGCTTATCCTTCACCTTGCTGTCCACGGTGAAAAATCCGTTGATCTTCCTGGCCATCTCGTCGGGATCGTATTTCGTTGGCCAGTCGATTTTTAGAATTGGATCGGCGTAGGTGCCGGGTTGTTCTTTATAGAGTTTTCTGACCACGTTCATCATATCCACCATCATATCACCAAAGGTGCGCGCCTCCCCCGGTGGCTTAACGGCGGTATAGTGCCAAAGCTGCCAGCGTCCGCTGTTCGTTACCGTGCCGTCCTTTTCCAGTCGGTGTGCCGAGGGCAGCAAAAACACCTCGGTCTTTACCGTTTTGGGATCGACGCCCGGTCGGCGCCAGTTATCGGTCGTTTCACCGTTATGCACGTCAACGGTGACCAGCCAATCGAGGTTGTCCAAAGCCTTTCGCAGTTTATTTGAATTGGGTACGCTGTTCATCGGATTGAGGCCGAAAATGAAGCCGCCTTCGATTTCACCCCGGTACATCCGGTCGAACAGGAACATATAGGAATAATCTTCGCCCTTTTCGAGCTTTGGCAGCATTGCGTAGCCGAAATCGTTTTCCTTGGTTGCGTTTTCTCCGAACCAGCCTTTGAGCAGGCTGACGAAGTACTTGGGCTTGTTCTGCCACCAGTTGGCGCTCTGCGGGTCATTGCTAACGGGAGTATTGGCTTTGTTGTAGTCTGCCAGCGTCTGCCAGTCGGCAATGGGCGCGGCCATATATCCAGGCACCAGATGGTAGAGTAGAGTATGGTCGGTGGAACCTTGCACGTTGGGCTCACCGCGCAAGGCATTGATGCCGCCGCCGGCGATGCCCATATTGCCGAGCAGCAACTGGACAATGGCTGCGGCGCGGATATTTTGGACCCCCACTGTGTGCTGAGTCCAGCCCAGAGCATAAAGCATCGTTCCCGCCTTGTCGGGAGCCCCGGTGGCCGCATAGGCTTCATAGACCTTCAACAGGTCTTCCCTGGATACCCCGCTGATCTCGGAAACCTTTTCGGGCGTGTAGCGAGAATAGTGCTGCTTCATGAGCTGAAACACGCAGCGAGGATCCTTAAGGCTCGGATCTCTTTTGGGCACCTTGTTCTGGTCTGTGGCATACGCCAATTGCTTGCTGTCGTACGCTCGTTTTTGCGGGTCGTAACCGGTAAACAGGCCGTCCTCGAACCCGTAGGCCTCGCCGACCATGAATGAGGCATTGGTGTAGTTCACTACATAGTCTTTGAAATACTTTTGATTCTCAAGGATCGGTAGCCTTGCTATGTTAGCTCTGACATAACGCGGGTCAAAATTTTTCCGTGCCGGAATTGTTCGTGATGATTCTTTCCGGATGCGTGTAAATGGTGAAGCTGTTGTCGCGCAAAAACCCGATCAAGGTGATGTTGAGCTCGTCAGCCATGGAAACCGCCATGCTGGTGGGAGCAGAAAGCCCGGTCAAAATCTGCAGGCCCGCGCGTGCGGCTTTCTGCACCATTTCAAAGCTCAAGCGGGAAGAGACAATCGCCAGGTAAGCGTCTTCTAGATTCTCTTGGCGGAGCAGCCTGCCGATGGCTTTATCCAAGGCGTTGTGCCTGCCGATGTCTTCGGCAAAGGCCAGCAGGTTTTGCTTCTGATCGAAAATTGATGCAGAATGAGTTGCTCCAGTGATCTTGAACAATTCTTGCCTGGTATCGTAGAGGGATTTAAACAGCCAGATGTCGCTCAGATATATCCGGTCATGTGTGCGCACCGGTTGCATCTCCATGAATATATCAGTCGATCGTTCCTTGCCGCACAGTCCGCAACTGGATTTGCTGACATAAGTTTTGCCCGTTGCTCCGGCATCCATACCGGCCGGTCTGCTCTTCTTCAGTCGAACCATTACTCTTCTTTGATTCGCTGACGATGAGCAATGTTCGATGGCCAGAAAATCGCTCCAGCTGTTGACGATACCCTCGCTGAAACAAAATCCGGCGGCCAGATGCAAATCATCCCCCGGCGAGCGCATGGTGACGGCACAAGGAATATCATCGATGTAAATCTCGAGGAGCTCCTCAACGGCCAGGACGTATTCGGCGGCAAACAGATTCTCATCTCTGAAGGTGGATGATGTATGCTTGAGGATGCGCATGCCGATGCTCAATGCTTGGATGCAGCCGACAAGGGCCGGGAAGCTGCGTCGTCGAAGCGCTCCACCGGCCATGGGAAAAGCTCTCGAGCTCTCAACAGGGCCAAATTTTCTATTTCGGTGAACCAGGTGTTGAAGTTGTTGAGTAGCTTTCGTCCGAGCTCCGTCAGCTGATAACCGTCCCTTTTATTGCCGCTGCGCTCGACGAGCTTTGCTCCAACCACCGTTTCGGTTTTCTTGATTTTGCCCCAGGCCGCCCGATATGACATGCCCAGGTCGTCTGCGGCTTTCTTGAGCGAGCCGTATGCGTCCACTTTAGCCAGCAGCTGAGCGCGGCCGATTCCAAAGAACAAGCCGTCAGCGGTTTCCAGCCAGAGATGGAGCCTCATCGTCGGTTGTTGTTTGATTGCTTTAAGGTTCTCTTGCTCCAAATTATCCTCACAGTCTCTGCTTTCAGACTTCCCAGACGAGGTGGCGAACGCCCTTAAGCTTCTTAAACGGCAGGCCGGTCAGAATGCCCTGCTTTACCAAATCGCGGTCTTCCACCAGGCTGCCGGCAAGAACATGAATGCCACAATGGAAAAGTGAAGGGGAAAACGGAGTGCTCGGACCGAGCAAAACTTTTTTGGCTGTTGCGGAGCATAAGTCCAATATTTCCGCCAGAGTGCCGTTGGCAAGCGTTGTTGCCGATATGGCTACCACATCGGCCGCGGGAAGAATATGAGGTGCTTCTCGCGCATGCACGTCTCCGGCTCGGGGGCTCTTTTCCAAAACCCAAAAATCACTGAATTGGCCGGTCATTTTTTCAACGAACGGAAAATGGCCGATGATGGCCACCTTTTTGCCTCTGCCGTAGCGCAATATCAACTCCTGCGCCTTGATATCCTGCAGTTTGTGCACGGGCGGCGGCGGCAGCATCGAATTCAAGCAGGCGAGGCCGATGGTCGCTTCCATGGGATCTTCACTGAGAATGTTCCGAGCCAGGTCTTTGGCTGATTCACAGGAGCCGGGAAGAGGCAATTCCGCCAGCGGGACGGGGCGATGCAATGCCCAGGAGGCAATCCCCATACCGGCGCTCACCACGGCAACGAGATGACCCCACCCGGCGGTAATGATTTCATGCACTTGATGATCCGGAACCCGCTCGATCTCTTGCAGAAGGTTCCGGAGCAGCTCTGTTTGCTTCATAATTTCTCAATTCTTACGGCGCATGCTTTGTATTCGGCGGTCTTGCAGACCGGATCGAAAACCGGGTTGGTCAGCCAGTTGGCGCAACCTTCGCGAAAGTGAAAGGCCATCCACACCAGGCCGGGGGGAACCTGGGGAGTGATTTTGGCGGTCACTTCAACTTCACCGCGCCGGGACTTGACCCGGATGCGCTCGCCTTGCTCGATGCCCAGCTGCTCCGCATCGGCAGCCGAAATATCGGCTGTTTCCTCCGGCAGCAGAGTGTTGAGGCCTTGGCAGCGGGCCGTTTGGGTGCGCGTGTGGTAATGATAAAGCCTGCGACCCGTACTGAGCACCAGCGGATATTCCTCGTCGGGTGTCTCGGCCGGAGGAGTCCATTCTATTGCATGGAACCGTCCAAGACCGCAGGTGAAACAGCCGTCTTTGTGCAGGAAAGTCGTGCCTGGATGATCTTCATTAGGCACAGGCCATTGGAGACCGTCCCGCTCGATGCGCTCATACTTGATGCCGACCATCTGAGGCGCTACCACGCTGACTTCATCGTCCCAGATTTCCCGGGCACTGTTGGAAGTCCATTCATGCCCGAAGCGTTTGGCCAATCCTTTGAAAATCCACCAGTTGGGCATGGCCATGCCGGGTGCCTTGCTTGCTGTGCGCACCCGATTGACGCGCCGTTCGCTGCTGGCGAAGGTTCCATCGTTTTCACTCCATGCCGCGGCAGGTAGTATAACATGGGCGAAGCGGGTTGTCTCGGTTGGGAAAATATCCTGGCAGACCAGGAATTCGGCGGATTGGAGACAATGCTCCACGTGCCGTATATCGGGCTCCGTGTTGGCGAGGTTTTCTCCGAACACATAGAAGGCTTTGACCTTGCCGTCGACCAGTCCATCCATCATGGCGGGGATGGTCAGGCCGGCCTTGGGGTTTAGCTCGACTCCCCAAAATTTCTCGAATTTAGCCTGATTATTGGGATCGTCAACCTTCTGATAGCCGGGATAAACATTGGGCAGTGCCCCCATGTCACAGGCGCCCTGCACGTTGTTTTGTCCGCGCAAAGGATTAACGCCGCCGCACTCGAAGCCGACGTTGCCGAGCAGCATCTGCAGATTGGCGCAGCTCAAGACGTTATTCACCCCGCAGGTGTGCTCGGTGATGCCCAGCGTATAAATGAGCATGGCCGGTTTGACGGCGGCCAGTTTGCGCGCCACCTCCCGAATGATCTGCGGGCTGATTCCGGAAATTTCCGCCGAGCGCTCGGGAGGATACTCTTTCACTCTCTCCGCCAGGGCGTCGAACCCCGTTGTGCAGCTCTCTACGTATTTTTTGTCGTATAGATCTTCTTCAATCAGCACATGCATGATTCCGTTCAGCAGGGCTATATCTGAGCCCACTTTGAGTGGAACATGCAGATTGGCGTATTCGGCAATACCGCTCCGGCGCGGGTCCATTACAATCATTTCGGCGCCGCGGGTGAGCGCCTGCTTGATGAACGTGGCCGCCACCGGGTGCGCTTCGGTGGTGTTGGAACCGATTACCAGGAAAAGCTTCGCCTTTGCGAAATGAGCAAAGGAGTTGGTCATTGCCCCGGAGCCGAATGCTGCCGCCAGACCGGCGACGGTGGGGGCGTGTCAGGTGCGTGCGCAGTGATCGATGTTGTTGGTGCCGATCACCGCGCGAAAAAACTTTTGCATTTGATAGGAGTCTTCATTGATGCTGCGGGCGCAGCTCACTCCGGCTATGGCGTCGGGACCGTCGCGCCGGATGATCTCCTTGAATTTATCCGCTACAAGATCGAGGGCTTCATCCCAGGAGGCTTCACGAAACCCTCCGTTTTCTCTTAAAAGGGGTGCTTTGAGCCGCTCCTCGGAGTAAATGAATTCGTAGCCGAAGCGTCCCTTGACGCACAGCCTGCCCTGGTTGGGCTGAGCCCCTTCGACGCCGGTGACTTTGATGATCTTGCCGTCTTTTACATGCAGCCACTGCTGGCACCCCACTCCGCAGTAAGGGCAGGTGGTGCGGATTTTTTTTATTTCCCAGGGCCGGGACAGGCCGAATGCCTTCTTTTCGAACAGCGCCCCTACCGGGCAAGCCTGAACACATTCCCCGCAATGGACGCATCGGTCGTAGTCGGCATCGGGATAGGGGGCGGCATGCGATTCGCCCTCTTGTTCCGGACGCTCCAAAGGGGGAATCGCCAGGTTCACCTGAACCTCATTGCAGGCTTTGATGCAGCGGCCGCACCGGATGCAGCGCGAAAAATCACGGACAAACATCGGATGAGTGTCATCCAATGGAAATTCCTTGAATTGCGGGGTGCGGCCATTGAGCTTGATCCCGTAGGCGATAGCGAGGTCTTGCAGCTTACATGCTCCATAGGCGGGGCAGAGGGTGTCATGCCATGGTCGTCTGATCGCGTCAACCTGAAAGTCGGTCCAGTGACTGACATCAAAATCGCTGACCAGGCAGTTGTGCTGCCCGGACATGAGGAGCTTCTCCAAGGCGGCTGTTCTGGCCTCGTGCACTTTTTTGCCGGCGGTGCTTACTGCCATTTCGGGCTCGACCAGGGTGGAGCAGGCGGGCTGCAGATCTTCCATCCCTTCCACCTCGACCACACAAACCGCGCACACCGCCGTCGGGCTGGTGCCCGGCAGATGGCAGAGGGTCGGAATGTGGACCTGATGGGCTGCCGCCGCCTCCAGAATAGTCTGGCCGGACTCGAATGAAACCTGTGATCCATTGAGTTTGAAGGTGCTCTCCATCGTTTGCTCTCTCTCTAAAAAGTCTCAAACAGCGCTTGCGAGAAATGTCGACTCATATATGTCAACGATGACATATGTCAGGAATGGCATAATAACCGAGTCACTTTTTCTGTCAAGCAATTTCACCCGCAAAATCGAGAGCAGAGTGCGGTCGAAGGCCGCAGCCAAAACTCGATTTGACTGCGAAGGTTTCACAGCAAGCTTTTTGAGATAACTTCGTGTCCTTCGTGGTTTAAAAAGAAGATTTGGAGCCACATGCGGGCTTTTCGATGAACCACGCAGGGCACGAAGAAAAATGGTAGGTGAATTTAAATCATACCAATAGGTTGGAAAGTTAATCTTCGCAAAAAAACAAGAAGCTCTTGGTTAGTAGCACAGTGCATGGCGGCCGAAATCCCCGCCGGTTTGCAACCGATCCCGGCTCCCTCAAATGACGAGTTTTGACTCGAACTGAGCCGCCCGACCCGCCAATTCAAAATTGAGCACTCAAAGCTTTAAATTCTCTCTTCGTGCTTCTTCCCGACCTTCGTGGCTTAAATTCGGCTCACTTCAAGATTTTCCCTTGACGCAGTCTCCGATTTTTCGTATCGAAAATATTATCTTCAGACCTCGTAAATTTGATTTAGCTTATTTTCATAAGGAATTGAAAATACATGTATAATCGATCTTCAGTAAGGAATTGGACAATTGAGCCAGCCAGTGGATTTTTGGCAAGTTGATTTTATTCATGAAATTCCCAGATTTTTTTAAGAATGCCAAAATTTACGCCTAAAATTGTCCAAAAATCTTCTCGATTTTATAGAGACTTTACGAGGTCTGAATTAAAGACGTGATCGGAGGTGGCGGAGTGTGCGTCGAAAAGCAGCTCTCTTAGCATTCATGGTATCAGTGTCAGTTACAGGCTTTACATTACTCCTCAATGAACCATATGATTTCAAAATCATAGGTCATTCTTGGCTCATGTGTCAACCGTATTCCGACCACATGCCAGGGTGATTTTGTCCTGGAAAGAAATCCAAGTACAATTCAACAGAAATTTGGAAACTGAAAATTAGGCAAGGAATGAACCAGACAACATGGCGGAAGCCGCATCGCGATTTCACTCAGGGTGGTGCTCGTGAAGCTACCAATTC
>Ga0068714_10004207_pt1 | contig 16347 bp, 13 predicted proteins | sample MTBNYHSulfiMetaG_FD_62988 | JGI IMG/M metagenome (GOLD analysis project Ga0068714, IMG submission 62988) | Enrichment culture microbial communities from rom New York Harbor, USA that are MTBE-degrading - MTBE-NYH (New York Harbor Sulfidogenic)... | ecosystem: Environmental > Aquatic > Marine >...
ATCTTGAGCAATTTTTCCGCCTTGGCCACACCCTCCTCGGTCAGGACCACGGTGCGCGTCTTTTCCTCCACCACGTAGTCTTGTTCTGATCGGAATTTTGGGATAATCTTATCTACACGATAATAAAGTTCTGTGGACTCTTCCGCCGGTCCGGAAATGATAAGCGGAGTACGGGCCTCATCTATAAGTATACTATCGACCTCGTCCACCAGGGCGTAATAAAAATCACGCTGCACAAAATCATCGACGCTAAACTTCATATTATCGCGGAGATAGTCAAACCCGAATTCATTGTTAGTGCCATAAGTAATGTCCGAAAAATAGGCCTGCTTGCGTTCGGCATCGTTCAGCCCGTGCACTATTACCCCGACCGAAAGGCCCAGAAATTTATAAATCCCACCCATCCATTCGGCGTCGCGTCTGGCCAGATAATCATTCACGGTCACCACGTGCACGCCCCTTCCGGTAAGGGCGTTGAGATAGACCGGTAAGGTAGCCACCAGAGTCTTCCCTTCGCCCGTTTTCATCTCCGCAATCTTACCCTGGTGCAGGACCATGCCGCCCATAATCTGTACGTCAAAGTGGCGCTGCCCCAGGACCCGCCTGGAAGCTTCCCGGACTGCGGCAAAGGCCTCCGGCAAGAGATTATCGAGAGATTCCCCGTTTGCCAGGCGACTTTTGAATTCTTCCGTCTTTCCCCGGAGCGCATCGTCGCTCAAGGCCTGCACGGACGGCTCAAGACTGTTTATGTGGCTAAGCGTTAAGCTTAATCTATTTACTTCCCGCTCATTTTTAGTGCCAAATACCCTGGCTAATAGACTGCCTATCATCTTTACCCCGAACAAATAATCATTTTCTATTTAACATACTCAAGCTATCATATCTCGGCTTTCAGCTTTCAGCAAATTCCTTCACGCTGACCGCTGAGTGTCGAAGATGCGCATACGCCAGAGGCGAATATCTTCGACCGGTATTGTAGCGAGCCGACATCTCATACCTGTAACAGCAACGCCACCTCATCACATTGAGGGAACTTGTAACATTTTATGCAGTCGCTCCAGATCTTTTGCGGCAAAGTCGCTTTATCAATCTTTATAAATCCAAGGTGCATAAAGAAATCCGGCCGGTTTGTCAGGGTAAATATCCTATAAATACCCAGGGTGATGGCCTCGCTGACGCAGGCCTCCACCAGGCTTCTCCCTATTCCACGCCTCTGAAAATCCTCAACTACAGCCAGAGATCTGATCTCTGCGAGGTCTTCCCAGCAGATATGCAAAGCACAGCTAGCTATGACCGGCCCATGGTCGCCATCCTGATAAACGTAGAAATCGCGCAGGTTATCGTAAAGCTCGCTTAACGATCGACCCAATAGATCGCCTTGTTTGGCAAACGTACTAAGCAATTGATGGATATTGGCGACATCAGATATGCGGGCTTTGCGGATCATCTATTATTCCTTTGCTGCTTTGGCAGCTCCGCCAGGGGGAGCCGGAATGGAAACTGTGGTTATGAACAGCTTGGTGTTTTCCTTCTCTGCTATACGGTCGGCAGCGCTATTGGCGTCGCTTACGGCACTAAACCGCCCGATCTGTACACGGTACCATACACCGGCCCGTGGTATCTCACCCTTGATAATAAAGACCTCATACCCTTTCTTTTCCCACACGGCCTTCAATTCTTCGGCCTTAGCTGCGTCGCGAAGAGAGGCCACCTGTAACGTATAAAAAACATTAGGAGATGGCCTTGTTTTTCCAGCGCCTGTTGCCTCTTCTGCCTGAAGGTTGCCAGGCTCCTCAAGGCCTGGCACAGGTTGACCGCCCTGGTTCATCTCCTGCCCTAAAAGAGCCTCTCCTTGTTGAGTGGTAACCGGCGTCAGGGGTTTATGTTCCTCAGGTTGCTGTCCGCTTTGAGTCGCAGGTGGCGAGGTCATGGCCTCAAGTTCTTTGTTAACACTGCTAAACAGATCCCGGCCTACCCATATGCCAAAGATAAACATCCAGAGAAGGACGCCAAGGGCAGCTATACCTATGGTTACTAACCCGCCCCGGCTGATTTCAAACTGATATATACGGCGGTCTTTCTTCCCTTTAGAAGCCATATCCCCTACCTGTTAACCGCCGGAAGCGGAAAACCAAAAATTTATATAATAATTTCGAATTCCAAAATCCAAATGACTAAAGGTCGGCAGAATCGCCGTAGGAAAACCAACACACTGTTTGAACTTTGGTTATTTGTCATTCATTTGGACATTGCGCTTTGAAATTTGTCAGTTATTACATCTTATCCGGCGCCGAGACACCCAGTATCCTGAGGCCGTTTTTCAATACTTGCTGTACTCCCTGGATCACGGCCAATCGAGCCTGCGTAAGCGGCTCGGTGTCACTTACAATGCGGTGTTTATTATAAAAATTGTGCAGCACCGCGGCCAGATCGCCCAGATAAAAGGCTATGCGGTGCGGCTCAAGAGTTGTAGCGCTGTCCTCGATTACTTCAGGATAAAAAGAGAGTAGTTTCAGTAAGCGAAGCTCTTCCGGAGCAGTCAAAAGCGACGTATCCACTTTAGCTACAGGCCATATCTCAATGCCTTTTTCTGCCGCCATCTCAAAAACGCTGGATATGCGGGCATGGGCATATTGCACATAATAAACCGGGTTTTCCTGACTCTGGCTCTTGGCCAGGTCAAGGTCGAAATCCAGGTGGCTGTTTGACCGCCGGGTCAGGAATATGAAGCGGGCTGCGTCCTTGCCTACCTCATCGATGACTTCCCGCAGCGTAACAAATTCACCCGAGCGGGTGGACATAGCCACCGGGCTGCCGCCGCGCATCAAATTTACCAACTGCACCAGGATAATATGCACCTTTTCTTTAGGCTGACCGAGGGCCTCCACCGCGGCTTTAAGCCGCGGGACATAACCGTGGTGGTCAGCTCCCCATATATCGATTATGAGGTCAAAACCCCTCTCAAATTTATTGAGATGATAGGCAATATCTGAGGCAAAGTAGGTAGTAGCCCCCTTCCCGCGTACCACTACCCGGTCTTTTTCATCACCGAGGGCCGAGGCTTTAAACCATAACGCCCCCTCCGCTTCATAAAGAAAGTCTCTCTCTCTGAGTATATCTATGGCCCTATCCACCGTACCGGTGTCAAAAAGGCTCTTCTCACTAAACCAGTGATCGTGAAGGACGTTAAAATCCGTAAGATCCCGCTTGATACCCTCCAGAATAACCTGCTGTGCCTCCCGGGTAAAATATGGTATGGCCGGCCCTGTAGATTCGTCTAGAAAACGTTGTCCTTCCCGCTCAATAATGGCCTGAGCGATATCCTTTATATAATCGCCCTGATAATGGTTGGCCGGGAATTCGATTTTCTCCCCTAAAAGCTCCCGGTAACGCAGATAGGTAGAGGCCCCCAGGGTCTCCATCTGAGTGCCGATATCATTTATGTAATATTCCCTTGCCACCTGGAATCCGGCCGCATCCAGGAGATTGGCCAGGCTGTCTCCCACGGCTGCTCCCCGTCCGTGTCCTATATGCAGAGGACCGGTAGGGTTGGCGCTGACAAATTCCACCTGTACTTTTCGTCCCTGGCCTATTTTAGATCGCCCATAATTCTTGCGCTCCCGGTCAATCTCCGCTAATGCCTCCCGCCAGCAGCTATCTTTTACGAAAAAATTAATGAAACCCGGGCCTGCCACCTCTACTTTTGTCAAAAAATCGGCGCTTTTTTCTATCTCTTCAGACAGCGCCTGAGCAACATCGCGCGGGCTCTTTTTGAGAGAACCGGCCATTACTAAGGCTACATTCGACGAATAATCGCCGTGGGTCTCTGTTTTGGGCCTTTCGAGCTGAAAGACGGGAACATCTTTATATTCTATCCCCTGCCGGTCAAAAAAGGCCTTTATACTATTTAAAACTACTAGTTGCAGTTTTTTTCGCATCTCTAATCCATATAATGTCTTTAAATTTATAAACCGTTTGACTGTGTTGTCAAGGATTGACTGTAAAGCGCGGATTACGGCTGCCTACGGCACAGAGAAGGTCATAACTGATAGTCCCGGCTCGGTCCGCCACCTCATCTACAGAGAGAACCTGATCACCCTGTCTTCCAAAAATGACCACCTCATCATCTATAGCTGCGCCTTCAATGTGGCTCACATCAATCATGGTCAGACACATACACACCGTGCCCAGCACGGGCGCCTGTTTCCGACGTATCAGCACCTCTCCCCGGTTGGAAATAGAGCGGCTGTATCCGGCATCATAGCCTACCGGCACTACAGCAATAGTCTTTGCCTCGGGTGTAACGTACCTCCGGCCATAACTGATCGAGGCGCCTGCCGGTACTTTTTTAACCTGGATCACCTTACTTTTAAAGGTCATTACCGGCCTTAGCGCCGCTACGCCTTGCATGTCCTTACCGGGATATGCGCCATAGATCATGATACCCGGTCGTACCAGGTTCATCCGTGCCGCCGGGTAGGCCATCAGCCCTGCCGAATTGGCAATATGATTTTGGGGAAGCTCAAACCCTAACCCCCTGCCGATATTAATAGCCTCATTAAAGTGTTCTAATTGACTCAAAGTGTAATCCCTATCATTACTGCTGTCCGCACAGGATAGATGCGACATAAGCCCTAAGACCTTGATGCCTTCCTTCCCACGAACGTAAGAAAGGATAGCTGGCAAATCAGTTATGCCTACACCCAGACGCCCCATACCCGTATCAACTTTTATGTAAATGCCTGCTACCCTATCTCTATTTTGGGATTCTCTGGAAAGGGCATCTATAAGCTCAAAGTTATAGACCACAGGAGAGATATTGAACTCAACAATCTCAAATACGTCCCGCTTTGATTCCGGCAGGTGCAGGATAACAGGAGTCCAGACGCCGGCTTGCCTTAAAGTTACGGCCTCCTCCATTATGGATACGAAGAAGCCGTCAGCGCCTTGCTCTTGAAGGGCCTGTGCAACCGGAATAAGACCATGTCCATAGGCATCTGATTTTACTACAGGGAAAACTGCCGTTTCTGGTTTGACCAGCCGTTTTGCCTCGCTGAAGTTATGCCTTACGGCTGAGAGGTCAATTTCAACCCTGTTTAGTGCCATTTTATGCAGCGCTGGCCCGTGCTATCGCCCCATAGAAATAAGTTTCGAATCTTGCGTAACTTACCAGATTGCATCCCGTGTTACAAGGGCTTTATAGACCTGATTTGCCGCCTGAAGGGAAAGGGGGCGTTATCACCAGGGCCACAAAGCATTAAGGGCTTCTACACTCTTAAAAACATCTTCCTCACGATGGGGTTCAAGGGTAATTATCGGCCTGGGTGAGCAATTCTTCAGTAAGGGAAAAAGGGAGTGGAAGTCTATGTTCCCACGCCCAAGGGCCAGATGGGAATCGGTGTCCCCTAAATTGTCATGCAGGTGAAGCTGTCCCAGATAAGGCCGCAGGTTTCCCAGCCAGACCGCAATATCCGTGCGGCCAAACACATGCCAGTGCCCTATATCAAAGCAAAAGCCGGCGTGAGGCAAGTTAAACTGTGACAACAGGGCTACGTGGAGGTCTGGAGTTTCCTCATAAACATTTTCCAGCATCACCTTTGTTCCTGCACTCTGGGCCAGCTCTATTAAAGGCAGCCAGGAATCAACGCTCCTTTCCAGCCAAGAATCAACCTGGTTTTGATAGCTTTGACTGTTAAAGCCGGTGTGGCAGACCACACTGAGCGGCTCAAATACCGGCAGTAGTTCAAATGCCTGACGTAGCCGCCTTATAGTAGCTTTTCGCATAAATGGATCGGGTGAACCCGGTACCATATCCATAAAAGGGGCGTGCAGGGTAACAGACAGGTCTTCCTGACGCAGGAGGCGTGCTATCTCTGTAAACTGAGCCGGAGAAAATTCATCCAGGGCCCGGCTATCTATACCGATCTCCGGATTGATACGGTTCTTTAATACCACCGGCAGGTATTTGCTCTTGAGGAGGACAAAAGGAACGTTTATCTGGACAGCACGGATCAAATGCTTCATTTCCAACAAATACCTCTCCTATCAGTTCTGTGTAGTCTGATGTCTCTATTTGAGGCCAACATAGTATGTTTTTGAGTCCGGATCAAGCCCGGATCTCCAATTTTTAAACGAACACACCCGATAACATCTTGACATACCTATGTAAAATGAGTAACGTACCAATCCAACGAAGAAATATTCCCATTTATAGGGCTAAATAATCTTTACTTTAAGGATAGGTGCCTTGGCCTTTAATCCTCAAAGGAGCAAAAGAAGCCAATGCTTTCCATTGTGAATGAAATGCAGTTTAAAGACGGAGACTATATATTCAAAGAAGGAAGTTACGGGGATTGGATTTATGTGATTTTATCCGGCCAGGTTGAAATCTCAAAATATTGCCGGGGGCAAAAGGTTATCGTAGAGACCTTAAAAGAAGGTGACGTCTTTGGAGAAATGAGTTTTGTCGATAAAACGCCGCGCTCCGCCTCGGCCATAGCCAGAGGGAACGTCTCTCTGGGTATCGTGGACCGTGATCTCCTAGACCATGAATATAATAAACTGTCGCAGGATATGCGCATGGTATTCAGGGCCTTGGTAAAACGCCTGCGCGAAACGACTGCTAGAATTAGCGCATTTTCCGGCCGCCAGGATCAACGGGCGGCAAAGCCCCTGGACATTCAATTCAAATCCGGCCGGGATTTCACCAAGGCTTATGCCGTAAACATAGGAGGCGGGGGGTTACTGGTAAGAGTCGATGAACCGGTATCTGTGGGGACAAGATGCGCGGTACGTTTCAATCTTCCGGGCGAAAGCCTTCCTATTGAAACGGATTGCCAGGTGGTATGGTCAAGCCTGGGGACGGAAAAGGATAAAAAGATAGTAATGGCCGGATTACAATTTATAGACCTGAAGGCCGAAGATAGAGACAGGATAAGTTCTTATGCTAATAAGGTCGGCCAGCTTGAACAGAAGTAAAAATATTAAACACGCATAGCGAGCGTATTCCCCATCCGCCCAGACGGACTGCGGGGAGCTTCAATGTAAGCCTATTCTATTAAAATATGCCATCCAAGAAAGATACAAATAATCTGCTGCGCAACATCCCCTCCGTGGATGAAATATTATCTCTTTCAGAGACACAATCATTGCTTGAAAAATATCCCCGCCGCCTGGTGGTATCCACTATCCGCCAGGTATTGGAAGGGATCCGCGGCCAACTCCTGGCCACAAACAGTCAATCATCCCATGTAGATACCTCTTTAGACAATATCACGGAATCGTTGAAGGAATTTTTAGGCCAGGCGGCCCGGCCTAGTCTCCGCCCTCTTATAAATGCCACGGGAGTGGTTATCCATACCAATCTCGGCCGGTCACTATTAGCGGACGCAGCGGTTGAACAGATGAACGCCATCGCTGCCGGTTATTCAAATCTGGAATTTGACCTGTCTGCCGGACGGCGCGGCAGCCGGTATGTGCATGTGGAAGAGATACTGCGTCAGTTGACCGGCGCTGAGGCCGCCCTCATCGTTAACAACAACGCGGCGGCTGTGCTCCTGGTGCTGGATACCCTGGCCAGAGGTAAGGAGGTTATTGTCTCCCGCGGACAGTTGGTAGAGATAGGGGGCTCTTTCCGCATACCGGATATAATGGCCCGAAGCGGGGCACAATTAGTCGAAGTGGGCACGACCAACCGAACCCATCCGGCAGACTATGAACGGGCTATAACTGAGAATACGGCCTTTCTAATGAAGGTCCACACCAGTAACTTCCATATAATAGGTTTCACTTCTGAAGTTCCACTGGCAGATCTGGTCGCGCTGGGCAAAAGACATGGTCTTCCGGTGGTGGAGGACCTGGGGAGCGGATGTTTTGTTGATCTTTCCCGCTACGGGCTGCTTAAAGAGCCCACCGTCCAGGAGGCGCTCCAGGCCGGGGCAGATATAGTGACCTTCAGCGGGGACAAGTTACTGGGAGGGCCCCAGGCCGGTATCATCCTGGGCCGGGATAAATTTATCGGGCAGGTCCGAAACAATCCCCTGAATAGGGCGCTAAGAATCGATAAGTTAACGCTGGCCAGCCTGGAAGCTACCTTAAGGCTGTACCTTGACGAGGAAGGGGCCGTCAAGCAGATACCTACACTACGTTTATTGACCATGCCCATCGCTGAGATCAACAGAAAGGCATTACAGCTTTACCGCCGCCTGACAAAGGTAGCCGTGGATCATCTTTCGTTGCTGGTTATAGATGTTGACTCCCAGGTAGGCGGCGGGGCACTGCCGCTTCAGAAATTGCCCAGCCGGGCCGTAGCCGTCCAGCCAAAGGGATTCTCCGTAACAGAACTGGAGGCCAGGATGCGAAGCCTTTCCCGCCCGGTCATCGGCCGCATTGAAAATGATCAATTTATCATGGACATGCGCACAGTGAGTACGGAAGAAATTCCCCATATTGTCGAAGCCGTCAAAGCAGTCCTTTCGAAGTAAGCCAACATGGTAAAAAAGCTCTCCATAACTTCATCGGAACCACAGGATATATTCCTCTTCCAGGAGTATATAAAAAAAGACTTTAACCTTCTCTTTCAGGCCCAGGATGTACTCCTTTTGCCTGCGAACTGTGCGCCAAATCTTCTTACCCCTCTGATTACCAAAAGCAAAATGGAAACAATTCCCCGGAATACCCCCACACACCCCCTTGGAAAAAACAACTCTGTATTCCTGCCTTTTATATGGCAAAACGAGCTGCTCGGCATAGCTATATTTAAAGATACGGCTGGGACATTTAAAAAAAATATACTATCCGGCCAATGGCCGAAAATCAGTCAATTAATTCTGGAAAAAACCCGGGTATATAAGACCTATTTTACAGATACGGAAAGCGGCGCACTGGCCCCGGAACTTTTTAAAGATACCCTTATCCAGCTTATAACTACAGACCTGAAGGGCAGGGATACTAAACCTGTACCCGAACCAGAGAGCTTTCCGGATCTGTCCGGCCCGCATACCAGGTTTTCCATAATCTTTATGGAGGTACTCTTTCGGCAGTCACTAAAGTGCCGCCCTAACCCGAGTCTTAAGCCGGGCCGTCAAATGGGATTCTGGACGGATATTATCCCGGCTATAAAAAATGAGCTGAAAGGCGTTGATCTTTCATGCCTGTTTCGCAGAGACAAATCGACCTTAGCCCTGCTCATACCCTTTTGTGATGATGAGAAAGGCCGCAATATAAGTCTGGCCATATTTGAACTCCTTAATAAAAGACGCCTTAAGGATGGGATTAAAACAGCTATAGGGCTTTTATCTTATCCGATAAACAGCAACGAGGCAGGCCAGGTTATTACACCAGAAAGGTTATATGATCTTATTATCGGGAAAGGTAAAGAGGCTCTGGGCGTGGCCCAAAGCAGGTTCGATTATCCTCTTTGTTTTTCCCGGGAGCTTGAAGAGACCCCTAGCCTTAAAATAACGGCAAATATTCATCGGGTTACGGATAAACTGAGAAGGAACTGGGAAAAAACGAAGAGATTTTCCCTGATATTGGCAAGATGTGATGACCAAAACGGCAAAGAGGACCATGCTCAGCTTGTAGAGAAGGTAGCCTCCGGCTTATCGCCGGGGCAGTCAATCCTGCCGTGTACCGAGAACTCCTTCTTTGTTTACCTCCCGGATATCAGCCCGGAAGAGGCCATCCTTACAGGACAAAATTTAAAATCTCAGATAAAGGAAGACTGCGGCAAGACCGTGACTATGGGCCTGGCCGGTTATCCGTTACTTGACTATGAAAAAGAGGAAATCGCTTTTAACGCCTACAAGGCGCTTGTGCATACTGATTTCTTTGGCCCGGACACCATTACCGCCTTTGATGCCGTAAGTCTCAATATAAGCGGGGATACGCTCTTCAACGCAGGACATATCCACGGCGCCATAATGGAATATAAAAAGGGACTATCCCTCGATCCGCAAGACGTCAATCTCTTAAATAGCCTGGGCGTTTGCTATGCCCGGCTTAAATGGTATAAAAAGGCCATTTCCTGTTTTGAGAAGACCTTGTCCCTGGAAAAAGATAATTTTATGGCCCAATACAACCTGGGGTTGGCCTATCTCAAAACCGGCATACCGGATAAGGCCTTTTTGGCCCTGCAACAGGCGGCTTCATTGAACGGAAATCATTTTGACATCCTCTTTCAGATGGGGAAGTTATTACAAGAACAAAAAAGAGGGATGGAGGCCGTTGGTTATTTTCAAAAAGCAGCGCAGTGTCCGGATGCTAAGGGGTATATATACCGATACCTGGGAGAGGCTTATCTCGGTTTGAATCTAAAAAAAGATGCTATGGCTGCATTTAAAAAAGCGGTCAAGAGCAACCCTGCCGACGCCTTTTCCTTCAGTTGGTTGGGTATGCTTTATGCTGAACTAAAAAACGACCTGGAAATTGCCCGTACATTATGTCAAAAAGCGCTCGAACTCGATCACCAAAACAGCCTCTATTGGAAGACAATCGGGCGGATTTATTATCTCAAAAATGATTATCCTCAGGCCATCCACCATCTTAGCGAAGCCCAGCGCCGGATGAAAAAAGACCACGAAATCTACTATCATTTGGGCCTGGTTTATGAAAAAATGGGTGACATAGCTGAGGCCAGGAGAAAATGGCAAAAGGCACTTAAGGTTAATCCCCTTTTTAAAGAGGCCCGGATTGCGCTTCAGTCGTACGATTGAGGAATAAGTAAGAACCCTGTCCTTTTTAAGATCATAGTCCTCACGTCTTAAACAACAAAACGCACGTTGCAAGATTCTTTACTTCAAATCTTTACATTTACAAAAAAACATTTTCCCCCGATAATATAAAATTATAATGCATTTTATGAAAACAAAAGCTCACTAAGAGGAGGGAGACATTTTTATGAAAAGCAAAGAAAAGGACTATTACCGGTCCCTGTACGAGGTGGCCATGGTAATAAATTCCAGCCTGGATCCGGCCACGGTCCTGGCAAAAATAGCGGAACAAGTTACTTTGGCCATAGAGGCCAAGGCCTGTTCTATAAGACTCCTTGATAAGCAAGGTAAACGGCTGCTTTTAGGGGCCTCTTATGGGTTGAGTAAGGGATATCTACGTAAGGGTGCAGTAGAAATAGAAAAAAGCGGCCTTGACCAGGAAGCCCTGGCCGGCAAGAGAGTTACTATCCGTGATGCGTGCACCGACCCACGATTCCAATATCCGGAAAAAGCAAGGGAAGAAGGCATTGCCTCGGTAATGGTACAACCCCTTATGATTGAAGATCGAGCTATAGGCGTACTACGTGTCTATTCCGCTACGTGCAGGGATTTTGCCCCTGAAGAAACAGAATTTTTGACGGTCATCGCTAACCTCAGCGCCATCGCTATTGAGAATGCCCGCTTACATCAGGCCCTTAAAGCAGATTACGAACTTCTGGCTGCTTATGAATACAGACTTTTTGACGATTAAAAAGGGGAGAAGAGCTATGAGAAAGGCAAAAATAGGTATAAACGGGTTTGGCCGCATTGGCCGCCAGGCGTTAAAGGCTATACTGGAAAGACACCCGGAAAATTTGCAGGTAGTGGCTATTAACGATCTGTTTGATGCGCCTACCAACGTCCACCTGCTCAAATATGATACCAATTATGGAATATTTAATGTTCCGGCAGAGATCCGCGACGGAGAAATGGTCGTTGGTGATTGGAAAATTCGTAATTTTTCAGAACGAGACCCAGCCCAGATACCATGGCATGAGGTCGAGGTTGACATCGTTATAGAATGCACCGGCCTCTTTCGCACCGGGCCCAGGGCCAATATGCACAGGGAAGCAGGGGCCAAAAAAGTAATCATAAGCGCTCCGGCCAAGGAAGAAGATATCACCATTGTTATGGGGGTTAACGAGGAGGCTTACGACCCGGTCCTCCACCATATTATCTCTAATGCTTCTTGTACTACTAACTGTCTCGCTCCCCCGGCAAGGGTCGTCAACAATCAATTTGGCATTGTGAAAGGTTTTATGACCACGGTACATGCCTATACCAACGATCAACGCATCCTCGATCTGCCGCATAAAGACCTGCGAAGGGCGCGCGCTGCGGCCTGCAATATAATTCCCACCTCAACTGGAGCAGCAAAAGCCGTAGCACTTGTAATACCGGAACTCAAAGGCAAATTCGACGGATATTCATTAAGGGTCCCTACGCCTACCGTATCCGTGGTAGATTTCGTAGCGCTACTGGAAAAAAACATCACTACAGATGACCTGGGGAAGGCCCTAAAAGACGCGGCTAACGGTCCGTTAAAGGGCATCATGTCTTATTCGGAGGATTTCCTGGTTTCCTCTGATTTTAAGGGTGATCCCCATTCAAGCATAATCGATGCAGAATTCACACAGGTGCTGGGAGGCAACCTGGTCAAAGTCGTCTGCTGGTACGACAACGAATGGGGTTATTCCTGCCGTCTTGCAGACTTAGCTAACCTTATAGCCGAAAAGGGGACTTAAAGCCATGCGCTAAAGAAAACCAGCGGAATGCCGATAAGAAAATAGAATCGTTAATCACCAAGCTAATCCATAAATAAGGACAATAGTGAAAACGGCATCCCGCTGGTTGATAATACCTGCGCTATGGGCTTATTTCACATGGGTAAGTCCCGGTGCAATGGCTTTAGATACCAATTGTGACAACTGCCATGCCTCCTACAAGGCCGTAGTTATGAAAGGCACACAGGATCAAGGTGCAGGGCATTGCACCCGGTGCCACACGGCCATACAGGCAGGCAATACCGGCAAGGCCGGATCAACCCCTTATGTTTATCACAATACCGGGACGGACTTAGCCGGTGGCAATTTTTATTATGTCGGTCTTCACGGTAGCCGCCATGGCCATAATGTGGATGGGTTTACGGATATAGGGCCGGATACTATTAATGCGCCGGGACTAAACGACCCCTCCTCGAACTTCACCAGCGTCCGGCTCACATGTGCCGGTAAATATGGCTGCCATGGCGACCGTACCAATATCTCACCACGCGAAGCCATGAAGGGAGCCCACCATGCCTACAACTCTGCCAAACCGTCCGATGGAAAGACGGTAGCGACAAGTTACCGGTTTCTGTCGGGGGTTACCGGAAGGGAGATGAACGAAGACGGCTACAAATGGGAATACAAGACTGCCACTGATAAGCATAACGAATACCAGGGGTCTGATAACTGGCGTGATCCAAAGAGCATAAGCTATTTATGCGGTCAATGCCATGGCAGCGATGCCTTGGGCGGCAGTACAGGTAACTTTCACGGTGCGGCTGGCATCGGGAGCAAGGGCCCTTGGTTAAGACACCCGACAGACATCCCCATCCCGGACGGGGAATTCTCCGGTTATACGGAATATAACCCGGTTGTGCCCGTTGCCAGACTGTATCTCGAGCGCACAAAAAATCCGTCAGAAGTGAACGTCTCGTCAGGCAATGAGGTGGTAATGTGTCTGTCCTGTCACCGTGCCCACGGTTCGCCCTATCCGAGTATCCTCCGCTTCGCTTACGACGAAAACATGTCCTCTTCAGGCTCTTGTCGTACCTGTCACCGCAATCACTAAAAATTTATCCAGCCACGAATGAACACGAATCTACCCCAATAAGGCAGGCATAATGAAAATTTATACAGGACCTTGTATCTATTCGAGTTCATTTGTGTCAATTCGTGGCCGAAATGGCTAAATCGGCATTTGATTCTTCAGCATGATGGCATATACCTTGTGTTGGAAAGGATGTACCTGGGGAAACTTTTCAAACAGCCAGCCTTCAAAAACGTTCTTATTGTCTTCGTAAACGATTATCTGCGCAGCCGGGTTTTTAGATTCATTAGAAAGTGATGTTATACCCTGGGGAGACATGGAAAAATTAGGCAGAAAATTTAACACCTGAATTTTTATCTTACTATTAGGAAGCGTGAACTCCTTGTTAATCCCCACCACATAATCCTTTTTTTCGTTCGTTCGTTTATTAACCACGGCTATCACCACCGCTTTCCATTTGCCCTGTACCTCCCGGGGGACAACCACCGGTGCGTGGCCTTTCGTAACCGGTCTTGACTCCGGTTTTTGTTCCCCCCTCTGGATAGCTTCAAGCATCTCCTTCGGGAATTGTTTTCCCATGGCCGGGGGCATTTGCCCTTGCCCGTCTGGAGCAGGTTCGCGCATAGACGGTTCAGAAGGCATCGCCGGCTTCTCTTGTGCCGTCTTTATGTCTTCCTTTTTCTGACACCCGCTGGCCAACAAAATCCCTCCCGCGATAAGCGGAACCGCGAGCATCCCGATTTTTTTAAACATATCCATTATCCTGTGCCCTCCGTATTAGTATAAAACCCCTCACGTGGCTGGACTAGAAACCACGGTGAGGGGTTCTAAGTTTATTATCTTATGACTCGGGAAACCGTTATATTTAACCTAACTATTGCACCAACCGCCCGGCCGGGATAAAGACCTGCAGACGATTATTATCGGCGTCAACTATAAACAGGCGGTAATCAGAAGCCACTCCTACCCGACAGGGGAATATGAACTTCCCCTCCTTCCACCCCTTTTCGCCTATCTCCCCCTGCCAGTTCCCGTTTCGGTCCAGGAGTACGATTTGATGCCGGTGAGAATCCAGGACGTAAATGCGCCCCTGTCCATCCACAGCTATGTCCACCGGAAATTCAGTTTCTCCGCGAAGATCCCCGCGCTTACTAACCTGGCGGATAATCTTCCCTTCTTTATCAAAGAGATAGACTATACCGCGCTGGGCCTCAAGCGCAACTATGTTACCGTCCTTAGCAACTGCTACCGCTGAGAATCCCGTGAACGGCGGTTCAGGAGGATTTATGTGGAGCTTATACGTTAGACTGCCATCAAAAATGTAAATTCTCTGGTTCCCTTGATCCACGACATAGAGATTGTCCTTATCATCTAAGGCCAGGCGAGTAGGCCAAAAGGATGAAGCATCAGGAAATCCATCCGTAAGAATGCTGCGTCTCTCGCCGGTCTCAGGATTATAACTGATAAGACCCTGAGCACCCCGCTCGCTGACTATAATCGTCCCCCGGCTGGTCTCTACAGCACTAATGGGTAACGCCATTTTGTCGGATTTAAATTCAGACAGAAACCGGAATTTACCCTCACTATCGCCAAAGAAAAGCAGGCGGTTATTGCCGGTATCAGTCACAAGCAGTCTATTTCGGGCGGGTGACCAAAAAAGTCCCTGTATCTGCTTAAATTTGCCCATGCCTTCCAGTTGTGTAAAACCAACCTGGAGGGAAAAGGGGGTCTTTTGCTGGGCAAAACAAAGATCAAGCGCCCCAAAAACCGATATAATGCTACACCACCCAAGGATAATTAATAAAAGCCTGATCCTGCCAAACATCAAAGCCATACCGCAAGCTCCTTAATCCCTTTTATGGCACTCTATACACAGTTCCTTTTTGCGGTCGAAATAGAGCATAAATTTATTTTCAGCAGTGTGCATCCCGTGACAGGTAGTGCAATAAGTCGGCTGGTTAGTCCGCGGATCTATAGATTTTTCCCTGAGGGGATGCGATAAGCTGTGTTCTCTTTTGTGGCAACTTAAACAGATATCAACGCCATCGCCTTTAAAGTAACGGGGCATATTTGCGGCGTGTGGATCATGACAATGGGAACATTTTCCCTCCTTGATAGCCGTACAGCGAATGCCCTTTTGTTTCTCAATGGATGCCTTCTCACGCCGGTCCGTGTCGGTATGGCAGGAGAGGCAGAGCCATTTCTCTTTCTTCCAGATAAGGCCTTTATCCTGCGAGGCATGAGGATTATGACAGGTAGTGCAGGCCTTACCTCCTCCGGCGTGAACATATATTTTAGACAGCATATCCTTCTTATTACCATGGCAATCAAGGCATAATGTCCGGCCGGTCAACTTTGTTGTAAGGGGCTTATTTGCTACAATCGTATCGTGGCATGCCTCACACTTTTGATCGACGAAAGACTGATGGGCTATAGGGTTGAAAACCCCTTTTTTGTTTGAGGCATGGGGATTATGACAGCTAGTGCAGTCGGCATTCTGGAGGGCAAAGGCCAGAGAAACCCCCTTACTCTTGCACTTAATGCCATGGCAATCCTGGCAAAGACGATTTATATTTTTCCTTACCAACCCTTCCTCCCTGGAGACATGGGGCTGGTGACAAGAAAGGCACTTTTTCTCCCGGAAGGGTGGTATGGGATAGGAAAAGGTAAGTTGCTTTTTTACGCCCTCATGGCAGTCCAGGCATAAGCTATTTGCTTCTTTGGCCAGTAGATTTCTGTGTGCAGAGGCATGGGGACTGTGACAACGCGTGCATTTATCATG
>Ga0068714_10004208_pt1 | contig 16346 bp, 10 predicted proteins | sample MTBNYHSulfiMetaG_FD_62988 | JGI IMG/M metagenome (GOLD analysis project Ga0068714, IMG submission 62988) | Enrichment culture microbial communities from rom New York Harbor, USA that are MTBE-degrading - MTBE-NYH (New York Harbor Sulfidogenic)... | ecosystem: Environmental > Aquatic > Marine >...
ACGGTCCACGTGGGGAAGCCATGATCGGTGAAAGCCAGGACATCACCCGGCACAACCCGCCGGAGCCACCCCTCCGGCACCGGCTGAGCTACGAGCACCTGCTCTACTGCATCTCCACGCTCGCGGTGGACGCCGAGGACACGACGCGGTTCCAGGCCGAGTGCGTGGCCGTGCTGGGAGAGGGCATGTCGGTGAGCCGCGCCTACATCTTCGAGCATCGCCACGAAACGGACACCATGGACAATACCCACGAGTGGTGCGCCGCCGGCGTGGAGCCGCAGATCGATCGGCTGCAGGGCCTGCCGTCGAGCGCCGTCCCATGGTGGATGGACACCCTCCGGAGCGGCCATGCCATCTGTTGCTCGGAGATCGAGGACATCCCCGACAAGGGTGCCGTGGAGATTCTTCGCTCCCAGGGCATCCTGTCCCTTCTCGTGGTCCCGGTGTTCCTCAGGGACCGCTACTTCGGATTCATCGGCTTCGACGACTGCCGTAGCCACCGGGAATGGCCCGGGGAAGACGTGGAGATCCTCCGGACCATCTCCCGGATCATCGCCAGCGTGATCGAGCGGCAGGGAGCGGAAGCCCGGCTCCAGGCGGAACGAAGCCAGCTTCTGTCCATCTTCGATAGCATCGACGAGCCGATCTACGTCGCCGACCCCCGGAGCTACGAGGTCTTGTTCGTGAACAAGGCCATGCGGGAGCTGCTCGGAAAGGACCCCCTCGGGGAGATCTGCTTCAGGGCGTTCCACGGCCTGGACGCGCCGTGCTCCTTCTGCACCAACGAGATCATCCTGGCTAAGCGTGAGGAGACCTACCGTTGGGAGCACCACAACCAGGTCCTGGGCAGGACCTTCGCCGCCCATGATCGGATCATCCGATGGCCCGACGGGCGAGACGTGCGCCTGGAGCTGGCCTTTGACATCACGGAGCAGAAACGGCTGGAAGAGCAGCTCCAGGCGATCCAGAGAATGGAGGCCGTGGGACAGCTTGCGGGTGGCGTGGCCCATGACTTCAACAACCTCCTCTCGGTGATCCTGAGCTATGCGCACTTCGTGCTCGAGGGGCTCAGGGAGGAAGATCCTCTCTACCGGGATGTACTGGAGATCAGGAAGGCGGGGGAGCGGGCCGCTTCCCTCACCCGGCAGCTCCTGGCCTTCAGCCGGAAGCAGGTGCTGGAACCCCAGGTCCTGGATCTCAACCAGACCGTGGCTGGCGTGGAGCACATGCTCCGGCGCCTCGTGGGCGAGGACATCGAGATCCTGCCGGTCCTCGCCCCGGACCTGGGCCGGGTGAAGGCCGATCCGAGCCAGCTGGAGCAGGTGATCATGAACCTGGTGGCGAACGCACGGGATGCCATGCCCACCGGGGGCAAGCTGACCATCGAGACCGCCAACGCGGAGCTCGACGCGGAGTACGCCCGGGAGCACGTGGTGGTGACCCCGGGATCCTACGTCCTCCTGGCCATTACCGACACGGGCATGGGCATGGACGAGGCGACGCGGCGGCGCCTGTTCGAGCCCTTCTTCACCACCAAGGAGCTGGGCAAAGGCACGGGCCTCGGCCTGTCCACGACCTACGGCATCGTCAAGCAGAGCGACGGGTTCATCTGGGCCTACAGCGAGCCAGGCCGGGGCTCGACGTTCAAGGTGTATCTCCCCCGCCTCCTGGAGGATGCGGAGCCGACGGCGGCGAGCCGGAGGGACGAGGAACCCATGGCCGGCACGGAGACCATCCTGCTGGTGGAGGACGAGGAGGCCGTGCGGGAGGTGGCTGCACGCATGCTCCGCGCCGCCGGGTACGAGGTGCTGACGGCGGCCAGCGGCGAAGAGGCGCTCGTGATCTGCGCGCAACACAAGGGAGAGATCCACCTGCTCCTCACCGACGTGGTGATGCCGCGGATCAGCGGGCCCCAACTGGCGGGGCGGATCCAGCGGCTCCGGCGGAACGTCCGGGTCCTGTACATGTCCGGCTACATGGACCACGCCATGGTCCGCCAGGGGGGCCTGGACCCCGGCACGAACTACATCGGCAAGCCTTTTGGCGGCAACGATCTCCGGCGCAAGGTACGTCACGCGCTGGGCGGCCTCGCGGCCCCCCGAGCGGGATAGGTCCTGCCCTCTCGAGGCACGACCAGACACGCAGGTCAACTACGGAGATGGTTCATGGATGGTGGAGAAACCGGGGTTCCCGGACCACCGGAGGGTACGCTGCCCGGCCTCGGGGAGGAGAGACCACCCCGGGCCATGGTGGTGGACGACGAGGCGCCGATCCGCCGGGCCCTGCGGCGGATCCTGGAGGGAGAGGGCTTTGAGGTCGAGGAAGCCGAGAACGGCGCGGAAGGGCTCGCCCTCCTCAAAGACTCCCTGGATGTCATCCTCCTGGACGTCCAGATGCCGGTGATGGATGGATTCGGGTTCCTCCGCCAGCTCCGACGCCACGAACGGTTCTCCGGGCTCCCCGTCGTCATGGTGACCGGATGGGAGAGGAAGGAAGACCGCCTGAAGGCCGCGGAGTACGGCGCGAACGACTTCATCGGGAAACCCTTCGAGGTGGCGGAGGTCCGCGTCAGAGCTTTGGCCCAGCTCCGGCTCAAGCGAGCCACGGACCGCCTGAAGAGGCAGGGGGAACTGCTGGAAGCCGAGGTGAAGAGGCGGACCGCCGCCCTCGGGGAAGCCCTCCGGAGGGAGAAGAAGGCGCGAGAGGAGCTCCACGAAGCCCACCTCGACACCATCCGGCGGCTGGTCCTGGCGGCGGAGTTCAAGGACAATCGCACGGCGGAGCACGTCGCTAGACTCGGGGCCTATTGCGCGATCCTGGCCAGGGGACTGGGAATGGACGGCGAGGAGCTGGACCAGGTGGGCCCCGCCTGCTCCCTCCACGACATCGGAAAGATCGGCATACCGGACGCCATCCTCCTCAAGCGTGGTCCCCTGACCATGGAGGAGCGGGCCATCATGCAGGAGCACACCATGGTGGGCGCCCGGATCCTCAACGACGCCGCTGCCCCCATCCTCCGGGTGGGCGCCAGCGTGGCCCTCACCCACCACGAGCGCTGGGACGGCACCGGATACCCCATGGGGTTGAAGGGCACCGAGATCCCCCTGTTGAGCCGGATCTGCGCGGTGGCGGACGTGTTCGATGCCCTCACCACGAAGCGCCCCTACCGGGAGGCCGTGTCGAACGAGGAGGCGTACGCCCACATCCGGCGGGTCAGGGGCCTGGAGCTGGACCCCCAGATCGTGGACGTGTTCTTCGAGTACCTGCCGGAGATCGAAGCAGCCCAGGCCGCCAATCCCGACGGGCAGACGCACGGACCGGGCGTCAGGCAGCGAGATCCGTTCGATGATTAGAGAGAGACCGCCTTTCCTGCACCATACATCGGCAACGCTTCTGCCAGAGCCTCAACACGAACGAGGGGGGGGATTGCTTTGTCGACCCTGGGGATGGAAACGAGGGGTTAACTGCCACTGCCAACACAGTGTGGTAGGACCAACGCTGGAGTAGATGAAGACGCCATTGGAACGGCTCAGGAAGCCAAAGCGGAGATAATCTCATGGCCGCGACGGTCACAGCCGCATTCAGCCAGTTCTTGGCAAACACGGTCAATCTTGACTCTGATCAGGTTGCCCGCGCTCGTACGAGTCGAGACTGGCTAATTACACATCTCGACAGGTTCCCGGATGTCTACGACGACTTCCCGACACTCTACACCGATGTCCATCTCCATTACGGTTCCTTTGCCCGCCGCACTAAGATCCGCGAACTCGATGACGTTGACATCCTGATCGGGGTGAGTGCTCTCGGCACCACCTATCTGGAAACGCGCGGTAGGATCGAGCTGACTGTCCCTGATGGCCTGGTCCTTCGGGGTCTTTGCCACGATGACTCGAACCTCCTCAACTCTCGGCGAGTCATCAACCGCTTCGTGAAGCATCTCGGGGACGTTCCCCAGTACCAGAAGGCCGAGATCAAGCGAAACGGAGCGGCGGCGGTCCTGAACCTCACCTCATACCCGTGGAGCTTCGATATCGTCCCGGCGTTCTTTACCAAGCCGGAATGGGACGGCCGCACCTACTACATCATCCCTGATGGCTCCGGTCACTGGATGAAGACGGACCCCCGAATCGATCAGGAACGCGTCACGGTGATTAACCAGAAGCACGATGGTAACGTGCTGAATGTCATTCGCATCGTTAAGTACTGGAATGCCAGGCCGACGATGCCGAGCATGCCGTCCTACTTGATTGAGACGCTAGTGCTGGCCTTTTTCGACGCCCAGTTGTCCAAGGCATCAGCTTTCGTGGACTTGGAGCTCCCGAATGTGTTCTCTCACATCGCAGCCTCCGTGCATGCCAGTGTAACCGACCCGAAAGGGATTCAAGGCGACATCAACACATTGACTGCGGACGAGAGGATCGCGATCTGGGCAAGGGCGCGAGCCGACGCTGCGAAGGCAGCACGGGCCCGCGAGCTGGAACGGGCTGACGATCACAGGGCATCAATCGCCGAGTGGGCCAAGGTGTTCGGGGCTGCCTTTCCGCAATACGGGTGACCGTGCCATGATCGATGTGCGCGCTGTGAACAAAGCACAATTCGATGCTGCCAAGCAGTGGTGGAGCAGTGTGGTTGGGATGAAGCTGCTCGTCTTCGGTCTAGGCGTGTGGGCGGTCTTTCTTGGGGAGCCTCCGCGCTATCTCCCCCAACTCGTGCTGGGTATCGCCTTGGCTGCCGAGTTCATGCAGCTGCGTTCCGACATCCTGAAGGGGAAAGCGGAACGCCTACTGCGGAAGTTGGATATCTGCCGCTCGTTCGGAAACGAACTCTCTCCAGCTGACCTTCGTGAACTCATCTACGACGTGCCGAAGCCCGTCCGGCAGCGTTTTCAGCACGAAACTGTAGAGGAGTCGTACTTCGCATCAACCGCAGATGTGGGCCCGCGGCGCGCGGTGGAGAACCTCGTTGAGTCAGCGTGGTACACCGGCAAGCTCGCGACCCTAATGGCTCGACTCTACACCGGACTGATTGTTGTTCTAGCCAGCACAGCGATCGTGGCGTTAGTAGTGTCTTCGAGAGAGTTCTCGGATGTGTTGCGGCGGGAGTATGTGACTCGAGTTGTGACATCGTGGCTACTCTTGATCGTCAGTCTCAGCATGCTACGAGCTGCCTGGGGTTACAGCAGGATGGCTCAACACTCCGACAGGACGATGACGGCATGTGAGCATCTGGGGTCTGTCGTAACCGAGCGAGATGCTCTGTCCCAATGGCACGAATACCAGGTCGCGAGAGCCTCGTGCCCATTGATACCGAAATGGCTGTGGGACCTAAAGGGCGAGTCCTTGGACGATGCCTGGCGTACGGCGATGGATGAGAGCGGTCGCGAGGCGGGCAGCGGCAGTTGACAAACAGTTGCCGCCTCCGCTCGCTTCGCGAGCTGCGGAGTGCACGCCTCGCTTGCCGCTCGGCGCGCCGGCAACTTCTGAACGTTAAGCGCAACGGCAAGCCGAAATGGAAGAGGGAGGCCCCCTCCGAGGAGTGGAGGACTCAATGATGCAGAGTCGCTGTTGTGGAACTAGCTTCCCAGACAGAAGCCGATGCGTGGCCGGACAGGAGAGCCAGAACCGCATTCCTGTCCTGCTTATCGCTTGATTGTCGTGCCCTGCTGAGGAGCCTGAGTGTCCGTGAAGGAAGCCACAGCTCGCATCAAGATCAACAAGCTGCTCGAAACAGCCGGATGGCGTTTCTTCCCGGCGGGCGACCAGCCTGCGAACATCCGGCTTGAGCCCAGCGTCGCCATCAAGGCGGCAGATATCGAGGCCCTGGGCAGCGACTTCGAGAAAACTAAGAAGGGCTTCGTCGACTTCCTGCTCCTCGACGCCAGGGGCTTCCCGCTCCTCGTCCTAGAGGCCAAGGCCGAGGACAAGAACCCCCTGGTCGGTAAGGAACAGGCGCGCAAGTACGCCCGCTCGCAGAACTGCCGCTTCATCATCCTCTCCAATGGCAACCTGCACTATTTCTGGGATCTCGAGCGCGGCAACCCGTACCTCATCACGTCGTTCCCGACCCCCGACTCCGTCGTCGGCTACCAGAAGATCGTGCCGGACCCGCAGCGCCTGATCTCAGAGGCCGTCGGGGACGACTACATCGTCCTGACCCAACGGCCGACCTACCAGTCCGAAGCCGGGTGGAAGAACGAGGCCGAGCGAGCGGACTACGTCCGGGCGAACAGGCTCCGCTTCCTGCGCCCCTACCAACTCAAGGCGATCCACCGGCTCCAGGCGGCTGTAAACGAAGGCAAGGAACGCTTCCTCTTCGAAATGGCCACCGGTACCGGAAAGACCCTGACGGCCGCTGCGGTCGTCAAGCTCTTCCTGCGCACCGGCAATGCGCGCCGCGTGCTGTTTCTGGTGGACCGGCTTGAACTCGAAGACCAGGCCAAGAAGGCCTTCGCCGCGCTTCTCTCCGCCGACTTCCAGACGGTGATCTATAAAGAGAACCGCGACGACTGGCGCAGGGCGGAGGTCGTAATCAGCACGGTCCAGTCGCTCCTGTTCAACAACAAGTACCAGGGGCTTTTCTCACCAACCGACTTCGACCTCGTCATCTCCGACGAAGCGCATCGCTCGATCGGCGGGAATGCCCGTGCCGTGTTCGATTACTTCATCGGCCACAAGCTCGGCCTGACAGCGACCCCGCGCGACTACCTCAAGCGCTTCGAGCAGGCCACCCCCACGACGCGCGACCCACGCGAGTTCGAGCGACGCATGCTGCTCGACACCTACCGCACATTCGGCTGCGAGAACAGCCAGCCAACCTTCCGCTATTCTCTCCTTGACGGGGTCAAGGACGGCTACCTCGTCAATCCGACCGTGGTCGACGCCCGCACCGAGATCACCACCGAACTGCTCTCCGAAGAGGGCTTCGTCGTCACCTTCACCGACGACGAGGGCGAAGACCAGCAGGCGGCTTTTAAGCAGCGCGAGTTCGAGAAGCGGTTCTTCTCCGAGGCGACAAACCAGCTCTTCTGCAAAACCTTCTTGGAGCACGCGCTGCGCGACCCGGTCAGCGGGGAGATCGGCAAGTCCATCATCTTCGCCGTCAGCCAGAATCACGCCGCAAAGCTGGCGCAGATTCTGAACCAGATGGCCGACCGCATGTTTCCTGGCAGGTATCAGTCCGACTTCGCCGTTCAGGTCACCTCGTCCATCCCCGACGCCCAGCAGTTCACCATCAACTTCAGCAACAACAACCTGCTCGGCTCGGGCAACTTCATCGCCGCCTACAAGACCAGCAAGGCGCGGGTGTGCGTCACCGTGGGCATGATGACCACCGGCTACGACTGCACCGACATCCTCAACCTCGGCCTGTTCCGTCCGATCTTCTCGCCGACGGACTTCATCCAGATCAAGGGGCGCGGCACCCGGCGGCACAACTTCCTGGAGCAGCTGTTCGACGACAGCGTGCGCGCCGGCGTCCAGCACCCCGAGAAGTCCGCTTTCAAGCTCTTCGACTTCTTCGCCAACTGCGAGTACTTCGAGGAAGACTACGACTACGACGAGGTCCTGAGGCTCCCCCGGCCGGGCATCTCGACGGGAGGTGGGGAGGGTGGAGACGGCCCGGGGGTCCTGGGCGGGATCTATGAGCACCTCGGCGCCGACATCCTCTCGATGGTCAAGGAAGAGGCCATCGGCACCGAGGGCATGAAAATCGACCGGATGTTCTTCGAGAAGTTCGAAGAGACCGTCCGCGAGAACGAGTTCGTCGCCCGGGCCGTGGAGGCCGGGCAGTGGGACCGCGTGATCGACTACGTGAACCGCGAGGTCTTCGACAAGCCGGAGGAGTACTACACTCTCGACAAGCTGCGTAAAGCCGCCGCGGTGGACCGCCGCCTCACGCTGCGCGAGATCCTGGAGAAGATCTTCGGCCTGATCCCGCGCTTTAAGTCGAAGGACGATCTGCTGGAGGAGGAGTTCGCCAAGTTCGTCGCCGACTACAAGCCCGAAGAGGCCATGGCCATCCCGGCCATCAAGACCTACTTCAAGGCCTACGTTACCAGTGGCCAGATCCGCGACATCATCGACCGCCGTCAGTACACCGACCTGGCGACCAACCCCGTATTCTCGACGCGTGACTTCAAGGCCGTACCGGCGAAGTACCGCGCGCTTGTACCCGAGTACGTTAAGGACTACGTGTCCCTCAACCAGTTCGCAGCCTAAGGGACGTTCATGCTCGATACCGACACCAAGCGACGCATCGACACCGCCCGCGACATCCTCGTGGGCAAGGTGCCCGACCCAAAGAGCCAGGTCGAGCAGATCACCATCGCGCTGATCTACAAGTTCATGGACGACATGGACGCCGAGAGCGAGGAACTGGGTGGCAGCCGCAAGTTCTTCGCGAACGGCTACGCCCGCTACGGCTGGGCCAAGCTGATGCGTTCGGGGCTCGGCGGCCACGAGACCCTGAACCTCTACGCCGAGGCCATCGCCAAGATGCCGGAGAACCCCGGCATCCCGCCGCTCTTCCGCGACATCTTCAAGAACGCCTATCTGCCCTACCGCGACCCGGAGACCCTGCGCGCCTTCCTCAAGATCATCGACGAGTTCGAGTACGACCACTCCGAGCGCCTCGGCGACGCCTTCGAGTACCTGCTCTCCGTGCTCGGCTCCCAGGGCGACGCCGGGCAGTTTCGCACCCCGCGCCACATCATCGACTTCATTGTTGAGGTGGTGGACCCAAAGAAGACCGAGACCGTACTCGACCCCGCCTGCGGCACCGCCGGGTTCCTGATCTCGTCGTGGAAACACATCCTCAAGGCCAACACCGACAAGGACGGCAACAGCACGCTGACCCCCGACGAACGCGGGCGGCTGGCGCTAAACTTCAAGGGCTACGACATCTCGCCCGACATGGTGCGCCTCTCGCTGGTCAACCTCTACCTGCACGGCTTCAGCGACCCGCACATCTACGAGTACGACACGCTCACCAGCCAGGAGCGCTGGAACGAGTACGCCGACGTCATCCTCGCCAACCCGCCGTTCATGTCACCAAAGGGCGGCATCAAGCCGCACAACCGCTTCTCGGTGCAGAGCAAGCGCAGCGAAGTGCTGTTCGTGGACTACATGGCCGAACACCTGACGCCCGGTGGCCGCGCCGGCATCATCGTGCCCGAGGGCATCATCTTCCAGAGCCAGACCGCCTATAAGCAGCTGCGCAAGCTGCTGGTGGAGGAGTCGCTCGTTGCCATCGTCTCGCTGCCCGGGGGGGTGTTCAATCCGTACTCCGGCGTCAAGACCTCGATCCTGATCCTGGACAAGTCGCTGGCGAAGCAGAGCGCCACCATCGGCTTCTTCAAGATAGAGAACGACGGCTACGGCCTCGGTGCCCAGAGGCGCGAGATCGAGAAGAACGACCTGCCGCGGGCGCATGCCGAGATCGCCGAGTACCTGCGGCGCCTGCGGGCGCGCGAATCGGTAGAGGAGTTAACGCCAACCCTCGGGTTGATCGTGCCGAAGGAGAAGATCGCGGCGAATGGCGACTTCAACTTGAGCGGGGAACGGTATCGGGAAGGGACGGCCAGGAGTCACACCTTTCCGCTGGTACGGATCGGCGATGTCTGTACGGTGAATCCGCGCAAGAGCCAGCTGGCGGACCAGAATCCCGCGACGGGCGTCTCGTTCGTTCCAATGGCTGACCTCAACGAGCACCGCATTTCGTTTTGGCCCAGCGACGAGAAGCAGCTTTCCGACGTCTCGGCAAGCTACACCTACTTCGAGGACAACGATGTCCTTCTCGCGAAGGTGACCCCGTGCTTCGAGAACGGCAAGGCGGGTATCGCTCGCGGCCTCCTCAATGGCATCGGATTCGGCTCAAGTGAATTCTATGTGTTGCGAAGCAACGGACAGGTCCTGCCGGAGTGGCTCTACTTCTGCGTCATGCACCCGCTGTTCCGGGATGCCGCTATCGCACAGATGACCGGCACCGGCGGGCTGCAGCGCGTGCCACGGAACTATGTGGAGGACTTCCAGATCCCCCTGCCACCCCTGGAGATCCAACAGGAGATCGTGGCGGAGATCGAGGGCTACCAGAAAGTCATCGACGGCGCTCGTGCCGTGCTCGACAACTACCGCCCCCACATCCCCATCCACCCCGACTGGCCGATGGTGGACATAGGTGAGGTGTGCACGCTCCTGAACGGTCGGGCCTTCAAGCCGTCAGACTGGGAGAAGGCGGAGAGTGGTGGGCTGCCCATCGTCAGGATTCAGAACCTCAACGATCCCACGGCTGCGTTCAACTATTTCACTGGGGAGGTGTCCCCTCGCAATACCATCGAAGCCGGTGAGCTGTTGTTCTCGTGGTCCGGTTCCCGGGGTACTTCATTCGGCGCTCATATATGGCCCGGACCCAGGGCAGTTCTCAACCAGCATATCTTCAAGGTCGAGTTCCCGTCCGAGCGCGCGAACAAGGTCTTTCTCCTGCACGCATTGAACGGCGCAGTTGTGGAGGTCGAAGACAACCTTCACGGCGGGGTCGGTCTCGTGCACATCACAAAGGGGGATCTTGAGCGCATCAAGATCCCGCTCCCGGCCCTTGCGCAACAGAATGCTGCTGCAGTCGAGATCGAAGCCGAGCAGGCGCTGGTCGCCGGCAACCGCGAGCTGATCGCCCGCTTCGAGAAGAAGATCCAGGCCACCCTCGCCCGGGTTTGGGGAGCGGACGAGCCGGCCTCGCCGGAGGGGTAAGCCATGGAAGAAGCCGCCGAGCTGGGCAACTACCTGCCGCTCTCCTTCAAGAGCCCGAAGGAGCAGGAGTACATCGAGTTCCTGTGGGACGCGTTCGAGACGAACTACACCCACGGCAAGTATCAGTTCGCCTTCCTTGCCTACCACATGCTCACAATGAGCTTCGTCTACTTCAACATCTGGCAGATCAAGCAGACGGAGCCCAAGGACTTCGCGATGGGGCTGATCGGTTTCGGCAAGGAAAGCGAGAAGAGCCTCCTCGAAGCGACCTCGCCCTTCGTGTTCAGCACCGTGAACGAGCGCAGCATCCTGCGCTTCCTCAAGCTCATCGCCTGCGACAACGCCAAGATCGGCACCTACGTCAAGCTGGTCGACGACCGGAACGCTACCGCCCACCCCAACGGGAATATCTTCTTCAGCACCCAGGCCGCGCTCGACGCCAAGATCGCCGAGATTCTCCGCGTGGTGGACGAGATCCAGGGCCACTCTAAGCCGGTCATCGAGCACTGCTACCGGGAGTTTCTTCTGCACAACCACGATCCCGAGGAGCGCGAGTATCCCGAGGCGGCCGACCAGATACGGGAGATCTTCATCCACGGTCATTACCTGTCGCAGAAGGATGTCGAGATATGCTTGGGCTTCGACCTGGCGAGCTTGGGCGACGGAGCCTCGGCCGAGTACGTCAGGGCGCTACATGAGGCGCTCCTCAGCGGCTACGGACCAGATTTTGAACGCGCCCAACCCGTGGCGTCGCCCCCTGGCTCGGTGGTGCCACAATGATCGTTCTCGAAGAACTCCTGACATGGTCCCAGGAGCGGCCGCCCTGGCAGCGTGATGCGCTTCGCCGCCTCGTCCAGAACGGCGATCTCTCAGACGACGACCTTCACGTGCTTACAGAGATCTGCAAGAGCGCCCACGGTCTCGCCGAAGAACAGGACATCGTGCTGTTGGCCAAGGAACACGTAACCGGAGCGGGGACCGGGGCCGCGCCCGTCTCGCTCACTTCCATCTTTCATCATCGCGGCGTGAACGCGCTCGCGGAGGATCAGACACTGAGGTTCTCGCCCAAGCTCACGGTGGTATACGGCGACAATGCCGCCGGGAAGACCGGGTACATCCGGATCCTGAAAGGCGCCTGTCGTGCGCGCGGACAGGAGAAGATCCTGGGCAATGTTGTCTCGGGGGCGGCGCCACCCATGCCCGTCGTGTCGATCAAGTACCAGGTCGGAACCGAACCGGAGCTGCGGGAGTGGGCCGGGACCGGGGAGGATGACTTCATCTCTCGTGTGAGTGTGTTCGACACGCATTGCGCCGCCGTCTACCTCACTGAGAAGACCGATGTCGCGTTCCGACCCTTCGGGCTGGACCTGTTCGACAAACTGGTAAAGGCATGCAAGGCCGTTCGTGGCCAGCTCGAGAGTGAGCAGCGCGCACTTGCTTCGAGCGCGCTGATCACGGTGCAGAACGAAATTCCCCAGGGAACGGCGGTCGCAAAATTGTTGGCGAATATCACCTCGCTCACCAGGCCCGAGGCCGTGCAGACGCTGGCGCGTCTCTCGAAGGATGAGGAATCCCGCCTGGCGTTCCTGGAAAAGTCGCTTCTGGATTTCCAGGCGAACGATCCTGAGAAGCTGACGCGGCAACTCAGCCTTCGCGCAGGGCGTATCCAGGCGCTGGCCCGGCATCTCACGGCGGTTGAATCGGCGTTATCTGCGGACGCACTCAACGCCGTCTTCGATGCGCGCATCGAGGTGCGCCGAAAGGGTGAAGAGGCCAAGAGGCTCCGGGTCGCGACGTTCCCGGCGGGCATGCTGGACGGGACAGGGACGGAACCGTGGACGGCCCTCTGGGAGGCGGCACGACACTTCTCGCACGACCACGCGTATCCCGGCCAAGCGTTTCCAGTGGTCACAGATGATGCACATTGCGTCCTGTGCCAGCAGAACCTTGATCACGAGGCCCGCGAGAGGCTCAGGCGGTTCGAGGCGTTCGTCGCTTCGACTTCGGAGCAGGAACTCCGGCAGGCCCGTGATAACTTGACGCGTCTGCAGACCGGCTTCGCCGAACTCAAGACGACGACCGAGGCCATCGACGAGGCGATCAAGGAGATCCACATCGAGCATGCGGAGGTGGCGGACGCTGTCAGGGGAACACTCGCCTCCAACGAGAGGCGTCGCAATGCCGTCTTGGTCGCGCTCACCGAGGACAAGGAACTTGCCGCCGATGGTCCGGCGCTGGCGAGGATCGCGCACGAAGTCGATGCGCTCGCAGGACAGATCGCGGAGCGGATCGAGACCCTGCGCACGAGCGCCACCGACGACACCAGGAAGCGCATGGCCGACGAGGCGCAGGAGCTTCGCGCCCGGAAGCTGCTCGCGAAGCACCAGCAGGTCGTATTGGATGAGATCGAACGCAAAAAGAAGCATGCGGCCTACGGTCTTTGCATCGACGATACGAAGACCCATGCGATCACGCAGAAGAGTACGGCGGTCACGAGGACGGCCGTATCCCAGAAACTGAAGAAGGGGTTTCAGGACGAACTGGAGACTCTCGCCTTCCGCCATGTCGAGGTCGAACTGACGGAAGCCGGTGGCGCGGAGGGCGTGCTCTACCACAAGCTGGTCCTGACCCGCGCACCGGGCGTTGAACTGCCCAGAGTCGTGAGCGAAGGTGAGCAGCGTTGCCTTTCCATCGCAGCGTTCTTCACTGAACTGAGTACCGCGGACGATCGTTCAGGCATCGTCTTCGACGACCCTGTCTCGTCCCTCGACTACAAGTGGCGGGAGGGCGTGGCGCGCCGGCTGGTACAAGAAGCGAAGACCAGACAGGTCATCGTCTTCACTCACGATGTTGTCTTCCTGCTCCTGCTCAAGCAGTTTGCCGAGGAGCTGAAAGTCGATCAGCTCGACCAGCATGTCCGGCACCTGTCGAGAGGGGCCGGCGTCTGTGCTGAGGAGTTGCCGTGGGTTGCACTCAAAGTCGCCAAGCGCATCGGCCATCTCAAGAGACTCCTCCAGGATGCGGAAACGCTGCACCGGGACGGTCATCAAGCGGCCTACGAGCGCGAGGCAGGCTTGATCTACGGCTATCTGCGTGAGGCATGGGAACGCGGGCTCGAGGAGTGCCTTCTTGGCGGCGTGGTCGAGCGGTATAGACCTGGCGTTCAGACCCGGCAGATCGGCAGGATTGCGGACATCACGGCGGAGGACTGCCGGACCCTGGAGATCGCCATGACAAAATGCTCCAGGTGGCTCCCGGGCCATGATCAGGCCGCCGCGGCGCGGGCGGACATCCCTGAACCCGCCACGCTCAGGGCCGATATCGACACCCTCGAGAATTGGGTGAACGGCATCCGCAGGCGGCGTGGGTAACTCAGCGCGCATGGTCGAGCGGCGCAGCATATCGGTTGCAGAGGACGGTCCGATCCGGGGTCTGCCGCTGAGCCCGGGCGCTACGTGACGAAGCGACCATCTCCTGAAAGGAACCGCGAGATGTGTCGGGGTTTTGCACGCCGACTTGGAGGCTCTTGCCGCAGCGCTTAACAACGGGTTGCCGCTTCGGGCGCTACGCGCCCTTGCCCTCCGCTTCGCTCCGGGACATGCCTTCGGCAAGTCGGCAACCCTGGGACGCTAAAACGTTAAGGAGATTCTGAGTAAGCTCCCAGGTTGAGGATCGCCCGTTTCCGATCACACGATGCTGGAGGGTTGCCGGCTGCGGGTTGCTTGGCGGCGCTCATTATCATTTGGCTGGGGACAGTGAACGCCTACCGGCATGGGTCGGCGGTGTTCACGATACCTGCTTTCGCGACGCTGCTCGGAGGGGCGATCGCGTTCTATCTCGCAGCGTCCCTGATCCTGCCTGACGAAATCGGTCCCAAGACCGATCTCGCGCAGCATTTCTCGACGATCCGCCGGCCTTTCTACCTCGTCCTGGCCAGCACACCGGTTTTGGAGCTCCTGGACACGCTGTCGCACGGGGTCGACCACCTGATACGTCTGGGGTGGGCCTATGGCGCGCTCGTGGCGTTGACGCTCGGGGGTTCTTTGGTCGCGGTCATAGGCTGGCTCCTCGCGAGGGGGCCGGCGCCACATCCTCGATAAGCCGCCGTAGCCGAGGGAGCAACACGCCCTCCATCCCCGCTCTACCGCGCGCCTCGGAACGAGCTATGTTGAACGCGTAGTTCCTATCCTTCTCGGGAGGACGCGGGTATAGGCGGCGCAGCAGCATCCCGCCCGTCCTCAAGCCCGGCACGGAACGGACGAGATCCATGGTCAACGCCTTGATCGGTGCCCTCGCCCTGGGCCTTCCCCTCTGGTTCGCCTACCTGGACAGGGGCGCGTTCCCGCAATTGCTGTGGGTACGGCCCGGTGACCCCACGCCCGGCTGGGGACGGGCGGTGGTCTTCGTCGGGGTCGCCCTGGCCGTCCTGGCCGCGCTGGCGGCGCCCATCGCGGGCTTCCACCCCGAGCACTGACGGAGGCGGAGGGCCTTCCGCGAGTCTCCCATCTGAAGGGAGGTGACCGATGGTGGTTGGAACGAGGCGAGACGGCCTGAGGGCTCTGGCGCTCCTCCTTCCGGCCCTCGGGCCGGTGGGGTGCACGGAGTACCTCATCGAAACCACCGTGAACCCCGATGGGAGCGGCCTCCGGGTGGAGAGGATCCAGGTGGAGGGGAACGACGGCGTGGAAGCCTCTCCGGCCCAGTACCCCCTCCTCATGCACACCGGCCCCCGGGAGGGTTGGAGCCACCGGGTGGAGGTGGAGGAGAGGGGAGACACCGTCCACGTCTTCGATCGCCGGTGGCCAGTGGAGGACCTGGACGCCTGGTCCCGCCTCACGGGGAGCGTCCAGATCGACGGAGCCACGCCGGACAAGGCCGGCGATCGCCTCGGGTACGTCACCCTGGGGAACATCCGGTTCCGGAACCACGTCCAGGTCGGGCTGGGGGAGGTAGGCGACGGGAGCCGGAGCTACACCTACCGGGAGAGCTTCGCCTGGGAGGACGCCCTGGACGCCGTCGTGGAGTACTTCATGACCGATGTGGACCGGGCCCTGTCGGCCCGGTACCCACGCCTGTCCGAAGGTGAGCGGGGCGGGATCGTGGGCTTTGCCCGGGCCCGCTACTGGGTGGCCGTGGAAGAGGGGCTTCTCGATGACGACAAGAAGGAGGAGGAGCTCATTGCCGAGGTCGTGCGACGGACGGCGGAGCGGGGGGTCAGGGTCGTACGGGTCCGGTATCCGGAGGCCGGGGAGGAGGACCTCCGGGAGCTCCTGAGGGGGGTCCTCCTGGACGAGGACGAGGAGCGCCTGCTCACCCTGGTCCGGGAGCTGCCGGGGCTGGAGCTGGCGTTGAACGCCGAGTTCGTCGTTCGCCTCGACCTGCCCGGCCAGGTCACGAGCACCAACGCCCACAAGCGGGAGGGGACGACGCTCGTCTGGGAGTTCGGCCCCGGAGACGCCCTCCGGGCCCCCGTGGAGATCCATGCCGAGTCGGTGGCCCGGCAATAGGCGGCCTTGGGAAAGGAGCACGACCATGCGAAGCTCGAGCTGGATGATTGCCCTACTCCCTGCGGCCGTCCTCTTCCCGGCCGGACCCCTCCCGTGC
>Ga0068714_10004209_pt1 | contig 16345 bp, 14 predicted proteins | sample MTBNYHSulfiMetaG_FD_62988 | JGI IMG/M metagenome (GOLD analysis project Ga0068714, IMG submission 62988) | Enrichment culture microbial communities from rom New York Harbor, USA that are MTBE-degrading - MTBE-NYH (New York Harbor Sulfidogenic)... | ecosystem: Environmental > Aquatic > Marine >...
CCAGTACAAGAACGCCCCGGTGGTGGGGGTTCTGATGGCCGAGCTGATCGAGGCCTGCGAGAAGGGCCGGGACCACGACCGGGACCCGGTCAAGTTCACCATGAGGTACACCGGCCGGGAGTGCAACATCGGCTTCTTCAGCCGGTTGAGGGAGATCAACCAGGACTCCAGCTTCTCGGTGGTCGGCTAGCAAAAGCACCCCCCGAAGGGGGGCCTGGCAGACAAAATAAACTTGGAGGGTGTCATGGGAATTAAACCGTTACCTATTTTGGCGTTGATCATGGCCGCGGCCCTGATCGCCCTGGGGCCGACCACGGCGGCCGAGGCCAAGGACATCAGCCTCAAGATGGCCACCGCCGACGGCAGCAAGGGCACCCCGGCCGGCGACAGCCTGGACTACTGGGCCAAGCTGATCGAAGAGAAGTCCCAGGGAAAGATGAAGGTCAAGGTTTACTACCAGGGCGAGCTGGGCGGCCAGCAGGAGACCTTCGACCAGTTCATCATGGGCGACATCGACATGATGCTGACCTGGCCCATGACCTCCTACGACAAGCGGATCGGGGTCCTCTACACCCCGTACATGCTCCTCAACTGGGAGGACGCCCTGACCGCCTTCAAGCCCGGGGGGTGGATGAACCAGATCATGGACGAGCTGTTCTCCGAGCTGGGGCTCAAGTTCTTCGGTCCCTGGCCCGAGGGCTTCAACGGCGTCGCCACCCGGGGCAAATACGCCACGACCATCGAGGGGGCCAAGGGGATGAAGGTCAGGACCCCACCGGCCTTCCCCTGGTCCGATACCGTCCAGACCATGGGCTACCAGACGGCCGACATCGCCTGGAACGAGCTCTACACCGCCATCCAGACGGGGGTGGTGGACGGCGACTCGGCCAACATCATCTTCTGGGACTACGAGTACTTCCGCGACGTGATAAACTACTACGTCCATACCAGCCACAGCTTCATGCTGGCCCTGCTGGCCATGAGCAAGAAGTCGTGGGACAAGCTGGCCCCGGAGCAGCAGGCGGTGGTGGCCGAGGCGGCGGTCATGGTCATGGAAAAGCAGTTCAAGGATGGCCGGGCCCTGGACGAGAGTTACCGGCAGAAGGCCATCGACCACGGGATCAAGTACATCCCTCTCAAGCCGGAGGAGCACGCGGCCTACATCAAGGCGGTTCGGGAGAAGATCTGGCCGAGGATGGACGAGGTGGTGGGCAAGAAGATCATGGACCAGGTTCGGGCCAAGGCCAGCAAGCCCTAGCTCGAACATTTCACGAAGACCGCCGAAGGAAGGGGAGACAGGGTTGATTGGAACTGTTGCCCGGGCCGTGAAGCGGTTCCGCCCGGTGACAGCCGATCGCCCTGAGCGGATGGGAACGATTTGGCGGACTTCGCCCCCTTTGGAGTGAAAGGAGCAAGCCGAGTTGGCCGCATCTGCCGCGTTGGGCGAGACTCGCCAGAGAGTAACCATGGCTTCGTGCCCCGCGCCTAACCCCTGCAACCAACTCGACTGGTGAAAAGTCCGGGCTGATCCGACCGGGCCGGGCCCGGCCAGGCTTCGGCCCCGGCCTTGGGCCGGGGCCGAAGCCGCGGCGGGGCCTTCCCCGGCGGCCGGGGGGAGGCTTGGGAATGTTTTGGGAGAGGACCGACCAGGGAACCAGACAAACCCTCAGGGTCGTCTGCGTCGTCCTGAGCATCGCCGTGGCGGTGCTGATGGTGACCGAGATAACGGCCCGGTACTTCTTCACCCACTCCTTTAGGGGGTTGCCGGAGATATACCTCCTCCTGGCCATGTGGCTCTACATGCTGGGGGCCGGCCTGGCCAGCGCCAACAACTCCCATCTCCGGATCGGGATAGTGAGCCACCTCCTGAAGAACCCCCGGGCCCGGTACGCTCACCGCCTGGTGGTGGCGGGCCTGACCCTGGTCATCGCTTGCTACTTTGTCTGGTGGGCCCTGGGCCTTATCCTCTGGGCCTTTGAGCGGCCCCAGACCACGCCCATCCTGAGAATGCCCTGGCTGACCTCCCAGGCCAGCATCATGGTCGCCGGCCTGCTGGTGGCGGTCTACGCCGTCCGGGACTTTATCAAGGCCTTGAAAAGCCGCCACCAGGATGAGTCGGCGGCCCCGAGCGGAACGGAGGGCTAGGCCATGGTCGCCCTGGCGGCAATCATCTGCTTGATCGTCCTGATGCTCATCGGCGTTCCGGTGGCTTTCGCCTTTGCCGGAATGACCATTGTTCTCAGCATCTTTTACGAGGTCAACTTCCAGTCGTTGATGCTGACCGGTTTCTGGTCGATGAACTCGGTCATCCTGATGGCCCTGCCCCTGTTCATCATGACCGGCTACCTGATGCAGAGCGGCGGCCTGGCCAGCCGCCTGATCGACTTCATCGAGTCGATAGTGGGCCGGGTCCGGGGCGGTCTGGGGATGTCGATGATTCTGGCCGCGGCCATCTTCGGGGCCATCTCGGGCACGGCCAGCGCGGCCGTGGCCTCCATCGGCTCGGTGATGATCGGCCCCATGGAGGAGCGGGGCTACTCCCGGGCCTACACCAGCGCCCTCCTGGGGATCTCATCCCTCCTGGGCATCCTCATCCCCCCCAGCATCACCATGATTCTCTTCGCCGCCGTCACCCGGCAGTCGGTGGCGGCCTGTTTCGCCGCCACCCTGGGCCCCGGCATCCTGCTCATCATCGGCCTCTGCCTGGCCAACCTGGTTATGTACTCCCGCTACAAGCCAAAGAAGGCGGCGGTGGTCAAGACGGAAAAGGTGGAGGCCAAACCCCGGTTCCTCCCGGCCACCGGCCGGGCCCTGCCGGCCCTGTCCCTGCCGATAATCATCCTCGGCGGGATCTACGGCGGCCTCTTCACCCCCACCGAGGCGGCGGCCGTCTCGGCCATCTGCTCCTTTTTGGTCGGGGCCTGGGTCTACCGGGAGCTGACCAAGTCCACCTTCTGGCAAAGCATCGCCTCAGCGGCCGAAACCACCGGGGTCATCCTGATCATCCTCCTCTTCTCCCTGGTCGTGGGGCGGATCATGAGCATGGAGAGGATCCCCCAGGAGATCACCCGGTTCATGGTGGAGACCTTCAAGAACCCGGCCTGGATCCTCCTGGTGGTCAACGTCTTCCTGATCCTGGCCGGGATGATAGTCGACGACCTGAGCGTGACGGTCATCATCTCCCCGCTCTTGCTCCCGGTGATGTTGGAAAGCGGCGTTCACCCGGTCCACTTCGCGGCCATCGTCGGGACCAGCGTGGTGATCGGGGCCAACAGCCCGCCCACGGCCCCGATCCTCTACATGGCCTGCCGCATCGGTGAGGTGGAGATCCACGAGACGGTGGGGCCGGCGGTCAAGCTGATGGCCTGGGTGGCCCTCCCGGTGGCCCTGATCACGACCTACGTGCCCGAGGTCTCCCTCTTCTTTCCCCGGTTGTTCGGGCTGCTGTAGGAATCCGGGAGGTGAAGGCGAAAAAACAGGTCGACCAGGAGAAGGATGATGAGACAAGGGGATCGGGACCGGGGTATCGGGCTGATCCAGGCCCGGAAGAACCACCGCTGCTATGGGATGGGGTTGGGGATCATGATCCTCGACGACGTCTACCCGGGGTTCCCCGGCGACGTCAGGAACGCCTCTTCTTATAGCTACAATGTTCAGTACGAAATAGTCGAAGGCGTCGACATCCAGGCCCTGGTTTTTGCCGAGGACAAGTCCGGCTGCCTGGAGCCGATCAGGCGGGCGGCCAGGAACCTTGAACGGAAGGGCTGCCGGGCTCTCTCGGCCGAGTGCGGCTACTTCGCCTTATTCCAGAGAGAGATCGCCGCCAGCGTGGACATCCCGGTGTTCATGTCCAGCCTCCTCCAGGTCCCCTGGGCGCAACGGGTCATCGGCCCCGACAAGGTGGTCGGGGTATATGTCGGCTCCAAGTCCGCCGTAAGGGACGAGCACCTGACCGCAGTGGGAATAGAGCCGGGGAGCAACTACGTGATAGAAGGGGCCGTAGATGACGGCACCTGCAAGGAGTTCGAGAACTTATGGATAGAAGGGGTTCGGCCTGAGGTCCCCCGGGCCGACTACGACAAGGCGGCCGAGGAGTTCGTCCAGCGCGGGGTCGAATTTTTCAACCGATATGGGGACATGGGGGCGATGGTCTTGGAGTGCACCGGGTTTCCGCCCTTTGCCAGGCGGTTGCAGCGAGCGATTGACATCCCGGTGTTCAGCTTCTCCACCTTACTTGATTACGCTTACTCCGCAGCCGTCCACAAGGGATTCTATGGCCACGTCTGAACAACGGATCCCTTGGGTGGCCCTGGAAAGATCAGGGCCGGAGAGGATGGAGGCCCATCCCCTCCGGGGCCAAGGCCGGTTACTCAACCGGTTTGAAGGTCTCCACGGTCAGCTTGTTGTCGCCGTCCTTAACTTCCTCCACCGGGCCGGTGATTTCGACCTTTTTACCCACCTGCGCCTTGAGCTCCATGGCCTTGTCGCCCACGAGGAGCAGGGTCTGGTCCGCGGTCTCCAGGCCGAGGGTCCCATCGTCATTCAGGATAACCTCGCCGGTCAGGGTCATCTTCTCCGCCGCGGCGTAGGCGCTGAAACCTAGGACCAGAGCCACGGCGGCCACGAGGCCGATCAGCAGAATCGCCTTCCTGTTGGACTTGAACATCTTTCCACCTCCCTGGGCAGTTTTTTAACCAGCGCGGGTCTGAGGCCCGCTGATGGAGGATTTAGCATCAAATATGCCAATGCAATTTATTACTTTTTAATGGAAGAATATCAAATGAGCGTCGATTCCCTGGGGAAAGGCGGATTCCGCTGCCGGGCCGGCTCGGCCAGGCGGCGTTGAGCAGGGCGGTCAAAGCCCGCCCCTGAACGGGCCGGGCTCCGGCCTTCCCGCCCCGCCGGGGCTCAAGGGGCCGAGGCTCCCCTGGTGTCAACCAAAAAGGTAGGAACGGTAAGGGAAACGGCCGGTTGATTTCCGGTGGAGCGGTTCTGCGGAAGCCTGTCTTCCTCTCCGGAAACCCGGCCTTGAAGCGAAGGGCGGGGTCCCCGGGTGGCTTGCGGCCGGCTCGGCCAAGGGGAGGTCCGAGGCAAGGTTCCGGGGATAACCGGTCCAGGGACCGGCCTCTTTAGCCCGGATATTTCATGAAGAACGCCAAAGAGGATGGTAAATTGATAGCCATCTCAATCGGATACATAGAGTTAGGGGCTATTTTCCGTGGTGACAGTTTGTAACCTTTGCCAGGTGGGGAATCTTTGGCGTTCTTCACCCTGCGGGCGAGCCGAGTTGGCCGCATCTGCTGCGTTGCGTGACACTCGGCATAGGGAAACTATAGCCTCGTGTCCCGCGCCTTGCATCTGCGGCCAACTCGACTCGTGAAATATCCGGGTTAGGCGAGGACCCGGAGGCCGGCCCGAGGCCTGTTTATTGGGTCTTGGCCGGAGCTTGACCGCCCCTTTCTCTTCTTACCCTTCTAATCTGGACCAGGAGCAAAAGCGCAAACAGCAACAAACCGCCGGCCAGGAAGAGGAAGCCGAAGCCCCCACCCCAATAGTAGGACATGACGCAGAAGGCGAACAACATCCCGGAGGTAAGGAGGCTCAGGATCCTTTCGGGACCGGTGAAGCGGATCAGGCCTACCCCGTAGATGGCGCAGGTCAGGCTGACCAGGGCGATGGGAATGGCGACGAGGGAGCCGATGGCCTTGGGCCAGTTGACCACATGGAGGTTAAGGATGGGGTTGTAGACGATCAGGTAGGGGATGATGAACCCGCTTGCGGACAGCTTGAAGGCGTTGAAGGCGGTTCGGAAGTAGTTGGCCTCGGCAATCCCCGCCCCGGCCAGGGCCCCCAAGGCCACCGGCGGAGTGACCGCCGAGATAATGGAAAAATAAAAACAGAAAAAATGGGCCGAGATGGGCAGCACGCCCATCTTGATCAAGGCCGGGACGGTGACGATGGCCACCAGGGAGTAGGCCGCCACCGGGGGCACCCCGCAGCCCAGGATGATGGAGACGACCATGGTGAAGATCAGGGCGATGAGAACGTTGCCGCCGGAGAGGACCTCCACCAGGCCGGCGATCTTGGAGCCCAGGCCGGTGGTGACCAGGGTTTGGGCGATCATGCCCACCACGCACAGCGAGACCCCGATCTTGGCCCCCACCAGGGCGCCCTTGGTCAGGCAACTGACCAGCTCCCCGAAGCTGGGCCGGGTCTCCTTCCGGATCAAGCTCAGGCCGATGGCCACGATGATGGCCCAGAAGGCGGCCAGCATGGGCGAGAACCTGAGCAACAGGAGGATGATGATCACTCCCAGGGGGGTAAGGAAAAGGGGCAGACGCCTCAGGATCAGGCCCAGGTCGGCCTTCTCCTTGGGGGCCTTGATGCCGTTGGCCACGGTGAGGACCTGAACCCCCACAAAAATAGCCAGGTAGAAGAAGACCGCCGGCAGCACCCCGGCCAGCATGATCTCGGCATAGGGCACTCCCACGAAGAAGGCCATCAGGAAGGCGGCCGCACCCATGACCGGGGGCATGAGCTGCCCCCCGGTGGAGGCGGCGGCCTCTATGGCCCCGGCCAAGGCGGGACGGTAGCCCACCCGCTTCATGTAAGGGATGGTGAAGGCCCCGGTGATGGCCACGTTGGCCACCGCCGCGCCGGTGACCATGCCCACCAGGGAGGATGAGACCACCGCGGTCTGGGCCGGACCGCCTTCCAGGACCCGGCCCACCACCTTGCCCATCTCATATAAAAAATCCGTGACCTTCAAGACGCTTAACAAGGCTCCGAAGACCACGAAGAGAAAGATCTGGTTGGCCGAGATGGATAGAAAGGTCCCGTAAACCCCGGTCAGGCCGATGCAGAGGTAGGAGACCAGGTAATCGAAGTTGAAGGCCCGGTGATGGAGGGGACCCGGAATCTGATGACCCCAAAGGAAATAGGCGATGAAGAGAACAGCCACTATGGGCAGGGTCCAACCCCAGGCCTGGCGGGTCCCCTCCAGAACCAGGACCATCAGCACCAGCCCCACCACCACGTCCATTGGGTCGGGATAGCCGACGACCTCCTCCAAATGCTCCAGGTTGAAACCGACGTACAAGGTGGCGGCGACCCCCAACAAGGCCAGTCCCGCGAAAACCAGCCTCAGCCATCCTTTGCCGGTTCCCTTGAAGCCGTTTAAAAAGACCAGGACCAGGACAAAAAAGAGGTGGATGTTTTGATGCTCGAAGCTGCCCACGAACAGATACTGGGTGGAGATCATGTGATAGAGGAAGGCGGCCAGGCCGGTGAGCAGGAAGAGGAGGTTAACGATTCTTTCGGAGACCTTTTCCCGGGCCTGGGGCATAACAGCTCACCTCCGGAGAGCGGGCGGCGATAATAACCGGGTAAAGCCGGGGGGCCCGGAGCGACGCTCCAGGGCCCCCGGCGGGGATCAATCGACCAGGCCGGCTTCGGTATAGGCCTTGAGGGCCCCGGGGTGAATGCGTTTGGGGTCCCAGCCATAGGCCAGGGACTTGAGGGACATGAGCTTGCCCAGGGCGTGGTAATCCTTGAACTCCTTGACCCGCTCGATGATCAACTTAGTCACCTTATAGGCCGCTTCTTCAGGGAACTCCGGGAAGACCACCCAGGCCAGGGGATCACAGAAGACCTCCAGGGGCTTGGCCTGCCCCTCCAGGGTGCCGGCCGGGAGGTCGAGATGGGCGATGGGGATGCCCTTGTCGATGACCTTTTGAATCGCCGACTTGCCCCAGGAAACGTGGTAGAGCTTCTTCCCCGAGGCCAGAAGCTCGATGGTCTGCGGGCTGGCTTCGAGCTGGCCGGAGATGGGATCGGCGTATCCGCCGATGATGGCCGCGTCCACCAAACCATCCAGAAGGGCCCGGGCAGCCGGCGTGGTCCCCACCTTATCGACCTTGATCTTTTCCTTCAAACCCCAGCCGTGCTCGAGGATCATCTCCGGCTCGATGGTCCACAGGATCTGAGGCGCCCGGCCGAGGGCGATCTTCTTGTCTATCAGGTCCTCGGCCTTCTGGATCTGGGGGTTGAGGGAGGCCAGCCAGACCGAGCCCAAGTTGTAGTTGGCCAGGAGCATGACCGAGGGATACTTTTTCTCAAACGGCTTTAAGCCGTTCACCGCCAGGTAGTTGATCCCCTCGGTGTAGGACATGATGGTTTTGGTCTTGAGCTCGGGCTCCTTGTTGAGCTTGCGGCAGTTGAAGACCAGCCCCGGAGTCTCCGAGGCATTGATCTGAAAGTCCTGGCTGTACTTCTTGCTCATCTCCTCCAAGGCGGTGGATAAAACGTAGGACCCTGTTCCAAAGGGGGCGGAGATCAGATCCAGTTGGAGTTTTTCGGCAAACGCCAGGGGAGACGCCAGCAGGCAGGTCAGAACAGATAAAATGATCCCCATGGTCAACCTTTTCATCGGACCCTCCTTCTCCTTATCAGTTTCAAGTTGACGGGCCCGCGGTTCCGGCCGCCAAGCCCGTACATGGTCTGAGCCTATTTCAGGGCTTGGACCACTCCATCGTCCAAGAGACGAGACACCTCCTCCTGGCTGAACCCGTGGGAGGTCAAGATTTCTTGGGTATGCTCGCCCAGGGCAGGAGGCGGAAGCCTCACCCCGCCCGGGGTCTCGGACATGGACCAGGGCGGGTTCTGAATCTGCATCGGGCCGGCCACGGGATGGGTCATGGTTTTTAACAGATCCAGGGCCTGGATCTGGGGGTCGGCCAGCATCTGCTCCACCGAGTTGATGGGAGCCGCCGCCACCTGGTGACGGGCGAAGATCTCCAGCCATTGGCCGGTGGTCTTGGTGGTGGTCACCTCTTCGACCCGGGACTCCAAGGCGTCGTAGTTCCGAACCCGGTAGACCACCTGGCTCAACTGGGGATCATCGCCCCATTGGGGCTTGCCCAGGGCCTGGCAGAACCTCCCCCAGTGATCCGGGGTGGCCACCACCGAGATGTAGCCGTCCTTGGTCTGAAAAGTTTGGGAAGGGAACATCATCGGGTTGCGGGTCCCCAGACCGTAGGGGATCTTGGAACCCATGAGGTGGAGGTAGATGAAGTTGGTCATCAAGGCGAAGAGGCCCTCGACCAGAGAGGTTGTCACCCTTTGTCCCCGGCCGGTCTTTTGGCGGTGGTACAAAGCCCCCAGGATGGCCATGCCCAGAAACATGCCCCCGCAGATGTCCACCACCTGGGGTTGGACCTTGGCCGGGCGGCCGCCGGGGTCGGAGGTGACCGCCACCAGGCCGAAGAGGGACTGGATGATCAGCTCGAAGCCCGGCTTGTCCCGGTAGGGTCCGGTCTCCCCAAAGGCGGAGAGGGAGGCATAGATGATGTCCGGCCTGATCTCCCTGACGGCCTCATAGCCCAGGCCGAGCCGGTCCATGACCCCGGGCCGGAAGTTCTCCACCATGACGTCGCATTGGCGGACCAGACGGCGGGCCACCTCCACCCCTTCCGGCCGCTTGAGATCCAGGGCCAGGCAGCGCTTGTTCCGGTTGGAGCAAGAAAAGTAGGCGCTTTGACCGTCCCTCAAGGGCGGGGTGTGCCGCAGCGAATCGCCGCCCCCCACTTTTTCGACCTTGATCACGTCGGCGCCCATGTCGCCCAGGATCATGGTCCCGTAAGGCGCGGAGAGGACATGGGAGAAGTCCAGCACCTTCACCCCATCCAAGGGTCCTTTGAGGGACATCAGCCTTCCTTCCCGACAAGGCCGCCCGCCTGGGGCTTGCGGCTGCGTTGGATCAACCTCCCACAGCTTGTCTGGAGGTGGGACACCAGGATCTGGCGGACCTTTTCGCCGTCGCCTTTTTTCATGGCCGCCAGCATCTGGAGGTGCTCGTCTATGTAGGGCGGAATATCCTCCGTTCTGAAGGGGAAGACGCTGCGAAAGACCAGGACCCGGTCGAAGAGCTGGGTGATGATCTGGCAAAGAAAGCTCCAACCCGACCATTGATAAAAATCCAGATGCCACTTGCGGTTGAGGAGAAAGTACTCCCGGGGCTTGTCCACATAGCCCATCAGGTCCTGGTTGAGGTTCTCCAGCTTGATGATCCCCTCGGGGGTGATCCGCTTCGTGGCCAGAAGGCTGGCCTTGCCCTCCAGGTCATAGCGGATCTCGAAGATCTCTCTGAGCTCCTCCTCGGTGATGGCCTTGGCCACAACGGCCCCCTTGTTGGGCTCCGAGACCACCAGACCGGAACCTGACAGCTCCCTGATGGCCTCCCTGATGGCCACCCGGCCCAGGTTGAGCTCCTTTTCCAGCTTGGCCGGAACCAGCCTGGTGCCCGGGGCATAGACCCCGTTGAGGATGGCCTCCTTGATGGCCTCGGTGGCGATCTCGGTCATGGTTCGATAGGAGGGGGTGTTGATCATCTTCAATCCTCTCTGGACGATGTGAGATTATAGAAAATATAAAATCTATAATGCAAGACTTTTTCAACGGGCGGTGGGGTCCGGCGTTCCGGGGGCAAGGAGGAACGAGAGGTCGGGGGCTCGAAGGATGGGGGCGGGGGCTTGGGATTTGCTTTAACCGGTTGGAACTACGTCCTGATCCCCCCTCACCCTGATCTTTTCCCCCGCGGGGGGAGAGGGGCCGGGGGGCTTTTACCCGGTCTAGAAAGCGGCCTTCAGCTCCAGGAAGGCGGCCCGGCCGAAATCGCCAAACTCGGTTCCGGGGTCCAGGCCGGCCTCCCGGAGCCCGGTCTGACGCCCCAGGCCGATCAGGGCCCCCAGCCTGAGATCGAGCCACTCCTTGACCTCCCAGCTCAGGCCGGGGCTGAGCAGGGCCGAGCCGTCGGTCAGGGACTGAACCCAGAGGAGGCTGCCGCGGACCAGGGGATGGAACTCGTAGCTCAAGCTCAGGGCGGTGTACCACCGGCCCACCAGGAAGATCTCCCCGGCCCTGAACTCCGGTTCCTCCCTGACCTCCTGGTAGCCCGAAGGGGAGCCGGCCCCGGCCCCGTTGTGGTGGAGCTCGACAAAGACGTCCAGCCCGAAGGGGAACCGGTAGTCCAGCCCGAGCAGGGTTCTGAGCCTTAAGTTCCGGTCATCCACCAGCCGGGCCAGGCCCTCGGCGTACCAGCCCGCGCTTAAGATATCCCCGGCCAGGTTGAGCCCCAGGGTGGGGCGGCCCAGGGACCAGCCCAGGTAGCCGGAGAGGTTCCAGCCGCTGAAGACCTGCCCCAGCCTGGCCACGGCGATTCCCCGGGAGAAGTCCTGGCCGTTGGCCACCCCGATCAGCTCCACCTCCCGGTCAGGACCCCAGGGCTTGGTGAGTCGGAGGGCGTCGACCCCGGCCTTGTAGTCGGAGTAGGTCAGGAAGAGGGGCAGGGGCCCGAAGATGTCGGTGGGATTGAAGAAGCGGCCCGAGCCGTGGCCGATGACCTGCCGGCCCAGGCCGACCCCCAGCCCGGGGAGGCGGAGGTTGAGCCAAAGCCGGTCCAGGTTCTGGGCCAGGAGGAGATCTTCGCCGGAGGCCAGGATCGGGTCCAGGTCGGTCAGGCGGAGGTCGATCTCCCGCTCCGGGTCCTGGCTGGTGGCCTGGATCCGGTCGCCCAGGAGGAGGGTCAGCTGGTAATGGGCCTCCAGGGTCAGGCGGGAGGAGAGGGAGGCCTTGAGCCGGCCCCTGGCCCGGCCGAGCCCGAGCCAGCCCTCGGCCAGGGGGTTGGACTGGTAGATCCCCGCCCCGGCCAGGTCCAGGGAGAGCTCCAGCCGGTCCCCGCCCCGGGCGTGGGGGGCCGGTCCGGCCAGGCTCAAGGCCGCGGCCAGAAAAAAGGAGAGCAGGGGGAGGGCTCGAGCCGGCCGAAGGACCATCATCTAGATTCCGCCACAAAGGCAACAAATGCCTTTGTTGCTAACGGCCGGCAAAAGCGTGGTTTTGCCGGCCTTACGAGCTCTTACGAGCTCGGCGCGCCCTGTGGGCGGGCATCCCAAGTTGCCTTGAAAGAGCAACGTGGAATCAGCCCCTGACCTGATCCGACTCCACCCGACCGTCCCGGAGCCGGACCAGCCGCCTGGCCCGGTCGAGGACCTTCTGGTCGTGGGAGGAGAAGAGGAAGGTCACCTGCAGCTCCCGGTTGAGCCGGGCCATGGTCTCCAAGAGATCGCCGCCGGTGACCGAGTCCAGGTTGGCCGTGGGCTCGTCGGCCAGGACCAGGGCCGGCCGGCTGACGATGGCCCGGGCCACGGCCACCCGCTGCTGCTGTCCGCCGGAGAGCTCGGCCGGCCGCCGGGCCTCCAGACCGGCCAGGCCCACCTCCCGGATGATGGCCCGGGCCAGATCCCGCCTTTCCTCCCGGGGCTGGCCCTGAAGGAGCATGACGTACTCCACGTTCTCCAGGACGGTCAGGACGGGGATGAGGTTGTAGGCCTGAAAGACGAACCCGATCCGGTCCCGCCTGAGCCGGGCCAGGTCCCGTCCGGAGAGGTCGGTCAGGTCCCGGCCCTCCACCTTGACCGAGCCCCCCGAAGGCCTGTCCAGGGCCCCGATGAGGTTGAGGAGAGTGGTCTTGCCCGAGCCGGAGGGTCCGGCCACGGCCATGAACTCGCCCCGCCGGACGGTCAGGTCGATCCCGTCCAGGGCCCTGACGTTCCCCCCCTTGAGGACGTACTCCCGGGAAAGATCTCTGACCTCGACCACCGACTCTTCCACCTGAAGCTCCTGTTCCAAAAGGTTCATCAAGGCATCCCCTCCCCAAGTGAAATTGGAGCGGTTGTTGAAAACCCCCTAACCCTAACCTCTCCCCCTTTCCAGGGGGAGAGGGGACGGAGGGCGGGCCGGAGGATAGGGGACGGCTTAGGTTGGGCCGGCCAGCCCCGGGGCCTGAACCGGCCGGATCTGTCGGCGGGGTCGGGGGAGTGACCCTGAGACCGCTTTAAGGAGGTAACCGTGTTCTCCAAGCCCCGTTTTCTGCCTCTCAAAGCCAATTTAACAGGTTGATATATCAAGGCTACTCATGCCTCAGGGCCCGGACCGGCTCCACCCTGGCCGCCCTGAGGGCCGGGCCCAGGGCCACCAGCGGGGTCAGGACCAGAAAGACCAGGACCATCGCCGCCGCCTGGCCCGGAGCCAGGCTGGGGTGAAAGGCGTTCCCGAAGCTGACCCCCAGGGCCTCGACCCCGCCCAGGACGACCCCTCTCCGGCCCAGCCAGAAGGAGATCCCGACCCCCAGGCCCAGGCCCAGGGCGCAGCCGACCACCCCGATGGAGCCGGCCTCGGCCAGGATGAGCCCAGCCAGCCTCAGGGGGGAGGTGCCGATGGCCCTCAGGACCCCGAACTCCTTGAACCTCTCCAGGAGGGACATGGACATGGTGTTGACGATCCCGAAGGCCACCAGGCCGAAGATGAGGACCACCGAGATGGCCAGGTAGAGCCCCTGGAGATCGAGCATGGAGGCCACCACCGGGACCAGGGCGGGCCAGGCCCGGACGTCCAGGCCCAACCCCTCCAGGGGGGCCAGGAGGGAGCTCAGCTCGGCCCGGTCAAGCCCGTCGACCTGGAACCTGAGGGCGATCTCGTGGAAGGCCCCGGGCAGGCCGATGATCTCCTGGACCAGGCCCAGGGGGGCGATGACCGATCTTTCATCCAGGGAAGGGTTGCCGGTGTAGATCACCCCGGCCACCCTGGCCAAAACCGCCTCCAGGTCGCCGGTCCCCACCCGGGCCACGGTCAGGACCAGCTTGGAGCCGGTCTCCAGCTCCATCCTCCGGGCCAGGCCGGTTCCGATGAGAACCTGGTTGTGATCGGCCGGGTAGGCCCCGGCCACCAGCCGCTCCTGCCAGTTGGTCACCTTGGGCTCCTGGCCGAGATCCACCCCGATCAGCTCCACGTTGGCCGAGCGGTCCCCCATGGCCGCCAGACCTATGGCAAAGAGCCTGGGCGCGGCTCCGGCGATCCGGGGGACCGACCTGGCCAGCTCCAGAACCTTGCCCCCCTCGGGGATGGTCAGCTCCTCCTGCCTGGTCTCCCTGAAGCCGGGGGCGTGGACCTGGGCCTGGCCGAGACGGGAGGCGGTCAGGGTCTCCACCAGGTGGCGGTTCATCCCGGCCATCCAGGCCAGGGAGAAGAGCATCGTCCCCAGCCCCAGGCCGATGGCCAGGGCGGTGATCAGGGTCCGGCGGGTGTTCCGCCAGATGTTCCGCCAGGCCAGGAGGAGGGTGGTCAGCATTATTCTGTCCTCAGGGCCACGGCAGGTTTCATCCGGGCCGCCCGGAGGGCCGGGAAAACCCCGGCCGCCAGACCGGAGAGAAGGATGAGGAGGGGGAAGTAGAGGTTCCCGGTCCAGCCGTTGGTGGCCGTCATCTCGGAGATGACCACCCCGCCGTAGTCGATGGGCTCCGAGCCGACAGGGATGCCGTAGAAGGTGGTCAGATAGTTGAGGAAGGCCCCGAGGGCCACCCCGAAACAGACCCCGATGGCGGTCAGCCAGCCGGCCTCGCCCAGGATGACCGCCAGCAGCCGGGCCGGGGAGGTCCCCAGGGCGAGCATCACCCCGAACTCGCGAGTCCTTTCCAGAACGGTCATCATCATGGTGTTGGTCACCCCCAGGATGACCACGGCCAGGATGATGACCAGGGTGACGTAGAGGCCCAGCCGGTCGGTGCTGATGGTCTGCTCCAGCTCAGGCAGGACCTGGGCCCAGGTCAGGAGCTCCAGCCCGTCCGGAAGAGCGGTCGAGCCGACCAGGGAGGGCAGTTGGTCCAGGTCCCGGACCAGGCCCACCACCCGGTGGACCCTCTTGCCCAGGACCAGCATCTCCTGGGCCTGATCCAGCCGGATCAGGACCAGGCCGGAGTCCATCTCCTCCGAGCCTGATTCCAGGATCCCGACGACGGTGAACAGCTCGGCGGCCATGGACCCGTCGGCGGCCTGGGTGACGAAGCTGACCTGGGCCCCGAGGCCGATTCTCAGCCGGCGGGCCACCCCGGAGCCGAGGATGATCGGCCAGTCCCCCTCCGGCTCGGGGCCGGGACTGAACCAGCGGCCCTGCCCGACCTGGCTGGAGAGGGTGGTGACCCGGGGCTCCCCCTGGGGCTCGACCCCCATCAGCTGGACCCCCACGGTCCGGTTGCCGGCGGAGACCAGACCGGCCGCCTCCACCCGGAGGGTCAGGCCGGTGACGCCGGGCTTTTCCCTCAGCTCCCTAATGACCGAGTCGGGGTCGGGGACGGACTTGAAAAGGGAGGGCTTGTCCTGATAGCCCCGGGCCACGACCTGGAAGTGGCCGCTGAAGGTCCTGGTGGCCAGGTCGGTCATGTGGCCGTAGGTCCCCTCGGCCAGGCCCACGGAGAAAACGATGGCCGCGGTCCCCAGCCAGATCATGAGGACGGTCATCAGGCTCCTGAACCGCCGCCGGGTCAGGTTCCGGAGACCGATCAGGAGGGAGGACCACATCTCACTCCCCCCGGCGGAGGTTGGACAGGGAGAAGAGGCTGTCCGGAAGGGGCTGGTCAAAGGCCAGCTCGCGGTAGATCATCTCCGTCCGGCGTCCCTCCTTGTCCTCGGAAAGGGGGGTGATAACCATCCTGGAGGGGATGGTCCGGCCGCCCAGGTCCCTGACCTCCTTAAAATCCATCAGGCGGACCTTCCTCCCCTTCTCGTCGTAGTACTCCTGGCTCAGGGGAAGCTTGGTCCGGGCGTCCACAAAGGCGACCACCTTGGACCAGGTCACGGCCGCATCCTCCTTGGGGACGTAGACCAGGCCCACCCGGCCGGGGGGCGGGTCGGCGACCAGGTCGACGTGGTAGTCATTCTCCCAGGTGGTCTCCTTGACCAGGTCGTCGTTGGTCAGATCGGAGCCCATCCAGGCGCTCATCATCATCGAGGGGGGGATGCGGATGGTCTTGCCGATCTTGGGCAGGTAGTTCCACATCTCGGAGCCCCTTTTGAGGGTGGCGGTGCCTTTCTCCTTGGCCGGAGAGAGGATCCTGATCAGGGTGTAGTCCATTCCCCGGGTCCAGATCCTCATCTCCAGCCGGCGGGTGTAGTGGGGCGAGACGATGGTCATCTCGACCACCCCCTGGCTGGTCTCGGAGCGGTAGAGGCGGTCCAGAAAACGGCTCAGCTCCTTGGCGCTGATCCCCTGGGCCCGGCCCGGGCCGGGAAGGGCCAGGAGGAGGAGGAGAGCGACCGGGAGGAGCAGCCCCCCGAGCCGGCCCGCCAATCCCCGGAAAGGAAGAGTCTCGGTCATGGGCCTGCTCCGCCGGGCCTGCCCCTGGGCCTGGCCCTAAAAGGGTTGAGAGATCTTTGGGGCTCGACCCGGCCGGATCTCACGGGACCATCCCCCGGATGAGGGTGGCGGTGAACTCCCGGCCCCAGGCCCGGAGGTCGG
>Ga0068714_10004210_pt1 | contig 16337 bp, 16 predicted proteins | sample MTBNYHSulfiMetaG_FD_62988 | JGI IMG/M metagenome (GOLD analysis project Ga0068714, IMG submission 62988) | Enrichment culture microbial communities from rom New York Harbor, USA that are MTBE-degrading - MTBE-NYH (New York Harbor Sulfidogenic)... | ecosystem: Environmental > Aquatic > Marine >...
CCTGGAAGTGAATGTTAATAAGAAAAAGCATGTTACCAATATGCGGGCAAGCGGTTCAGATGAAGCTTTACGTTTAGAAAAACCCCGGGACTTTTCTCTCGAACAAGCCCTGGAATTCATTCAGGAAGACGAATTAGTTGAGATTACACCAGAAAGTATTCGTTTGAGAAAAAAACTCCTGGACCATCATTCACGAAATCAATACAGAAAGAATTTAGCCTAGTTATTAACACTATTGCTCTGCGCAGGATTTAACCTTGGATTTTTTTTACTGTAAATATAGTATTATGGTATAATAAATAAATTTCAATCTAATTATCATTGAACAAATACTTTCTCTTTTATCTGTTATGTAACTGGAGATATTTAATGGGATTAAATATAATTAACATAAAAAATTTTATAGACAATATAATAGAAAATGCATCAGAAAATGCTTCAATTGCAGCTATGGATATGGCTTATCAGGAAAAAGCCAATACCGTTACTCATGGTATAGGAGCTGTACTGAGCATTGCCGGTTTTATTGTCCTACTTTTTATGGCGATTACTAAAGGGAACATCTGGCAAATAATTAGTTTCAGTATTTATGGTTCAACGTTGGTAATTCTATACCTGATGTCCACTATCTACCATGGTTTATTAAATACCAGAATAAAAAGAACTTTTCAGGTGTTTGATCATTCAGCCATATATCTGTTAATTGCCGGTTCTTATACCCCAATAACACTTATATCTTTACGTGGTCCCTGGGGATGGACACTTTTTGGATTGGTTTGGGGAATTGCTCTAATCGGCATACTCATGAAGGCTTTCTTTTTTAATAAGACACAGGTGGTTTCTGTATTACTATATATCTTTATGGGCTTACTTATTATTATAGCAATCAGACCACTTCTCAAGGCCGTCCCTGTAGAAATGTTATTATGGATTATTGCTGGGGGATTACTTTATTTGTTAGGTATCTTCTTTTTTCTGGCACCTAAAATTCCCTATCATCACACCATCTGGCATCTCTTTGTTCTGGGTGGAAGTATCACTCACTTTTTGGGTATCTTGTTCTACCTTGCCTGATAAAATGGCTACTTTTGACCGGAAACATTTTATCAGAGTATTTTATGAAAATATAAATTTTAAAACTCTTTAAAAACCCTGGCCAGAGAGCTTCCCGGTGCTTTTAAATCAAGGTCTAAAAAATAACCAAAAGGAGTCTGGAGGGTCTGATAGTTTGCATCTTTCAGTCTTTTTTCCGCATTATCAAATATTTTTACGGTAAACTTTGGATCAGCTTTACTCAATGATAGATGGGCAAAAGAATGCAATACAATATAATTGGTATTATTTTTTTTGGCAGCCCATTTTAAATTTTTAATGAGTTTCGTCTCAACTTTTTCCATTTTTTCTTCATCTTCTTTTTCTACCTGTATAAATCCAACCAGAGCATTTTCTATTTCCTTATTTTCCTGGTATTCTTCAACTGTTTCTAATGTCTTACTTCTCGTTCGATAGGCAAATTGATCCGCATAGATCATCAATAATTTCATATTTAAAAGCCTCGGTTATTTTTTTAAACTCTCTACAGAAAAATTTCTTCTATCTACAACTATTGAAACAACAGCATATCCTTACCTCTACGTCATTGCTAATCATATCATAATAGCCTACTTTTTTTGATATCCTTGCAAAATCCATCAAAATAGTATTTTCCTAAATCTATCTTGGGATATTTTTTAGAATATTTTTCTTTCTATACGCCAGGTACTTCGACCATTTCTATTATCCTATCAGGACATATTTTAGCACATAAACCATAAGATATACATTTATTTATCCTTAATTGATTCATTCTTTTTTTCTGCCGATCAGTACACTTGAAAATATTATTCGTTTTATTTATTCATATACATATATTATATGGTAGTATATAGTCATGTGAACACAAAATTAAATGGAAGATCTCTATTATTAAGAACAAAACAGATTACAAAATATATATTTATTCCCAAAAATTCTTATAAGGGGTATCGAATGGTTTTACGTACTAATAAAATAATCATGATATTATTTGTATCAATATTGTGTGTGGGGTGTGATCAGATGACCAAGTTTGCTACTAAAAATCTAATGGAGCCAGGTTCAATCACCAGCCTGCTAGGAGATACCATCAGGTTGCAGTTGGCAAATAACAAAGGCGCTTTCCTGAGTTTAGGTTCATCTTTGTCCGATGAATGGCGATTCTGGATTTTTACTGTATTCGTTTCCATTACCCTACTCATCTTACTGATTTACTATCTGTTTTCTAAATCCTTATCACTCTTATCATCTATTGCCCTGTCTTTGATTATCAGCGGAGGCTTCAGTAACCTTATTGATCGTATTCTCTATAAGGGGATTGTAATTGATTTTCTTAATTTCGGAATAGGAAATTTGAGGACCGGGATTATTAACATTGCCGATATCACCATTACCTCAGGCGTTATCCTGATAGCCTACTCTGCTCTTATCAGCAACCGGAATAGATCCAAACTCATTAAGATATATCCGAATAACTAAAGTATTCTTTCAACTTGTCTTTTTTCTTCGCAATTTTAAAACTCAATTGACCTCTTAACATTTAACCGTCTATCTGATAGGACAGACACCATTTGAACATGATTCATCTCCAGGATCAATGACCATTTCATCTTTCTCATATTTTGGAATAAGAGAGGGAATGAAATGCATCATTTCTTTTACTCTCTTCTCGAATTCCTGCTTGCTAATAGATTCATAAGGCATTTGGGCATAAAAACTATCATCCAGTGATACGAAACTAACCGCTACCACATCACCCCAATTATTCCACAACCATTCTTCAACTTCTTCCCATTCATCATTTTTTACATGAACGGTAATCGAAGTATTATGGTCAGTATATTCTTTTTGAAAAGACCGGTAATTTTCCAGTTGCCCTATGGCCGAAACGTCATTCTTTGTTTTTCCTTCTGGAATACTGCAGGGAAAGGAAATAACCTTTGTCCGGCAGTTTTCTTCCGTTTGTCCGTTTTCCGGTCTAATGTCATAGCCTAATTCTTCACAAACCTTGAGTAGCGGATCAGAGGCATTAATCCGGACTCTTCTGATGAAATAAGGTGCGTGAGAATAATGAACACCACTGGAAACAGTCGGTAACTGGGAGAGTGTTCCCTCCGGTTTGACTGTAGTAACCAGAAGAGGAGGATTAACCCCCATTTTTTTAGCATAAAATTCAGCCTCCTTATGAGCAACATCTCTCAGTTTTTTTCTTAATTCAGATTCTTCCCCGGTAGACATACCGGTAGCATTAACCATGTCCTGCCATCCGGTAAGGCTGCAACCTACCAGCCTGTCCCGCTTTTGTTTTATGTCCCACTGGTCTAGTTCCAGATCCAGGAAAGTCATTCTAAATCCTGCCCGTACAGAAAGCCTTTGTGCCTCAAATAAATCTTTTTCATTTAATTTATCATCTTTAACAAAGCCCATAACATTCACCGTAGTCAAATTACACATCTGTTCTCTATCCAACAAGACTTCCATGCATGGATTGGCCCCTTCTAAATTCGGTCTCCTTCGGGCAGCTGCTTCTGCATTCATAAAGCCCGGCTCTCCACTGTATCTCATCTGTTTTACATGCCAGGAAAGTTGTTCACGGGTAGGTTTTGAGCTATAGTAAATACTGTTATTACTCATTTCCCGAAAATCGATTTCCTCGTTTTTCATCCATTTACCGTCAACCTGTTCATATAAATTATTTTTAGCGTTTAAAATATCCTGGTCATCTCTGTCAAATAATATAACTTCACTGGTTCTCCTCACACCACCCACCACAACATTCTGTCCGATAATATTAGCAATATCCATACAATCAACCGGCCTTAACTTCTTCCAACGACTAAAACAATCATTCTTCACAATCTTGTCAATTTTGGAAAACATTCTTTCCAAACTTTCATAACCGGAGGCTGTGCCACCAAAGGTCTTCAATTTTTCTCCCTTAGGCCGGACATGGTCATAATTGAAAATAATTGTGTTAATCTGCCGGTACTCTTTCTTAGACAGGATATTCATATAATAGTCCAGGGACTGCACCCACCCTTCCTTGCTGTCTCCTACAATAATGTGCACTGTATCTTTCTGGAAGATTATACTGGTTAAATCCTCTCTTGTATCCTTTGGTACCGGGGAATAGGCTTCATGAATGATTTTAATATTCGTCCTTATTTTTGGTAATTTCTGCACATCAGATTTTAAAACCCTCACACCTACCCCGGAACCAATCATTAACAGATAAAACAGATCTTTAAAGGTACTGAATTTGTCTAAAACTGTAAAGCTGCAATTAAAATTCGCCATCGGATATTTCGAACTAACTTCAGTTCCACCGGTCCAAAGCGTTCTGCCGGCTAAAAATTGCCTGAGATGATAAACATTATCGTAGAGGGCTTCAGTTTCGCGTTGGCTGGTCATTACCAGATTACAATTAAATTCAACCGCTCTTCTGACTGTTTCCCACCAATATTCCCTTCTTTTCTCTAAAGGAAGCCATCTTGAATAAGTACGGTAGTAGACAAATTGGCCCAACTGGGTTGGAAAGGGATTGGGGAGATGTTTATATTGACTGATAAATTCATCGGTTAATAATTGATGGTTTTTTGAGGAAATTTCTCTTAATTTATCACGCTGTTCCCGGTATAGAATATAAGTTTTTGCTACATCTTTTCTTTCACTGTTCATTAACTCGGTTTCTACCCGTTCCTGAATATCAGCAACCGTTACATTTTCCTGTGAACCCTTTAAGTCCTTCCCAATTTTTTGGGCAATATTGACACAAAGTACCTTGTCCACTCCCTTAATTGTCTCCCGCATAGCCTGGGTGATGGCATTAATAATTTTGTTTTGGTCAAAGTATTGTATGGTATTATTACGTTTTATAACTTTTATCATTGGTCCTCTCTCTCGTTTTTTAACTTAAGTAATTTACGTTTCGTCCTTTAGGTAGGCTTCCTGTTTATAATTATTTCAAACCTACAATACACTTCTAAATAAATCCCTTCTGTTGTATTTTACTATATTCCTCCCTGGGATTAAAGGGTTTATCGCTCATTAAAGATTGATTCAAGATAGAATATAATCAATTTTAATTCTTACATTTGTTGTGCTATAAATAGGAGCATTACAATAAATAAAAAAGTCCCTATTCTCTGACCAGCTCCGGCAAAATAGGTAAATGCAGCATGACGCAATATGGTAGCTACCATATCGATTTCTTCCTGGTCGGCTAAATCTAATTCTTTCAGCGTTTTTAATGCTCTACTGCTGGCATTTAGTTCTACCGGTAAGGATATCAACGCAAAAATAACCATCCCGAATAACAATATTACACCTAAATAAATGAAGATTATACTTCTAAAAAATATTCCCCACATAAAAACCAACGGGCTGAATTGACCCATTACAGCTAAAGATTTAGCCATTTTGTTTCTTAGATTCATAAAACGACAACCCTGGTGGTCCTGTGCTGCATGTTCAACCTCATGTGCAACAATCCCCATTGAAGTAATCGAGTGACTTTTGGAAATTTGCTCACAAAGGTGTAGAGTTTTAGTCTGAGGATTATAATAATTTAACATAGATTTTTTGCTCTGTAAAACAGGCATATTCAAACCATGATAAGCCAAAAAAGCTTCAGCAACTTCAGTTCCCTTTATCTTTTTTTTGTTTGGTATTTCCAGATATCGATAATAAATTTGATGAATTCGCCATTGGGCAAACCATCCCAACAAGGTTGGAATAATCAGGAGCAAATAAATCGGGTTAAAAGGTAGCATTAATCATCCCTATTTTATTATAAATATTTTTTAGAAAATCTTTTTCTTGCCATCAGGCTTCACTTTTTAACTTCATGACTGTTTTTTAGCAGTTAGATATCTTTTATAGAAAAAAATAATCATAACGCTAACTATCATAGCTATATACAATATATAAAGAATGGGATTTTCCAAATCGCTCCCCGAGAGCATCCCATGAATGGCACCAAAAATAAAAGCAGGATAAAGCAAGCCATGTATATATCTCCAGTGCTTTACCATATTCTTTCTTAATATTGCGGCAATTGTAGCAATATAAATCATATATAATGCCGGGCGCCCAGCATTAGCCAGAAAAGAATTCCAGGAACTGAAATTAGGAATAAATATGCTGGTGGTACCAAAGTCTATTGCCGTAATAACGGGATGCAAACTAATCAAAACCAAGCCACTGATTGAAAAAAAGTGATGAACTTTAAGATAAACTACACCAAAGATTTGCTTGCTTTGCCTCACCAATAAACTCAATAGAATAGCTACAAAAAGGGAAGCAATCCCGGTTAATGCAGCTATTCGACGGAGCAACTGAAAAAGATTATCAAATCCATGAATGAAAATAATGGTGACCGGAATCAGATAGATTAAAAATATTAAACTATAAAAAAGAAATCGGTTTAACTTTTTCCCATGTTTCTGGGCAATATGTTCTGTCATGTTGAACTCCTTTTCCTATCAATATTGATGTAAAAAACATTAAATTACTGAGTTAATAATAATGGGAGTCTACACAATATTATCAGAAAATTAAGAAATATAAAATAGCCGTCAGATCGTTTATCGTACCTATGTTCGGAATAAGCTGAAAAGAAAAGATAAATTCTTAGAATTTCCAGTTAATAATTTTCATAGATATATTCTATGATAGCATCTTCAAATTTTTTAGGGTCATTCTGCTCTCCAAAGAAATTGTTTTCCATAAGACAGAAAGCAACCTGCCTGTCCTTTTTGGTCTGCAAGATCCCTGCCAGTCCTGAAGCAGAAGGTAAACTTCCGGTCTTTCCCCAAAGTTGGAAGGGAAATCTTGCTTTAATCGTTCCTTTTTCACTGGTATATGCAAAGTATTCCAGTAAATTTGAACCATATTGCTGAAAAAGATAGGAAATTGCCATCACAATCTGTTCGGGAGTTGCTAAATTATATTCTGAAAGCCCGCATCCGTCCACAATAATATAATCCTCTCCCCACTGGATACCAAGTATCTCGAAGACAACCTCCGAAAGAGAGGTTATTGCCAAGTTGATAGTGGAAACATTACCCGGATTCTGTACCAGCGCTAAAGTACGAAAAACAGATTCGGCACTCTGATTATCACTCATTTTCATCATATAAGACAATATTTGATCTATTGAATCGGAATAATAAATGGCTTTGACAGTAAGCTTTTCTTCCAGCAATCCAACCCTGATATCTCCCTCAAACTGAACCCCTTGTTCGTATAATTCCTGACAGAATAGTTGTCCCCAGATTAGAGGCATTGTATTATAATAGGGAAGCTGTTTTTCCCTGACATTAAATCCTTTGACCATAAGGGCGCCGATAAGGGGATTCTGGTCATCCCACATCCACCCTCTGCCCAGGAATTCTTCAGGAAGAAATAGGGAATTATCCAGAACTATATCACCATCAATTTTATGAATACCATACTTTTTCACCAGATCATTGGCAATCTGTCTGATAACCTCAGGGGATTGAGTTGGGTCACCACTACCCTTAATAAAGAGATTTCCTTTGATCTCTCCGGGAACAGCACTGGAAAAGTAAAAATCAGTGTGATAACAATATTCCTGCCCAAGAATTTCCAGTCCGGACAGAAGTGTAAATAATTTTACCAAAGATGCAGGTGTAAAAAGCCTGTCTTGATTATAAGAAAGTAAAACTTCCCGGGAATATAAATCCTGAACCAGGATTCCGGCAAAACCGTTAAATTGTTCAATTTCCTGATCAATCTCCGGCTGGCAAAAGGTTGGGTTGGAAACCAGGGAAATGCCTATTATAACAGTTATTAAATAAATAGAGACTTTTTTTATCAACAAGGCTGATTCCTTTGTGCTGCACTTTCGCCGGCAAGAAAGCCGGTACTCCAGCATTCCTGTAAATTATATCCACCTGAGGGACCGTCGAGGTCCAAAATCTCTCCGGCAAAATACAGGTTGCTCAGTTTTTTGGAACCCATGGTATCAGGGTTAATCTCTTTTAATGCCACTCCCCCGCAGGTGACCATAGACCACTGGTATCCCAGTAACCGGGTAGGTGTTAATTCAAGTTCCTTAACAAGATGAACCAATCGATTCCTTTCCTCTTTTGAGATGTAATCCACTTTCTTCTCACCATCTACTCCTGATAATTTGATTATAACTTCTATTAAAGAGCCAGGAAGCAATTTTTTTAAAGAATTTTTAAACATCCTGCCCCTGAACTCCCGAAAATCCCTCTGGATTCTCTCATCTAATTTCCTGAAATCCAGACCGGGTTTTAAATCTAGCCGGAGATTGACATTTCCCTTTCTTAAGAATTGACCGATATGCTTGCTCATATCCATAACAATGGGTCCGCTAATCCCAAAATGGGTAAAAAGCATCTCACCAAATCGTTCATCCCGTTTCTTTCCATCTTGAAATAACTGCAGGGAAATATTCTTGAGAGTCAATCCCTGTAACCCCTTCACCCATATTTCGGAAGTCTTCACCGGATTCAATGCAGGCGAAGGTTGGATAATAGTATGACCAAACTCTTTTGCCCACCTATAACCGTCCCCAGTAGAACCGGTCTGGGGATATGACCTCCCTCCGGTGCACAGAATAAGCTTATCAGATAAAACTTCCCCCCCAGGAAGGGTTATCTTAAATTGTTCCGGACCGTTACCAAGATACTTTATATTAATAACTTCGGCATTACAGTATACTTTGACTTTTGCTTCATTAAGATATGCAATGAGTACTTTTAATACATCCCGGGCATCTCCCTGGTCAGGAAAAACACGTTTACCACGTTCCACTTTCCATTTTAATCCACGGGATTGGAAAAATTCAAGCACTTCGAAAACACCAAATTGTTCCAAAGCTCCATATAAGAAGCGACCTTTTTTCCCGAATTTTTCAGAAATTTTAGTCCTATCAAATTCATAATGGGTAAAATTACATCTCCCTTTGCCGGTAATTAATAATTTTTTTCCTAAACTATTGTTTTTTTCAATTAAAATGACATTTTCTTTCAAACGGGCAGCACGGCCTGCTGCCATCATACCAGCCGGTCCTCCTCCTATTACTGCCACATCAAAAAAGTTTTTTCCTTTTGCAGTTATTATTCTGTTATCAGATAAATTCATTTTACTTTAGTTAGTCCATTCTGCTTTTTCTTTTAGACACAAAATATGTTCTTTCAGACAATCTTGTTTATATATCTTCTCTAACTCCGGAAAAGAACACTTTCTTTTTTAAACAATTTGGCTGCGGCCAGTAAAGCCAGTAAAGCAATGACCATATTACTGGTAAGAGTACTTAAGATGTGCCTCCAATGAATTGTTCCCATTAATAATTCCTTAAAGGTAAAACTGTTATTTAGAATGGGAATAAAAAACATTGGTTCAGCTAGTTCCATTCCCTGACTTAAAGAAATCATACCCAAAAAAATGGCACTCATATAAATCGGTGTAACATAGGTAGAGGCTTCTTTGCTATTCCGTGCAAATATGCCAATCAATAAAAGTATGGCACTAGCCAACCCCACCAGTGGTGCTAAAACCAGGAAGAACAAAAAAAATAAAGATAGTGAAAATTTTGCTTTTATCAATGATAATTCACCTAAAGCATAAACCGGCGTGAGAAAAGCAATGCTGAGCCCTATCAATCCAAGTAGCATGCTGGTCGCAGATATAGTCATGACGGTAAAATATTTCCCCAGGACAATTTCCAGACGGCTGAGCTGGCTGACTAGCAAGGTTGCCATGGTCCCCCTCTCCTTCTCTCCCGCAGTTATATCCACGGCAGAATGCATTGCACCGACAAATATAAGTATAATAATGATATAGGGCAAAATCATGCCCAGGATTATACCAATCTTTCTTTCCTCAGAAGCAACATCCAGCCATTCTTCCTGAGCCAGTTGGATATAATCCGGGTTAAGTCCGATTTGTTCCAATCTTTCCCTGATCATCTGTTGCCGGTAATCCTCAATGACTGCGGTCACTCTTTTTCTGGCTATTTGTGAACGCTGTATGGTAGAATCATAATGAATAATGATGGAACGGTCATTTTCTTGGTCTTTCTCTATATCAAAGCTTTCCGGGATCTCTATCAATAAGTAAATTTCTCCTGCTTTCAACGCTTCTTCTTCATTTTCTTTTAAATGAACTAACTTTATTTTCTCATCTTGTTCCAATTTCTCGATTAGCCGGGGTGCAGTATCGTCTTCCACTACGGCAACAAGAGAAGGTAAAGCTTCAGACTTTTCCTGTCCCATTAGTGTAAAATATCCGATTCCTAAAAAGAGAAGCGGATAGAAAAAAAGAGGTATAACAATCATGCTAATCAGTGTCCTGCGGTCACGAATTGCACCCAGAATTTCTTTACAGTAAATCAAACGAACGTTTTTCCAATTCATTTATTACTCTCTTTATTAATCAATTTAAAGAATATTTCTTCCAGATCTCCCACAGGAAAGCGTTTTTTCAAATCTACCAGCGTACCTGCTGAAAGCAGTTTTCCCAGATGAATAATAGCAATTTCATCACATAACTTCTCCGCCTCATGCATCTGATGAGTTGAAAAAATAATACACTTTCCCTGATTTCTAAATTCTCGAATAGTTTCGATGACCACCCTAGCCGTGATTACATCCAGCCCTACAGTGGGTTCATCAAAGATCAATACCGGGGGATCATGAATGATTGCCCTGGCAATCGATAATTTTTGCTTCATACCGGTAGAAAGCTTATCAACCCGAACATCCTGAAAGTGAGTCATTCCCAGGGTTTGAAAGATTTGAGTCATTCTTTTGCTTATTTCCTGTTCAGCCAAACCATTTATTTTTCCGAAAAAGCGCACAGTTTCCCGGGAAGTAAAACGATCATATAATCCGGTTTCTCCCGATAGAAAACCAATGCTTTGTCTCACTTTATGTGCTGCCTTCACCACATGATATCCGTTAACCAGAACTTTCCCGGCAGTTGGGGTCATCATGGTAGCCAGGATGCGAAGCGTAGTCGTTTTGCCGGCTCCATTAGGGCCTAAAAGACCAAATATCCTCCCTTTATGACAACAAAAATCAACATCATTGACAGCAGTAACTTTACCTCTTTTTTTATCATAAAATACTTTAGTTAAATGATTTACCTGGATCACGGCATTGGATACCTCTCGAATTTTTTCCTCAAAGAACCCGGCAAATGTAGTTTCCGATGCAAGGTCTTCAGAAATACTCTATCATATAAAAATAAACTAATGGATACAATATTTTACAAATAGCAGAATAGAACCTGCCCGATAAAAAGTGCGCCACTATAAGTTATAGCCGCTTCCAAGCGCCCTTATAGCTTATAATTAATTGTTCTTAAAAATCTTTTTCGCTTTTCAACATCCTCATCTTTTTCAATACCCCTGGGAATGGAACCATCAATAACCCCTATAATACCACGTCCCTGTTCCGTTTCTGCTACAATAACTTCTACCGGATTGGCAGTAGCACAGAATATGCAACAGACTTCGGGACATTGCTTGATTGCATTTAAGACATTAATGGGAAAAGCATTTTCTATAATAACAATAAAAGCATGACCCGCTCCAATGTCCTTTATATTAGAAATAGCCAGTGATTTTAGTTTACTGTCATTTCCCTCTGCCCTTACCAGGCAGGGACCCGACGCCTCGTTGAATGCAATACCAAATTTCATTCCAGGTACAGATGATACCATAATCTCATAAAGATCTTCGGCAGTCTTAATAAAATGGGTTTGACCCAGAATAACATTTGCTTCTTCGGGAAAGTCTAACTTTATTGTTTTAATTTCCATATTTGTTCTCCTTTTTACCTTCTTCATGGGGCTATTATCATTCCTATTCTACACATAAATAAAAACAAGTTCTACCCTAATTTATAAAATTCAACATTTATATACCTGTAAATCAGTCCACAGAAAAACAGAAAAGAACTAAAATAAAACAAAGTTCTGCTATTAAAGATATTAAAATTTTAGAAATATCTGTTATAATTTTTAATAGAAATGCAAAAACCATTTGGTTTTTCTTTTAGGGTATTATATAATTTTTAACTAATCTTCTTTGAAAGGAATCAGAAAAAGAATAAGCCAATGAATAAAAAAAATACTTTAAAAGCTGTTTTCTTTGATTTTGGCGGCACCCTGATGGATTCGGAGAGCGATAAAGTAGCTCATCTTCATATGATGAAAGAAATAAAAAGTTACTATCAACTTTCTGCTCAGGAAGAACAGCTGGTAGACCAGTATCACACTCAGCTATTTAACAATGATATGACTTTAAAAAGTCATTCTCAGTATAATAATGCACAATTTAAACAAATCCATTTCTATTCCGAAACTGCCTTCTGCGCCCTGTTAAAACAATTTAATATAAAAATAACCGATTCGGATATAAACTGGTTTAATGAAATTTACCTGGATAATCATTTAAAATACGTACAATTAGTAGAAGGAGCATGGGAAGTTATAGACCTTGTTAAAAAAAAGGGGTATCACTGCGGTATTATCAGTGATATCGATGAGTATTACCAGCTCAGCCAATTTCAGGCATTAAACCTGACTGATGCTTTCCATTCTATTACCACATCAGAAGAAGTTAAAAATTATAAACCAGATCCGTATATCTTTAAAATTGCTTTGAACAAAGCTAATTGTCAGGGTAATGAGGCAATTATAATTGGGGATTCCTATGCTAAAGACATTACCGGTGGTAAGAATATGGGGATGACTACCATCTGGATTAACCGTTACCAGAATCATACAGGTAAAACGAACCTGGCAGATTATATTGTCAGCCGGTTCAAAGAAATTATCCCGGTACTAAATCATCTTCTCTAAATGAGAAGTTTGGTTAGAAATAATAGAAAATTGGGTTATTTATGCGTACTGATTACAAAATAAAGAAAAAAATAGTTAGCCTTTTACTTTTAATAGTATTATTTATTTTTTTAACAGGAACTTTTACCTCAGTTTATATAGAGGTTGATGCCGATGCTATTTCGATAATTGATGAATTTACCATCCCCATACTGACCTACCACAAATTCTGCACTGGTGATAGTCAGGATGTCTATACGATTAATATTACCTGCTTTGAACAACAAATGGCTTATCTTAAGAATAATAGTTATCAGGTTATTTCCATTGCTGAACTTTTACAGTGTATTGAAAATAACGTTTTTCCCGAAAAACCGGTTATTATCACCATTGATGACGGATTTAAATCTGTTTATTCACTTGCCTTCCCAATCTTAAAAGAATATGGCTTCCCTGCTACTCTTTTCCTGTATACCGATTTTATCGGTAACGGACCCAATCAACTATCCTGGCAGGAAATCAGGGAAATGATAAACCTGGGTATGGAAATAGGTTCACATACCCTCAGTCACTGTAATTTACTCAATATGAAAAAGAACGAATCTCATATGGATTACCTGAAAAGAATAAATCAGGAAATATTACTCTCCAGAGAGATTTTAGAAAGAAATACCGACAGTTTGGTTCTGTCTTTTGCCTATCCCTACGGTGTTTACAGTCAGGAGATTAAAATGCTGGCAAAACAAGCCGGGTATCAAGCCCTGCTGAATGTAAACAGTATGAATAATTCCATCCCCATCGATGAATATTCCCTTAATCGCCAAATTATCCCAGCCGGTTGTTCAATAGAACAATTTGAAAACATTCTTAAAGAAAAAACTCTCAAGGTAAATGATATTTTCCCAGCCGACGGTACTGTAACTAATAATCAGGAAATTAAAATCGGGGTAGTATTAGATAACCCTCTTATTCGGCCAAATTTATTATACTTTAGATTGAGCGGCTTCGGCTTACGGGATTATACCTATTCCCATGAACTGCAGGAGATATCGTTTACACCGGTTGCACCGAAATTACTCCAGAAGCGTACCTGGATTGCCCAAATCGCTGCCCGTGATCAAGAAACCGGCGAACAGCGGAAAGTGTCCTGGCTTTTTACAATTAGATAATTATTCAAACTTAGTATCTTTTAATTTATCCACCATCCGAACAAAATCATCCACCCATTCAGCGTTAAAATTAATTCCTTTTTTGGTCTGTATATATTCGTCCTTATCCTTGAGCTTGACATAAGTTCTAAGGTCAACCCTTTGTGCACCTCTGAATTCTCCCACAGATAAAACAAGCCTTTTATTATCAGTGATATCCAATTTATCTATTTGCTTCAACTATTTCTTCCTCCCTTTTTGGTTATTCTCTAAGCTCCATCAAGCATCCCGTCTCTGCCGGCAAGCTGATAGGGATCAACTGTAATGATTTCTACATCAGGATATTCATTTTCAATCTTTTTCTTTTCTTCCTGAAAATCAGATGAAATAATAATTTTTAAGGATTGAATTTTCTCAGCATGTTTGAAAACATTTTCATGTGGCTTAACCGGAGTAATTAAAAAACATTTCTTTGCAGTATGCTTTTCTAAATATTTCTCTACACCCTGTAAATGAACAAATCCAATTCTTCTCATTTTGGCAATAAGAATCTTTTCCTCAGACTGTTTTGTATCTGTCAATATACTCACCTTCTTTCTATCACTTAATAACATACAAGGATTAAGATTTATAATATGCCGTCTTGATAAAATAACCTCTCGGAAAATGCCTTAACAACATACTGTCTGCCTCCTGCCTCCCTATCTCGTACTCCAAACCTTCTATCTCCATGTTGTTTACATCACAAGAGGTGGTAAAATATTTTTGCACAACCTCTCCCAGGTATGGACTCATTAAGTTAGAGAGCAACAGGGCAATAATAATAGTCCAAAGACTGAACGTACCGGAGGTAAAAAGTAAAACTAAAAATATCAACGCACTTATCAAATTAGCGATTGCTACATCGGTTCCGCAGCGGCGATGAATCGCCAGCTGACAATGACCCTGTTTTAGTAAGGATAACCCTTTAACTGCTGCTTGTTCCACCATTTCCGGATTTTGAATTCCAGCAATATAAAAACCGTCTTCTCGCGATAACCCGGAAACATTTAAACGGTGTCCTGCTGATTGCTCTAAAACATTAATAGTAGCATGCTCTATCGCGTGATTTTTTCTTAAATTTTTACTTTTAGCAACTTTCCAAATCTGCTTGGGTACAGTAATCAGGGTCATAAAAGAATAAACAGTAAAACCATAAGGTAAAAAAATTAGGGCAATAATAAAAAAGAAGAACAAAGGCATCAGAAACAGGTAGAGCAATAAAAAAAACATCAATCCTACCTAACCTTCCTTCTCCATCAGGTTTCTAAAATCATACCCATATTAACGGTTAACCAAAAAACTGTCAACCTAAAAACTTCTCTTTATCGCCGTCATCAATTATTACAAAGGGGTCATAAGTGAAACCAATAGCCTTCTTCAATACCTGTAAGGATAAAAAAGCATAAATCAATCTCATTATAGCGCCAATGGTTACTCACTAAAAGGGAAATTGATACTGATGCAAATCCAGTTCTTTCTGAATGGTTAATAGCTGCTTCTGCAGGTTTTCATTGACAGGCGCCCCTTTATCTTTTCTCTCCAGCCAGGTTAGATATTCCTTTTCCCCGGCAGTATAAATTCTTTCTGCTCCCGGTGCTTTTTTAGAAGCACGGAGTGACCTGAGAATATCACCGGTGGTCTTTTTAAATGACTCCAGGTCAATAAATGATGAAATATTAATAGCGATAAAGAAATGGCCTAAATTGATGGGAACTGCCTTGCCGTTTTCTATGCCGGAAAGCATCTTCAAAAACTTACCTCCCTGCAGGGCTGCGGACAGGATTTCCACCACGGTTGCGTATCCATACCCCTTATAACCGGCAGTCTCTTCTCCTATTCCCCCCAGGGGAACCAGGGCCGCATTACCTGTTTTAAAGGCTTCTAAAATCTGGTGGGGATCGGTCATTGCCTTTCCGTCAGCTCCGATGACCCAACCCGCAGGTACCTCTTTTTCCGCTCTTTCGTAAAATTCAATCTTGCCCCTCTGGACCATTGATGTAGCACAATCCAGAAAGAAGGGAAATTCCTCGTCCGAAGGCATGGTAAAGGTGATGGGATTGGTTCCCAGCATATTTTCTATTCCAAAGGTTGGTGCAACTGAAGGCCGGGCATTCGTACCGGTCATTCCAATCATTCCCGCCTCTGATGCCATTAAGGTATAATATCCGGCAATCCCATAATGGGTGGAATTTTTGGCTACGACCATCCCCATGCCGTATTCCCAGGCTTTCT
>Ga0068714_10004211_pt1 | contig 16337 bp, 10 predicted proteins | sample MTBNYHSulfiMetaG_FD_62988 | JGI IMG/M metagenome (GOLD analysis project Ga0068714, IMG submission 62988) | Enrichment culture microbial communities from rom New York Harbor, USA that are MTBE-degrading - MTBE-NYH (New York Harbor Sulfidogenic)... | ecosystem: Environmental > Aquatic > Marine >...
GGGCTAAGACAGCCCCTTGGGTTGTTTCGAGAATTTCTGTTGGGTACCAAGCTCCACACGAGCTTTATCCGGATATCCAGTAATGTTTCCCGCGAATCAGAACCTTTTCTAATGGCCAGAAGAGCGAATACAGGCTGCGGGTTTGGGGACGTTTGAAAACTTCGTTCCAGTCCTGTTCCGGAAAGGCTCCACAAGGGGCTTTCAGCCTCCGAACACGCGGGAGCCGGAACTGCAGTTCAAATCCGCCGAATATCGGACCGGCCGCCCCCTCTCATCGTACAAATCACCGCCCGCGCCCATCAGGATAGCGTGTCCGCCGGCCAGATCCCACGACGCCGGACCATTGAGCGAAACCGCCGCATCGCCTTCACCCACCGCCGCCAGGGCCAGACGGTAGGCAATGCTCGCCATGGCCCTGTAACGCATGGGATAAACCAGCCGCGCATTGGCTTTCGCGTTGTGATCCGCATGATGGGATAAAAGCACCGTGCAGTTCGAAGTCGGCGCATCCGGCCACATTCTGTCCACCTCCGCATGATGCTTCGTTCCGCTTGGACCGCCCGGTCGATTGAATCCGTCGCGGAGCAAGGAGCCTGCTGCTTGGGCGGCTTCGATGGCGGTGGTGAGTTCGGGGTTGTAGATCACAGGTGAAATCGTCTTTTTACTCCTCGGTTCCATGCTGGCTGTTAAGTCACGCCAGTCCTGCCATATACTTTCTAGAAAAGCGACTGTCTGATTTGCCTATAGAGACTTCCATCTGGGATTATGGAGATAGATCGTTGACGGAACTTTGGCTCCATTACGTCATCCCCAGCGCCTTCATAGCCGCAGTCATGGGGTCAGAGAAGAAAATGGGGTCTACCCTTTCAACGATATCCCCCGAGACCTCCAGGAAGTTTCGCTTGTTCTCCAAAGGAACCAAAGCTCGCCGGGCGCCGTTGTCCATACCCACTTGGAGAGGCTCCGCCAGAGAACGTAACGATTTGATGTTGCCTTGAATGCTAAGATCGCCCATTATCACCAGCCCTGCCAGAACGGCCTGCTTCTTGATGGCGGAGTATACAGCAATGATTAAGGCGATGCCGGCTTCACATGGCACGTGGTTGCTGAGGAGATCGATGGCCTCTACATGGAAGTCTGTCGTATTCACCTGCTGAGAGATGCCAATCTTGACCTTCTGTGCGGCCAGGTAGGCAAAAGCCCGCTGGATCGATTCGCGCATTGTTCCATCGATGCCCCCGGCGATCTTGAGTTTCCCGGTTCCCGGAGAGCAGCCGACCTCAAGGCGGTAAAGGCCCACCTTGCCTTGGTCATCCACGGAGGCGGTATATACCGATCCAGGAGCAAGAGGATCGGAAGCAATCATGTCACGCCCCCCTTGTTCTGGGACACCCACAAATCGCTCTTCGCGAGTTTCGTTATCGAAATACGAGAAAGATGTCTGATGATATTCAAAAGATCCCAGCTTTTTTAGCTGCTCCTTCACCCGTCTTCGTCCTTCGAGGGCCAGTTCCAAAATTTCCGCGAGTTCGTCGCGCGTCATTTCACCGTGTGGATAGATAAGCTTAATCTGGCCTGAAACCGTCTTCCGGACCGCTTTCACATCTCGGGCATTAAGATGAGAACCAAGAGAGAAATGCCGGTCTATCGCTTCAGTGAAGTTGTGCTTTCGCAGCTCGCGGAGCGCCTCGGCAAGGTAGTCAACCACGAACCCGTAATGGTCGGTAAAATACTCGACCCGCATCTTAGGAATCTCCCAGCCGGGGATATAGAGATGGAGGCGGTCAAGGAAGGCCATGTCCTCGCGGATCACCTCCGGCATGGGCATGAATAGATGCGAGGAACGCACCATCACGTCGACTGCCTGGTTGGTGTTGCCGAACATCGCTATGGAGGCCATGCCGGTAAGTGCGTCTTTCCCGCGGGCAAACATGCCGGATTCGCAATAGGTCTTGAGTGTCGTGACTACCTCCTTCGGCATCTTCTGGAGATCAGCCACCTCATCGAAGGCAACAGCATCCCATATGCCTACCAACCCCATCTTTCCGCTGGCTATGTTGTAGAAGAGGTTGGCCACGGTTGTCGGGCCGGTCAGAAGGATGGTGTAAGGTGAAAGCTCCTGATATGCGTAGCTTTTGCCCGTCCCCCGAGGTCCCAATTCCACGAGGTTATAATTATGTTCGCAGAGGGGAATCATCCGGACGAGGAACAGCATCTTGAGCCGGCGGTCGAAGTTCTGCGGCTCGAGTCCTATGGTTCGCAGGAGGAGGTCAAGCCACTCGTCCGTGGAAAACTCGCTACGGCATTCGCAGAATTCGGATAGATCAAAGGTGGCGATCTGAATTGGTTTTAAGTTATCAATCCAGAAGGGGCTCCGCTTGCCCTTCGCATCCTCGTCGTATTGGTGGCGGATGTCGATCTGTGCCCAGATGCCGCCCATGAGGAGACGGTCGTATTCCCGCAAAAAGTGCTCCGGCACGTGAACGAACTTGTGGCCGAAGTTAAGCAGCTCTGCCCAATATTTGTCATCGTCCGATAGATAACGGACTTTCACCTTATCGATCAGCGTGTGTTTGCCCTTGTCCTTGACCATCGACTGCGCCTTGTTGGCCTCATCGGGTCGCACGAAGTTGGAACTGATCGTGGTGTTCACCACCCGAAGGCCGGCGTCTATGGCGATGGGATCGTCAGTGGCGCAATACTTGCCCAGAAGATATTCCAGGACGAAAACCGGAACGTTCGCGCCAACTTTGATTTTGCGCACAAGGTCTTTGCGAACCACCTTGCCCGCAAAAACGTCAGTTACTTTCCGGTCAAGAGGGTCTTCCATAATCAAATCCCTAATTTTACCGGCACATCGGCCAGTGAAGCCAACTCAAGCTGAGTATGGCAATCCACGATCTGCAACGTCACTCTGTCAATATCGGCATCTTCAGAGAGCATAAAAGTGAGGGTATTAGGTTTTTTGGGCTGCAAGGTGATTTCTCGCGAGCCCTCGTTATATCCATATGCGGCCATGGCGCAGAAACCGACATCTTTCTTATTTATTGTAACAGACGCACGAACTCTTATTTCCTCCGGTGGGAAAAGCCCTTCCACTTCAAGTGTTGCCATCATGGAGAAAAAGCGGTTGGTGATCGCCGGCTTCCCAAACTCTAAACGCACAAACACCCCGGTCGCAAAACCAGCCTCAGTCAATACCTTGCTTTGCAAGACGGCAACAGGAATCACCATTTCCTGCAACGATATACCGCCATGGAAATACCCACCGACACCTCCTTTCACCCGGAAACACGATAGGCCCCGGGGAAATGCCATTTCCAAATCGCCACCATACTCAAGTTGGCTTGCCGCGACCCGCACGAACCCCTTGGCGTCCGAACCCCCTTTCCCCACCCAGACGCGGGGGTGAAGTTCCACCACGATCCCCCCAGGAGAATCCATGAGCATTCCCGGGTCGACCTGGTCGGCGAAAAGGTAGCCGTGGTCTGCCGTGATGATGAAATGTTTGACACCCGCCTTTTCTAAAATACGGATCGAACGGCGCAGTTGCCCCAGCATGTCATCCATAAAGCGGCGGGTTTCGGCGTAGTCGTCCCCTTCCTCGCCAAGGCGGTCGATTTCCTGAGAGGTTACGATAATCAGGTCAGCATCCTTCAAATCCTTTTTTCGTTTGGCCCCGAGTCTAAGGACATCCGCCAATTTCAAAACCATAACCTTACCAGATACCTTTTCCTCTGCGTAATCCAATCGGCTCTTACGATCTTTCAACTGTTGACCGCCTAAAACAACAGTCGTATCTCCTTTTGCCGATACCAGTTCCATTCCCATTTCGGCCCCCGGCATCAGAGCGGCCATACCGACCGACGTGATCGAAGGGAGGCTGCTGATGGCTGGTTCGAGGTTTATATCGAAATCCTTGTCCATCCCTTCCAGAAGTTCGGAAGCCATCTCATATCGCAAGGCATCCACCAAAAAGAAGACAGTCTTTTTCTTTTTGGCCAACGCAGGGGCAACACGATCACAAAAAACCCGGGATTGAGGAAGAATCCCGTCTATTTCATAGCCGGATTTTTGGAGGCGCTCCACGAAGGCGCGATTCAGTTCATCAGCCAAGTCCGCGTATATTTTCCGGACCTTTGCTGTGAGTTTCTCAAAATCGTCCTCCTCCTCGTCATCGGGATCGAGGTTGAGCAAACGGCTCTCCCAATGGCGCTGCAAACGATCCACCATCATCCAGGGTTCCGAAAAGAGGGTATAGGCCCTAACCATTTCAGGGGCTGAGAAGTCCAGGCTTTTGATCTTTCCCTGAATCCCGGCGGCTTCGGCCATGAGACGTCCGGCAATTTCGAGGGCTGACCATTTCAGGAGATGTTCCGGTACCTCACGGGACCAGAAAGACTTCTTCCGTAACTCGGCCAGGCATGTCGCCTCTTTCAAGCGCCCTTGGAGCAAAGAGTTTTGCGCGGACCGGATGAGCAGGGACTCGATGCAAGGAAAGGTTTCCACCGCCGCCACCTCATCCGGATTCAAGGCCATTCGAGATATGCCGGCAGCGAGCTCAAGTTCGGTTGCCGCATCGACGTAGCCATCACGAAAGTCGACACGGTTTCTCCAAGTTTCGCATAAGTGTTTTAGGGCATCCAATTGCACAGGTTTTTCAGGCAAGCTAACGGTGGCGAGCGCCGATGGTCTTCCCGATTCAGGAATGCTGTTCGCGAATTCGGCGAGCAAAATCATTCTTCGTAAAGTCCGGCGGGCTTCTTTGGGGGATGATGTGTCGCCGAAATCAAGGCCCAGTTCAGAATGCGCCAGACTCCGCAACTCGCCCAGGGCCTTCTTTTTGGAAATGTTGGAATCCTTGGAGGATCCTGAGGCAAACTCGATGATCGACTCGATGGGAGACGCCGCGCCAAAGACCAGTTTGAGAGCACCCGAGGTGATGCTGCCCACTTCCTCGGAGATGCGATCCAGGTCTTCCAGGGTGAGCAACCCCTCCTCGACCTGTCTCGCCAAATGCGCGGCCTTTTCCGGGGCGACCTCTAAAAAAAAGATCTCTGCCTGAACCCGCAGACGGCTGTTTCTTTCCGGGGACTCGGCCCCTGGTTCGACCACGACGCCGGCGGTTTCCGCTTCGATCAGGGCGAAGGAAGTCCCGGTCCTTTCCATGGGGACATACACAACCACATTCGGGGCAATACCACACCCGTCCTTGGGCTTTCTTTCAGGGGTGACAAACTCCAGATAGGGTTCCAGTTCATGGCGAAGACGGAAAAATGAATCCTCGTATTGCAGCACCGAAGTTTCGGGAAGGTTCAGGTCCCTGACCAATCGGGCGTATGCCTTTTCAGGATCGAACCAGACCACGATCCCCCGGTCCTTGACCTGCCGGGCGATCATGCTTCGGATTCTGTCGGATAATTTGGCCATAAATCGGTTCCGTTAAGATTTATTGCGCCAGGCCGTGGGCAATGGCGAACGATTTGTTGGTCTTGCACTGTTCTTTCACGCGGTCTGGCCAGTGGTCCATGGCCTGGTGAGCCCAATCGTATTTTCCGTCTTCCAGTTCCTCCCACGCCTTTTTCGTGTCCGTCCATGAGGGCAGCAGTTCCCAAAGGGGGGCAGCGTTGAGGAGCACACCGTCGTCGATGTGGGGGGTGTAGCCCCTTTGAATGATGGCATCTAAACGCTTGGAAAATTCCTGCACATCATCGAATGTGTCGGCCAGTTTGGAAGCCTCCTTTTCGAGCCTTCGCTTCTCCGCCCCTGAGCTTTGCTCTGCTTTGGCCCTGAGTTCCCTGATGCGGGATTCGAGCCAGCGGGTTTTCGGGTCTGCAAATTCAGAACGCACTTTGAAGAGCGTGTCCCTGGTGAAGCGCTCCTGGAAAACCCACACAGTGAAGTTGCGCTTGGGTGACTGCAGGGGCCAGTAAATGGGCCGCTTGCGGTAAAGCTGAACATGGTGGCGCCAAAAGGACACCTCGGGCGTGCCGGTGAATCGGTCCAGGAAGCCACGCAACAAATCCTCGGGGTCTCCATTAGAGCCGGAGATTTCGGGTATTAATGCGTGGGCGGTTTCAGGCTCGCGCATACGCTCCATGCAACGAAGCGTTCGTGCCGTGATGTCCTGTGGGTGACCCTTTTCCGATACCATGACTCCGTCCGAGTCGATCAAGTCGCGGATGCTGGCGGCAGTCTCTTCATCAAAATTCGCCCGGCCCAGACCCGCGGGCTTTCCTATGTCATATCGCCCAAGCACGGTACCAAAGGCATAGCTAATCCAGGCACGGGCCAGTCCAGATTCAGTCCAGGCGCTTTCGCTTGCATCTTCGTCATCGCCTTTTTCCTCTGTTGTCTCGTCGACATCATCATTCGAAGCAGAAACCGTGTCCTCCAATTCGACCTTCAACGCAAGGCGGTCTTTTTCGGTCATGCCGTAGAGTCGGGCTACCTCTTTGTCAATTTCCTCTTCAACTGCGCGCAGCCGGACATGGCGCTCATCCACTCTGCTGATAGATAGGGGTGGTTGGACAAATTCATAGGTAATTTCGCTTTCTGTACTGTCCTGCCTTGTAAGATCAACGGCTTCCGCCACCCCGATTTTAAGGGATTCTGAGAACTTGTCAGGAATCGGGAGCCGTTCTATGTCTCCAACCTGATAATGAATAGTAGGGTTTAGGGCACTCAAGATATATCTTGCAATTGTTGAATTGAGTACCGAAAGAACCTCAATCAGCTTAGATTCTTCTGGAAAGCAAGTCATTCCAGAGACATCATGAATAAACCCTCCAGGAGAAAGGCGACCAGCGAAACCCCTTGAACTTACATCACTCCAAGTTACACCTTTTTTGAAGTATTTATGTTGTGACCTGGGAAACGAAGGGCATGATTTTAATTCTCTACCGTTGTTTTCCCAATTAATAATATTTGCTTGGTTTCCCCACCATGGAATTGGCGTCCCACCTTTCATATATGGAAACCATCTGAAATTACTTCTATATGCTGAGTGTATTGAGTCGTATGAACGCCCTATGCTTTTGATACTAATTTCCCAAAAAAATCTGAGGAACCTTTTGTTGTCAGATGTTGTACACCCATTAACTGCTGGAGCCAAATCTCCCAATAATCTCAGGTTAATAAATAGAGATAGGATCTTTTGGGGAACCCAATATAACCAAGGCTTAGTTGGTATGTCATCAAATTCAGCCAAACGGCATAAAAACACTTGAGGGTCGGTCTGCTTTAGCTTCAAAGATGTAAGGCTGTTTTCAAAAGTGGTCCGCTTGGCCTCTGAATCCCTTTTGCTTACCAGGCGGAAATAGGTGCCTTGATGCTCCTGCCGTTTCTGTAGTTCCTTCTCTTTCCTCAACACGTGGGCCGCCGTCTGCAAGGTGCCGGGATTTCCGACGGCAAAAAGTCCACCGGCGAAATGCAATATAGTTTCAACGCAGGTATACTTCCTCAGGGCATCCCGAAGGGTTTCATAACTGCTGATGAACATGAAGGAGTGCATGGTCAGCATGCCGACGAAACCATTTTGCCGAGTGAGTTCCTGGCAACGAAGAATAAAAGCAGCATAGAGATCGGATTTGCCCTCCGGGTACTGATCCTTGAGCAACTTCGACAGGCGCTTGTTCATCTTGCGTCCTGAAAGATAAGGCGGGTTGGTCGCCACAACGTCGTATTTGGATGAGGCGATGCCGAGAAACCGGAGGCCTTTTTCCGTTTCAGCGGCGAAATGTCCGGGGTCAAGTTCCTGGCGCCGCGACTCCCGGACGAAGTTGTCCAAATGCCGGAGGATATGTTCATGGATGATGTCAAAAAACTCCTGAACCCCTTCCAGGGTGGTGAACTGTTCTTGTGTAAACCCGGGAAAGGAAAGCTGGAGCTGCTTTTCGGCATCCACCTTCTTCCGTTCTTCTGCGATGAGATGTTCCAGGGTTCTTTCTATCTGGAGAAGACTGCCGAGTTGCTCCGAATCCTTCAAACTTAACGCCATGGCATAGAGAATGCGCTCATAAATGGGGTGACTGAATTTGGACCGGGAAATGAACTCTTCCAGTTTACCACCGGTAATGGCCTCCACATTGGCGCAGGCAAGGTTGCGGTCCGAGAAGGCGCATTTTTTGTTGAGTGTGCGGGCTTTCAACAACAGAGTTAGCGCGGAGAGTTGAACCGCACGAAGGTCGATGTCAATTCCGTAAATGTTGTTGGCGATAATACTTGTTGGTATTTCCTCAAGGGAGGCAACGCTCGGTCTTTCAGGCCATCCTCCTGCTTGGCCGGCCTTTTCCAATTCCTCCTTGTACATTTCCACCAGCAGGTCAAAAGCCACCAGTCCAAAGTGCATGGACCCGCAACTGGGGTCCAGAAAGGTAATGTTTTTTACAGGTTTCAGCGCACGGGCGGATTTATTAAAAGGAACAAGGTAGTCCAGTTGTTCTCTCAACCTGCTGTCCGGATGCATCTCCACCCATAGACGGCCCAATGTGTTTTCAACCAGGAATTTGACGACCCACCGGAGGGTGAAAAGCTGAGTAACCGAAGAGATGTCTTTTGCTTCGAACTTTTTCTTGGACAGGCGTGCGGCGGTAAAGGCGGCCTGCAACTCTTCGGCGTTGAATGCCTGATACACCCACCCAACTGTCTCCTCGTTTCCGGTTTGCCATGCTTCCACCAGGTCCTCTCTGTTCATGGATTCCACGATGTTTTTCAGGATCGGCGGTCGGGGGAAAAGGCGGCTGCAAAGATTTTCCGGATCGAAAAGAACGGACACGTCCCTGGCCAGTTGGGTGCATTGCCACAGTAGAAACTTGCGATAGGCCGCGTCACTTGGGCCTTCGCTCATGACGTTCTGAGGTAGGGCGCCCTGCTGATACAGGTCATACATCTCCTCGTTTCCGTCGGCAGTAAGCCAGAAAATGAAGCTGTTGGACTTGTCCAGTTTGCCCACGGTGGACTTGATGATCTTGCTTTCTTCCATCATGCGCAGGGCCACCAAACGGTTGAGCCAGGTAAAGGAAGTCTCCCTGACCACCTTGATTCGGGCGTCTTTGGTGGTGATTCCGGCACCCTTCTCTTCTTCCGCATAGGCTACCAGTCGCCTCCGGGTCTCTCCAGCTTCCGGGATCTGGTTGACTGCGGGATAACGGGACGGGTCTGCAAACTTACCGTCGGGCAGCCAGCCGTAAATACCTTCCAGCTGCCGGCCGGTTTCGGTTTCCAGGGCGGCACGGGCATTCAGGGTGAAACTTTGGATTTGTGTGATCAGCCTGTCATGCATCTAATTCATCGCCTCAAGAAATTTTTAGGTTCATTGGCTTCATGGTCTGCTGGGCCAGTCTTTGTTCTTCTTCCTGGGCTATTTGGGCCACCAACTGCTGCAAGGTCGTGGTAAAAATTTCCGACGCGGCGGACACCACGTTTTTTGCCGTGGCCACTCGCGCGTTGGCCCAGGCATAGTTTATGGCGCGCAGACCATGGCCGTCCTGTTCTTCAGACGTGCCCGCATTTTCGTCAGGGCGGTCGGCCCGGTGGGCGATCTGGTTGCGCCTATGGATGATTTCTCCGATATGCCGTTTGATGTCCCTGTCCGGGTTGCCGGTCTTGTCTGCAATCTGAGCCCAAAAATCCCTCACAGTGAGCACCTTGGCGATATTTTCAATGGAGGATGCATCATAGAGCATGCCGCGCTCGAAATTCTTCAAGATGATCTGCTGAAGACGCACATCCGGATCATCGTAGCCTTCCAGGGAAAGATAGTCGTCCAGAGAAAGGGTGAGCTTTCGCAAGGATTCATCCGCTCCTCGCTTTCTTGCCCGCACGATGGTAAGTACGTTTTCCCGAAGGGCGTCCCAGAAAAAGGATTCCAAGGCCGTGCAAGCCACGACAATCGCTTGGCGCAACAGGAAATTGATGCCGTCAGTCACCAGCAGACTATGGGGAATGGGCGCAGTCGCCTTGGCCACCAGAACCACCTGGTCGTTGCGCGCGTGACGAAGAACCGATCCTTTATGGATATCAAAACAGGTGCACACGGCAAGGCGCAGGGGCTCATCGAGCCTAACTTCCTTCAAACCTCGAAACAATTCATACAGTTGCAGCAGGTGCTCGGCCACGGAAAAGTTCTGGATCGCTAAATCGTAAGCGCGCATGGTTTACTCCAGAATAACTTTGCAGCCCTGGGCAAGTAGTTTTTCAAGTTTGTCGCGCAGGGCCGTGATGACGGAATCCAAATCCTCCTTATTTTCTATTTTTCCGGAAAAATGCTGGGAGACCCGGAACCGTTCCACTTTTTCCTCGGGCTGCACCGCATTTTGCAGACGCCGGACCACCTCCCGGGTCAGGCCCTCAGCGGCGGCTATATCACTTTCCATCTGAGAAACCGTAGCTTTCGTGATCCGGCAAACCGTATCGCCTTTGTGCAGGTCCAGCTTTTGGCCCAGGCGAGATACGAGGGGCCGGAGCATGGCATCCCGTTCCACTTCGGTTACATCCGTATCCTCGGTGAAGTCGGTCCATTCCGGAAGGCCCTTCACATGGTCCACCGCCGTTTCATAGACTTTGTTGCGGCGCTCGAACGTGCTGCGGTAAAGCCTGCCGTACTCGGCGGTAAGTGTTGCCGTTGCCTGCCGAACGCTCTCCAAATGGTTGAGGACGTTTTCCGAATCGAAAGCCTCTTTTAGCTCAGCGGCGGCCTGCTCAAGTTCCGGGCTGGGTGATCGGTCCGCGAGAACGGGCCATTGCTCATTCAGCACCCGGCGGGCGGTGTCCAGAACCTTGAGATTGGCCTCCGAAGCCAGCGACTCCAGGGTGGCCGCTTTTTTCCGGCCTTCAAGATAGGACTTGCCTTCGCCGGCAAGGGTCTTCACGCAGTCATCGGGCGCCATTTCCAATATGCCTTCAACCCATTGGAGATGGGTGGCCACGGATTCCGCTCCCGGAACTTTGAGGGCGGTAAGGCGGGCGACCACGGGGAGCAGTTTTTCCTTGTCAGCCGCAGCCACTTCCTGAAAAGCGTTGGCGATGTCGCCCTCCTCGATGTTGACATCCTTGCCGGTGATCTCTTCATAGGCTTGCGCGGCTCTGGCCAGAATCTTGAGATCCAGGGTTTCCCGCGGCGCAAAGGATGCCGCGCGAAAGGCGGGGTTGTTCACAAAAGGAGGCCTGCATGCCGGATCGCTGTAGTTTCTGTATTTTCGGCCCTGGTGCGTGACCTCCACGGCCCCGCCCCTGAAAAGAACGGCCAAGCCGAGTCGCAGGGCTTCTCGTTCCCATCCGTAACCGATGCCGGAAAAGTGGGTTTCCAGGATCTTTCCGGTGACCTTGTTGCCGTAGAAGTGCTCCTTCTTGAGGTAGTCGAGTATCTCACGGCAAAGGTCCGCACCCAGGTTGGGCAGGTACTTGCCGCTTTGCTTCACCACCAAACTTTGTTCCGGTTTGTCATGGTAAAAAACCGGCGGAAGGCCGTTCAGATTGGCCGCGACGATCAGTTTTTCCGGCTCATCACCCTTCAGAGGAAGCACACCGATTTCGAGCTTCGGATAGAGAAGCGGCACCACGATGTCGAACAACTTGTGGAAAATATCCACAAATGCCGAACTCAGGGCCGTGGCGTCGTGTTGGACCCCCTGGAAAAACCCGGTCCCGGCTTGGACCGCTTCGAGCATCTTGGCGCGCAGTTTTCGATAATACGCATCGCCACGGATTTTCTCCTCGACCAGACAAGAGGATTCCTCTCCGCTAAGGCGCTGCTGGGATGCAAGGCGCTCGTATTCGGAAATCATTTTCCGGGATCGGCAAACCTCAACGACCAGGTCCTGAATTTCATCGGTCAGGGTGACGATCCAAAAAACATCGTTGCGGCGGGAGCTGCTTTCATCGCGGGCTTCGCTGACTCGGTCGGATTTTGATTGGGTGGAATCCGCAAGAAACAAGTTGAGGGGAATTTCACCGGCGGACTCAACCGTTTCACCCTCCACGACGAGCGTGTTTCGGAATGAGCGCAAATTCTTGTATTGGTATTTACGCAACTGGGGGTCGGAGAATATCTGTTTCAAAACCTCGCGTTTGACCCGGTTGCGGTCCGCCTCGCGGGGGCCATGGCCATTTCGCGTTGTTTCCCAAGTTTTTTCCTGCACGGTCAGGAGCTTGTAACCGTCTTCTGAATTGCGTATCACCTGGGCCTTTTCAAGGACGGCTATGGCTTTTTCTACCTCACCCAGCACCGGGCCAGCAGTGACGGAAGGATAAAGCACAACCGCCAGATTATGGGGCGTGCGGGGCAAATCCTTGACCGGCTCCAAAAGGGCGATGGCCTTGGCAACCTTTTGCGCCATGGGATTGTTTGGCAGGTTTTTGGCCACACCGTCGATTTCCCGGCTGACCTCACTGGGAAGAAGGTTACCCAGATAAAGGAGTTCGTAAACCTTGTCGAGTGTGACCAGGTCGCCCAGGGGGGCATCGGCGAGACGGGTGCGTGGATTGATCATCAGTTCCTGGGCCTGCTTGATAATGGTCCGGTTGCTTCCGCCCACGTGACGGTGTGCACCGCGCCGAAGCCTCAGCCCGGCTACTATGTCCACACAAAGGTCGATCTCATAGGGGAGATAGGGATAAAGGCGCGTAAAACTGTCCCTCGAGATGGTGGTGTCTCTGCTGGTGCGCTCGAAACGGCCGAGTTCTTTGATCCGGCCTTCATTGTCGTCGAACAATCGACCGAGAGCATCGACCGCCTCAGGCGTTTTTTCCAGGACTCGTTTCGCCGTAATCTCCGCGATGTCTGAATGCTTGAGGTCAACGGTCAGGCGGAAACGATCCTGAAGCCTGGCCAGTTCGATTTTTTTGGAGTCCAGTGCGTTGACCACCTCATCCAGTTTTTCCTGCGAGGTGACGGCAAGCCAGCAGGGTGAGATCGCTTTTTTGTGCTCCACACGGTTCTTGCTCTCCATACCCAACGCCTGGACGATGGCCTGCAAGTCGAGCATCTTGTCCACACTGCGGGAAACATACTGGCCCACTTCATCGACGATGAAGATCAGGGCACGACCGGGCCGGCGCCTTTCAGCAAGCTCGAAGGCCCTTTTGGCCAGTTTGTTGGGGTCGATGTCCGCGTGTCCACTACCTATCGCACCAGCATAGGAATCCGGGGTGGAGTAGGTCCCCGGATCAAGATCATGAAGCACGGCGCTGGCTTCATTGAGGGCAAGCCCGAGCAACCTCCGCTTTACCCATGGTTGGCCATGGATTTCCTCAAATCGTTTTTGAAAAGCCTCCAGTTTGCCGTCACCCTCAAGGGTGATCTCAAGCTCGGCCAAATCGAAATCTTCTGAGTAGCCAAGCTCGCGCAGCAGCGCCTTGTAAATGATTTCGGTCAGGCGCTCGTTGGCCAGGCGCACCCCTCTGTCCATGGAGACATCGAAGATGACGGCATGAAAGGGAATTCGCGTGTTGATGGAATCCACCAGCGCTGCAACCTTGGGATTGTTGAGTTTTAGCTTAAAAATATCGGATGCGGTTTTGGAGCCCACCTTTCGAGCCGCGACCGTGTAACCGAGTATCTTGGCAAAAAGGGATTTACCGGAACCGAAAAAGCCGGAGATCCAAATGCCGATTCCTTCACGCGGACTTGCCGGCCCGGAAGCGATCTCATCAAAGATGCGGGCATACTGCTCCTGCAAAAAATCTGTGGGAACGTATTCTTCAAGCTCTGTCTTTACGGCCTTTTCGTCGGCCTGCTCAACCTTGATGACCTCCTCGATAGTCCGATCAATCGGCTTGACAAAGATGTCGCGAATGGTTTTCATGCCTCAGCTCCATAAACTTTCACGCGATAGTTGTAAGCACCGGTATTACCAATGCCAGGCAGATTATAAAAACACAGATCGGTCGTGCCGCTGGCTCCCCCAGGATAGAAAAAGATGACCGGCACCATAGTCCTCTGGTGCAGTTCATCCAACAAAACCGAAGGACGATAAATCAACGGAGAAAAACCGCCCGCTCTCACAAGAAAAACCAAATTCTTCTTAGGGTCGTAACCATCAAGACATTTCAACACCTCATTGGAAATCGGATGGAAGTGTGGGCTTGAGAGTAGGCTATTCACATGGTCTTGGCCTGCCTTGAAGCCTCGTGTTTTTTCGACTTTGACCAGATAGTCGAGGCCCTGTTCTTTTAAGATCACTTTCCAGACCAGTTCTGCGAGAGAAATAAAATGGACATGCTTTCCGTGATTCTGTTCCAGCCCGAAGGCGCACAAACGGAGCCGGTTGCGCAATTCAAATTCATCCTCCGGACAATATCGAAAGATAGCGAAGGGGAGATCATGGTATGCACTGATCCTGGGAGGCTCAGCGACCAGGTCTTCCTCAAGCTTTTTAAGATTTTTTTCCAAAGAGGACATCGGCATAGTCTCCGGGATCATCGGTTGGAAAATCTACCCTGTAAATCCGGCCAGCGGAGTGGAAGCTTAATAAATTGTGTTGATGCGCTTCGAGCATCAGGCGTTCGACAATTTTGGTATTGAACAAAAAGAGGCCCCAGTCGGAATGCGTGACTAGGGTTTCCCCGCTATATCCCAATTGGCCGAGCCAGAAGGCAATATAACAAAACGCCTCAATAGGCAGGTGTACCGGCGCAATCCGTTTTTTTGATCCACCTTCCAGGATTCCAAAATCCCGCAAAGCCGCGAGGATGCCGCGTCCGACCTTGAGCGTGACGGTCGGACTCCATTGCTGGCCTGCTTTTTTTAAATGGGCACTTATCCATGTTGTGGTTTCGTCTATTCTGACCGAACCATCGCCGGAACCTGCAAGGTGGATCAATTCCTCTGTCACAAACTCATAGAGGAGCCGGTCGCTTCGTGCAGTGATCCAATAATAGACAGGGTGAAGAACTTCTGGCTCTGCGCTTCTATCTTCTAGCAGTCGGACTACTTTCCAAGCATTCGGAGGATCACCCTGAATGAATCTTGGAGTGAAAGTGCGAATCATCGTGTCTTGTGACCGGACGAGGGTTTTTTTCCCGAGTAGGTGGCGAACCTCGGCCCTGGTGTCGGCGCTGCCCTCCTCCCAGGAACGCACGAGCATTCTCATGTCATCCAGGAGTGCCCCACCTTTTTGAATTCTTGTGTTGTATGGCTTCTCAGATCTATTCATTATAAACAATTACTCTTTATGATCGCGAAAACAGGCAATGAAATTCGATTCTTGTTGTCGTCGTTCATCCTTATACGCCTTCTGTTACACTTTCTTGACCGACGTCGAAGGCTCTCCCCAATCCATCCGGCAGCAAGTCACTATGCACTTATAGGAACCAACGATAGGCAAAGCCAGCATCACAAACATACGCTTTCGTGTTTTTCAGGACCAAATACCTTCTTCCAATCCATTTAAAATCGGTCGCAGTCTCCGTCCATTGCGTTGGTACTCTTCGTAAATATTCCAGCCTATTTCCGGTTTGTCCACAAAATAGACGATACCCCGTGAATCTAACAGGGCTCTTGTTTTCTCGCCGGACGTATACTTGCCGTTCACGCTGACCAGTTACAATCTGGCCGCCCTTTTGGATTGCAGAATTTCCAACTGAGAGCGCAAAACGGGAAGATCCTTGGTAGCGGCTTCCAGCATGTCCTGCAAACGGAATTCCCCTTTTCTAGGCGACATGGACCGCCTCCCGTAATATGTCGTCTTTCAGCGCCGGGTGAAGCGCATCGGGCGTTGCCAAATCCACCGGAATGCCTATCAGATCGCTCAACGCGTTCTTCAGGCGGACGAATTCGAACAAGATGATCTGTTGTTTGTTCATGGAATCACCCCTTATTCTTTCCGGATTCCTCATTGGTAACAAAACCCGCCCCCCGGGTCAACTTTGTAATTCAAAGCATTCTCAAAAATGGACGTGGTCCACAGTCACAAATCACTTCCTTGGGTCACCTCCATTTTTTGGACTGGATAAACCACGGCATTGTCAGATCCGGACAAAATCGAATGAGATTCTTTCGCACTACCTTCATCAATTGAATGCACGGGATTGAATATTTGCACTCAAGGCAGTCAAGGCTAAAACTTGGGACCATTCAAAGAGGCGATTAAGATCAAGCCGGCTTCGGTTTACCAGGAAATTCCGGAAAGCAATGGGTTTGCGAGGGCGATCCAATCTTGGGAGAAAAACTTAGTTTCGTTGAGGGGAATGGTGAAGGGAATAGTGTGAGGGAGCAAACAAAAAAGGACTTAGAATTTTCTTCCAAGTCCTTGAATTCCCTATGGCGGGGACGACGAGACTCGAACTCGCGACCTCCGGCGTGACAGGCCGGCGTTCTAACCAAACTGAACTACGTC
>Ga0068714_10004212_pt1 | contig 16334 bp, 9 predicted proteins | sample MTBNYHSulfiMetaG_FD_62988 | JGI IMG/M metagenome (GOLD analysis project Ga0068714, IMG submission 62988) | Enrichment culture microbial communities from rom New York Harbor, USA that are MTBE-degrading - MTBE-NYH (New York Harbor Sulfidogenic)... | ecosystem: Environmental > Aquatic > Marine >...
GCGGGCTGAAGGACACCCCCGTCACCTCCATGCGTTCGCTGCTGGGCGCCCCGCAGGCCGTGCGCGAGGTGATCCCGGTGCTCACCGAGTGCTTCTGCTCGCTCCTGGGATACGCCCCCCGCGCCGTCCAGCCGGGCCAACTGCCCTGGCCCGCCTCCTGACAGACGGAAGGAAACCCAACCGGGCGGGTTTGAAACCCGCCCTTACGGGGGGGGGCGGCCCCTTCGACGCGCCGGGGACTGAACGGATACCCACATCGGTCAGGGGCTCAATCCGGGCCCTTGCGCATGGGATCTCTCTCGGGGGGCCGCACGATGCGGGAATGGAAGAGAAATCCGCAACCGTGCTAAGGTAGGCGGCACACAACCCGGGAGAGCGCCGGACCGACGGCGTTTGAGAGGACCGGCCTACGCCATGAAGTTCCTTGCCAGCCAGCTCATGTCCTTGCTCCCCCAGGGCCAGGCTCGGCGTAACGCCCGGGCCCTGGCCCGCTACGTGCTCCTGCTGCTGGCGGTCATCGCCTTCTACGCAACGGCGTTTCGTCTCATCATGCGCCATGCCGAGGGCGAGGAGCACTCCTGGATCACGGGGTTCTACTGGACCCTGACGGTCATGAGCACCCTGGGGTTCGGCGACATCACCTTCCACACGGATCTCGGACGGCTGTTCAGCATCCTGGTCCTTGTCACCGGGATGGTCATGCTCCTCGTCATGCTCCCGTTCGTGTTCATCCGCTTCTTTTTCGCACCGTATCTGGAGTCACGCATGAGGCTGCAGGCTCCTCGGAGCGTGCCGTCCGGGACCCGCGGCCACGTGATTCTGTGCAGCCTCGACAGCGTGGCCACGGCCACCATGGCCCGGCTCCGGCTCCAGGGGATCCCTTACTACTTGCTGGAACCCGACCCGGTGCGGGCGGGCCAGCTTCACCAGGAAGGGATTCCGGTGGTGGCGGGCATGCAGGAAGACCGCACCGTCTACGAGGCCTTGCGGGCTGACCACGCGCGCATGGTCGTGGCCAACTGCGGGGATACGGTGAACACGAACATCACGCTGACCGTGCGGGAAGTCGCCCCGGAGGTTCCCATCGTTTCGGTGGCAGAGCACGCGCCTTCGGTGGATCTCCTGGAACTGAGCGGAAGCACCCATGTGATCCTGCTCAAACAGCGCCTGGGGGAGCATTTGGCCACCCGGGTCAACGCCGGTCATCTCCACAGCCACGAGGTGGGCCGGCTCGGCGAGCTTCTCATCGCCGAGTTTCCGGTGCACAACACCCCCCTGTCCGGTCTCACAGTGCAGGAGACGCGCCTGCGGGAGAGTTTCGGCCTCAACGTGGCGGCCGTCTGGGAGCGTGGCCGCCTGCGTCCCGCCACCCCGGAGACACGGCTCGCGGAAGGCAGCGTGCCGGTGGTGATGGGGTCTGCCGAGAAGATGCAGGAGTTGGACGCCTACCTGGTGATCTACAACACCAACTTCAACCCGGTCCTGGTCATCGGCGGGGGCAAGGTGGGAACCGCCGCGGCCTCCACCCTCCGGTCCTGGGGCGTCACCGTCCACATCGTAGAGCGCAACAAGGCCCTGCAGCCTCTTCTCAGCGGGGCCGCGGACCGCCTGTTCTTCGGCGACGCCGCGGACCGGGACCTGATCATGGCCGCGGGGCTGGCAGACGCCCCCACCGTGCTGCTGACGACCCACGACGACGCCATGAACATCTACCTGGCGGTGTACTGCCGCCGCCTGAATCCGGGCCTACGCATCGTGAGTCGGATCACCCACGAGCGCAACATCGAGGCCATTCACAGGGCAGGGGCGGACTTCGTGCTGAGCTACGCATCCCTGGGCGCGGAAACGATCCTCTCCATCCTCCAGAGCCGCCAGTCCGTGATCCTGGGAGAGGGCTTCGAGCTGTTTTACCAGCCGGTGCCGAAGAGCCTCGAGGGCAGGACCCTGGCCCAGAGTGCGATCCGGGCCCGGACCGGTCTCAATGTGATGGCGCTTCGGTCCCCGGGCGGGCCCATGTCCATGGTGACGGCCTCCACGGTGCTGACCCCGGGCAGCGAAATGGTGATGCTGGGGAACAACGAACAGTTCCGCGCCTTTTCCAAGTCGTTCCGCTGAACGCGGGATGAGGCCGGCGGATCCGGAACTCTGGAAGAAGCGCAGGGGACCGGCCCCTTGCCCGATCAGGTAGATATCCTGGATATCGAGGTGTGCGAAAACCGCCGCCATTTGTCTCGTTCGGCCACGGCGGCGGGGCAAGGGCGACACGGCGGTCCTGGATCTTTCCTTCACGGTGAGGTTGCCGCAGACGCAGCCCGGGGCGCCTGGCCTGAGGAGGCCGAAGCCGCCGGTTCCCCAGGGCAGGCCGCCGCCGGGTCCAGGATGACGATCCGTTTCACCTCCGCGCCCGTGTACCCCTCCTTGCGGCCGTCAGCCCGGTACCCGCTCAGCGTGCACGACTTGCAGCCCATGAGTTCCAGCACCGTGCCGTCCTTCAGGGTCACCCGAGCCACCAGGGGGTGCTCCATGCCCGTCAACGGGTCCGTGGGACCCAGTCGGTTCTCCAGGCTCTTCATGTCGCGAAGGTAGATGCGGTGCCAACGGCCGTCTTTCAGGTCCTGGCCGATGGCGTAATCCCAGCCCGAGGTCGACATGGGGCCCATGTGCATCCGGGCGTCGTACAGGGTCGCCTCGCGGCCCCCGATGTCGGTCATGACCAGCGCAACGCCGCGCCGGCACAGCCCAGGGTCTACGGCAACCCCCGGCTCCTGGCGGCCCGCAGCCGCGGCGTCCGGGGGCGAAGGCACGCTGCGCACGACCTCCGTCAGGATCGGGAACCCGCGGATGTTTCTCCACTCGGGTACGTCACGGGGCTGGAGACCTCCCGGGGCGAAGAAGGTTTCCAACCCCAGCCCATAGGTACCCGGAGCCATGAACTGCCAGAGGTCCGGGTCCACGTCCCGGAAGTTCATGAACGCACCGCCGGATACCTGACCCGGCACGTCTTCCGGGGGGTCCTCCCTGTTTGCGTCGATGTGGAGATAGCAGCGGATGAACTGGTAGGTGGCGTCCGGGACGACCATGTTGCAGAACCACGTTCCCACGTTCTCCAGGGTGGCGTAACCCCAGATCAGGTACTTGGGGTCGACCCGCTCCTCGTACCACTTCATGTCGTGTCCGGTGGAAATGGGGATCCCCTGCTGGTTGCGGTTCGAGTACAGGACGCCACCGTCCAGGCCCGGCAGGTCCCCGTAGAAGTACCAGTACCAGTCTGAAATCCCGAACTTGTTGAACACCCACTTGAGGTCGAACGGGATGGTGAGCCTGAGCGGGGTGTACATGTACCAGGGGTAGTACTCGGATACGGAAAAAACCGAAGCGGACGAGAGGTTGAAGAGGATCCGCACGTAGTTCTCCACGTTCCGGAGCACCCGCACGGGCCCGTCCTTCCAGGCCACCACCTCCGCCCGGAAGTCGTCCTCGCTCACCTTCTTCCGGATGATGTTGAACAGGAATTTCACCTGGATCCTGACCTTGATCCGGTCCATGAGGTCCGGGCCGTACCCGCCCCGTCCGTCCGGGTACTGAAGGTCCGTGTACAGGCTCATCCCCTTGCGGTACCCGAGCAAGTAGTTGTCGGAGATGATCCGCTCGTCTTTCGGCTGGTACCGGATGTGGTTCCGCAGGGACAGGGGCGGAGGCGTGCCGGAGAAGCGGCACAGGTAGACCCATGCCTTCTTGTCCAGGGCCAGGGGGTCGCTGAGGAGGATCTCCACCCACCGGGCCACCCCCGGCAGGTCCTCGGCCCCTCCGGGGGCGCGGTCTCCGGCGTCCTGCACGAGGAAGACCAACTCGTCGTTGTGGTCCAGCAGGCCTCGGTCTGCGTCCTCCGATGCCTGGGGGCCGGAGGGAAACACAAACTCCCCCTCCGGGTCCCGCTCGTCCACCTGAAAAGGGATGGCGAGAAACTCGCCGCCGCGAAACGAGAAGAGCCTCAATTCCCCGGCGGGCTCCCCCTGCAAGGCCCCCAGCCGGTCGCCTTTCACGACGACGGCGTCGTACCGCCTGTCCAGACCCCGGACCTCGGCGGCCGCTGTCGCCGGAGCCCTGCCAGGGGCCTCCGCAGGGATCTCCCCAGCCGCATGAGAAGGAGGAGCCTCCCCGGCTCGAAGCAGGAGAATCAACACGAAAGGGGTAACTACAGAACACAGAAGCCTCACCCACCCCTTGCCGGAGCTTTTTCGTTCCGGCGAGGTTTCCGCACACGACAGAGACCTTTTCATCCCTGGCCTCCTCCTCGTTGCCGACACCCCGGAGGACGTGGAGTCGCATGGCGTGCTCGTCCTCTTCTTCATACTCATACCTTCCCTCCTCATCATTGCCGACACCCCGTCTCCCCTTGGCCCCCGCTTCCTCCTGCCTGACACGGCGTCCCGGACCCGGGAGCCTTACCGGAATACCCGGTCTTCTGCGCTTGCACGCTCTACCACGAAGCTCTGCCCCCGACGTCCGGCATCCGGTTGGGCCTCCAAGCGCCCGCGGCGGAGGTCCCGCAGGACGACGGGGACCGGTTCAGGTCTCTTGAAGGTCCCCGGAGGACGAGGGAACCTCCCCGCGGGCGCGGCCCACAGAACGATGAAGCCCCGTACTCCCCCGCACCTTCGTGCCTCGGGGTCGGCCCGCGGTCGATGGACAACTTTTGCGAACCCTGCGGCAAGATCGGAAACGGTTCCGTGTCCAACCATATAGCACGCCGGTTTCGGAGTACAAAGGCAAAGAGGAAGAAAGGGCCGGTTCAGGTCTCTTGGAGGCCCTTGAGGACAAGAAGGCTCCTGCCAGGCACCGGGGAGAACGCCCGTATCTGCGCCTCGACCTCGCGGAGGAGTCACGCCGGACATCTTGTCCAACAGGAATGAAGAGTCTCCGGGCAGGAACTCCAGCCGGTCACGCAGAAGGGGTGCGTTCGAATTGACCGTGGGGAACAGGCCGTGTAGGATTCATTACTTCCTTCCCTCCTTCAGGCCCGGCGGGAGCCGGAACCCCGGCCGATGCCCTCGAGAATCCATCCCATCGCAAGGCAGGTTCTTCCGTGCACGAAATCCCCCGAAACCTGAAACTGGTGATCCTGGACTGTGACGGCGTCTTGTTCGACTCGTTCCGCTCCAACGTGGCCTACTACAACGCGATCCTGGAGAAGATGGGCCACAGGAAGCTGGACCCCCGGGGAGAGGCGCTCTGCCACGTGCTTTCCACGCCGCAGCTCCTCCAGCACCTTTTTTCCGAAGACCCGGAACGATACCGGCTGGCGATGAAGATCGCCTCGGAAATCGACTACCTTCCCTTCCTGGAATACATGGATCCGGAACCAGGGCTTTTCGAGGTGCTGGATGCCCTGAGCGCCCGATACCGCCTGGCCCTGGCCACCAACCGGGGAAGATCCGTGGATCCCCTCCTGAGCAGGTTCGGGCTCCAAGGGACCTTTGAGGCGGTATCCACCATCCAGCGGGTGACCCACCCGAAGCCCGCCCCGGACCTTCTGCTCTATTGCCTTGAAAAAACAGGTGTTTCCCCGGATGACTCGGTCTATGTGGGGGACATGGAGAACGACCGGATCGCCGCCGAGGCCGCGGGCATGCCCTTCATCCTCAAGGGGGACGCCGTTTCTCACCCCTTGAGGATCGAGCGCCTGGAAGAGTTGCCCGGCTTTCTGCACGCGGGCGGAGACCTGCGGGGGAACAAGTGAAAAATTAATCTAAAAAAACAGAGGCTTACGTCTCACAGAAACCCGATCCAGCCCCGAGTAGCCCGTTGAAAAAGTGCATGTGGGCAGGCCGATCAAGAAGTGCCAGAGGCAAGGCGCGCGAAATCCTGAGGAAGGAAGCGTACTTCGGAAGTACGTTGACTGACCAGGGATGAGCGGAACGCAGCAGATGGCACTTTTTCAACGGCCTGCTAGCCGGACGCCGCGTTTTCTCACACAATCTTATCGTGCCTCTAAGATCCCTTGCATGGAAAGACCCCTATCGCACCCGAGCCTAGAAAAATTTTTTGGTCCCTGGGCCGGACTGTAAGGCCTTCATTCTGTTTTCCTTTTCTATGACGCCATGCAGAAACCGCCCACCTGGGTTCCAAACCCCTGGAAATTTTCCCTTGACAGCCTTCATGCCCAAGATGTAGTAGTAGTTGATCTCGAACACTACAAGATGTAGGTGAAACAATGGGATTTAACCCATTGATATCAGGAAAAAATTTTGTTGCTGTAGAAGACGAAAATCACAGGAGGAGATCCCCTATGCAGGCTTCCGTTATCGCGTGCCCGACGGAGCAGCCGAAGGTAGAATCGAAATACCTCTATCTCTCCGACGAGAACTACGCCATACGGAAAAGGGACGGAAAGATCGTCCCCTTTGACCAGGAACGGATCACCCAGGCCATCTTCAACGCCATGAGGGCGGTGGGCATGCCGGACCGAAACGAGGCGGTCCGCTGTTCCAACCAGGTGTGCGAGATGCTCGTCACCCAGTTTCACCAGCGTTCGATCCCTGCGGTGGAGCAGATCCAGGACCTGGTGGAGGAGGTTCTGATACAGCGGGTCCACGCCAAGGCGGTCAAGGCCTATATCCTCTACCGTGAGCAGCACGCGCGAATCCGCGAAACCAAGAGCCTCGCGCTGGACATCCAGAACACCATGGACGGCTACCTCAATCAGTCCGACTGGCGGGTGCGGGAAAACAGCAACGTGAACTACTCGCTGGGAGGCCTGATCCTTCACAATTCAGGGACCGTCACGGCCAACTACTGGCTGAATTCCATCTACACCAAGGACATCGCCCAGGCCCACCGCAACGGTGCCATGCACATCCACGACCTGTCCATGTTCTCCGGCTACTGCGCCGGTTGGAGCTTGAGGCAGCTCTTGCAGGAGGGGGTCGGCGGGGTGCCCAACAAGATCAGCTCCAAGGCACCCTGCCATCTGAGCACGCTGGTGGCCCAGATGGTGAACTTCCTGGGGGTTCTGCAGAACGAGTGGGCCGGCGCCCAGGCGTTCTCCTCCTTTGACACCTACCTGGCCCCCTTCATCCGCTGCGACAACCTGAGCTACCGGGAGGTGAAGCAGAACATCCAGAGCTTCGTCTTCGGGGTCAACACGCCGAGCCGCTGGGGGTCGCAGGCACCCTTCACCAACATCACCCTGGACTGGGTGGTGCCAGCGGACATGCGGGACGAGCCCGTGATCATCGGAGGCAAGAAGCAGGACACGTGCTACGGCGACTACCAGAAAGAGATGGACATGGTGAACCGCGCCTTCCTGGATGTGATGATGGAAGGGGACGCGGCGGGCCGGGGGTTTCCGTACCCCATTCCCACGTACAACATCACCGAGGAGTTCGACTGGAACAGCGAAAACGCAGAGCTGCTCTTTCAGATGACCGCGAAGTACGGCACACCCTACTTCCAGAACTTCCTGAACAGCGACCTGAAGCCCAGCGACGTGCGGTCCATGTGCTGCCGCCTGCAACTGGACAAGCGGGAACTCAAGAAGAAGGGGGGCGGGCTGTTCGGTGCCGCGGAACTCACCGGGTCCATCGGGGTGGTCACCGTGAACCTTCCCAGGCTCGGATACCTCTCCCGCAGCCGGGAGGAGTTCTTCGAGCGGCTGGCGCACACCATGGACCTGGCCAGGGATTCCCTGGAAATCAAGCGGCGCGTCATCACGAAACTCATGGCGGAGGGGCTATTTCCCTACTCCAGGAGGTACCTGGGGACCTGGGACAACCACTTCTCTACCATCGGACTCGTGGGCATGAACGAGTGCTGCCGCAACTTCCTGGCAAAGGACATCGTGCACGAGGAAGGCCGGGCCTTTTCCCTGGAGGTGCTGGACTTCATGCGCGACAGGCTGATCCAGTACCAGGAGTCCACCGGCAACCTGTACAACCTGGAAGCCACGCCCGCGGAGTCCACCTCCTACCGGCTGGCCAAGATCGACCGCGGGCGCTTTCCGGACATCGTCACGGCCGGAAAGAAGGAACCCTTCTACACCAACTCGTCCCAGTTGCCCGTGGAGTACACCTCGGACCTCTTCCACGCATTGGACCTGCAGGAAGAAATTCAGAGGAAGTACACCGGCGGGACCGTATTCCACTGCTTCCTGGGAGAGAGCATCGAGAGTGTGGAAGGGTGCCGGAAGCTGGTAAGGCGCATCGCTGAGAACTACCGGATCCCGTACTACACCATCTCTCCCACGTTCTCGGTGTGCACCGACCACGGGTACCTTCAGGGCGAACAGCCCCGTTGCCCGCTCTGCAACCAGGAAACCGAGATTTACGCCAGGATCGTGGGGTACTACCGCCCGGTGAAGAACTGGAACAAGGGGAAGTTCGAGGAATACCACGTGCGGAACCTCTTCGAGAACCACGACGCCGGGTCCGGGTCCCGTGACCACCTTGAGGCGAGCCCCGCCCCGGAGGGGAAGGAGACCGCATCCGTTACCGCCCCGGCCACACCCGCCGGTCCCAGCATCCGCAAGATTCCGGTTCTGGATCTGGACCGGTTCCGTGAGTCGGGCCCTGCAAGGGTCAACGGCTCCAGCGAATGGAAGCTTTTCACCAAGCCCAATTGCGCCCAGTGCGACACCGTAAAGGAAACCTTGTCCGAAGCACACCTGAGATTCGAGCTTTACAATCTCCAGGAATCCAAGCACCAGCGGCTCTTTTCTCAGTACTATCGGCAGATACGAAACACCCTGGAACGAAAAGAGGACGGGGGGCTGGACCTGCCCGTGCTGATCGGCACGGACAACGAGGGCCACGTCTGCCGGTACGCCATGGGTCCCGGCAAGATCGATGAGATGCTCGGTTCCCGCTGAACCGCGGTCGGTCCCCGCCCCGTCCCTTTTCCAAAACCTCTCGGCCTCCCGTTGCCGCCGGGTGTGGATGACCGATGCTCCAAGTCCAAGCCTCCGAACCTGCTGCCGCCCCGTCGCCCGAAGACGTCCGCGTCCTGGGCTGGGCCCGCATGACCCTCCTGGATTACCCAGGCAAGGTGGCGTCCACCCTGTTCCTTTCCGGCTGCAACTATCGTTGCCCTTACTGCCACAACCCGGAACTGATCCCCGCCTCCCCGCAAGCCCGCGGCGAGGACATTCGCAACGAAGAGATCTACCGCTACCTTTCCCGGTATACCGGCATGCTGGAAGGGGTCTGCATCACCGGGGGGGAGCCGCTGCTGCAGGAGGGTCTTTCGTCCCTGTGCCGCCGGGTCAAGGAGCTGGGGTTGCAGGTGAAACTCGACACCAACGGTTCCATGCCGGGAAGGCTTCGGGAGCTGCTGGACGGTGAGTTTCTGGATTTCGTGGCCGTGGACATCAAGGGACCGCCCGGCAGGATCCAGGCAATCACGCGCGCCGCAGTGCGCGAAGAGAGGATCGTGGCCGACACAGAGGCCACGGTGGCGTGCCTGAAGGCGTCGGGCATCCCGTTCGAGCTGAGGACCACCGTGGTTCCCGGACTCCTGGAACCGCACGACCTGGTCGCCATCGGGCAGTGGATGCGCGGGTCGCCAAGGTACGTGCTTCAGCAGTTCCGGCCCGGGAAGACCCTGGACCCGCTCTTCGAGGACCTGCGCCCCCACCCGCCCGACCGCCTCCATGAGGTGTGCCGAACCCTGTCCCAGGCGGGATACTTCGGAGAATGCTCCGTGCGCGGGATCGGTTAGCAGGCCCGCCCAACAAGACGGTTCACCCGACGGGTAGCGTATTCAAGAGAAGCGGCGCGGCATCCACGGTCCACGGTCCGCGTTGAGGTTCCCGCCTTCCGTCCGTGTACCTACAGAGAGCAACGGGATCTTGAAGTCTGAAGACAGGGTAGCCATGACCGCATACGGGGCGTCGGGGGAAGTCGCATGAAACGAGGGGACACCGTGTGGCTGGCCGTGGCACGCCTGGGCCCCCTGGGCCTGGCGCCCAGGATGCCGGGCACCGTGGGGTCTGCGGCGGCTGCGGCGGCCGCCCCGTGGCTCTTCCTGCCTCTGCCGCTCTGGGCCAGGCTGGGGGTCCTGGCGGGGGTCTTCGTGATGGGAGCCCTGGCAGCGGGCCGAGCCGAGCGCGTCTTGGGACAGAAAGACCCGGGCCAGGTCAACATCGACGAACTCGCAGGGCAGTGGGCGACCTTCCTGCCCTTGGCCCACGCAGGGCCCGGGGCGCTGCTGCTGGGGTTCGTCCTCTTCCGCTTCTTCGACATCTGGAAACCCTGGCCCGTCCGGCAGTCCGAGCACTGGCTGCCGGGAGGCTGGGGCGTGATGGTGGATGACCTGTTGGCCGGCGTGTACGCGGCGGCCTGCCTCTATCTGATCGCCGCGTTCGCGTTGCCGTGACCCCCACCCAACCCAGGATCCGGGAAACCCACGTGACAGAGACCGACCCCCGAGACACGGCGCCCGAAGATCACCCCATGATCCACCCCCTGGATTTCGGCGGGAAGAGCATCCGGCTCATCGGCACGGCCCATGTCTCTCACGAGAGCGCAGAGCTGGTGGACGCGGTCATACGCCGCGAGAAACCGGACACGGTGTGCATCGAGCTGTGCCCGTCCAGATTCCAGGCGCTCCGTCAGAAGGACCGGTGGCGGGACATGGACGTGGTCAAGGTGATCCGGGAGAGGAAGGCCTCCCTGCTGCTGCTCAACCTCCTCCTGGCCTCCTTTCAGAAGCGGATCGCCGAGCAGTTGGGGATCTTGCCCGGCCAGGAGATGATCCGGGCCATGGAGGCGGCCGAGGCCGCGGGCTCCGAGATCTCCCTGGCGGACCGGGACATCCGGGTGACCCTCTCCAGGACCTGGCGCCTCATGGGACTCTGGGAGAAGCTCAAGCTCGTCTTCCAGATGACGCTCTCCCTGGGAAAAACGGAGAAGATCACCGAGGAAGAGATCGAGAAGATGAAGCAGGAGGACATCCTGGAAACCCTGCTGGCGGAGATCGGCAGATCTCACCCGGCCCTGCGGGACGTCCTCATCGACGAGCGGGATCGATACCTGTGCGCCAAGATCCGCTCGGCCCCGGGGGAGCGGATCGTTGCCGTGGTGGGCGCGGGCCATGTTCCGGGGATCAAGAGATACCTCCACCAGGACATCGACCTGGGAGCCCTGGAGAAGATCCCGCCGGGCGGCAGGCTCTCCAAGGCTTTGAAGTGGGGGATCCCGGCCGTGATCGTGGCCATGTTGGTTCTGGGGTTTTACCTGGGAGGTTCCAAGATCGGCAAGGAGATGCTCTCCTGGTGGATCCTGGCCAACGGCATCCTGGCAGGGCTCGGCGCCGTGGCGGCCGCAGCCCATCCCCTCACGATCCTCACCGCGATCCTGGCCGCGCCGCTCACCTCCCTGAACCCCATGATCGCCGCGGGGTGGGTTGCCGGCCTCGTGGAGGCGGTGATCCGCAAGCCCAAGGTGGCGGATTTCGAGGATCTCCCGCGGGACATCAACTCGCTCAGGGGTTTCTGGAACAACCAGGTGACCCGGATCCTGCTGGTCGTGGTGTTCACGAACCTGGGGAGCGTGCTGGGAACCTTTGTGGGAGGCACCTACATCGTGAAAGCCGCCATCGCGTGGATCGCCAGATCGTGGGGCGCCGTGTCCGCCGTCGCGCCATCCTTGCTGCCGTAGCACCCCGGTTCACGGGCTGGGTTCGCCGGCCGAATCCAGGAGCCCGTGGGAATCCCCGGTCTTCCTCGTTTCCGTCATTCCGCAGTCGGTGCGCAATCCAATTTTCTGAGAAACCCCGGATCCGTGCGTCTGCCCCGGACTTGATCCCGGGTTCGCCGGGATGACCACAAAATGCAAAATGGGGGGCCCGACACATCCCCGGGCCTGCACCGTGGAGATCCTTCCAGCGAAACCCCCGGTCCTGTGGGGCCGGGGCCCTCAGGAACCGGGGGTTTCGGTTCGCCCGCAAAGCCCTTCTCACGGCTCCAGCGCGTTCATGGCCTCCTGGAAGTGCCTCATGGCCACCCCGCAGTGCACGCCGGCCTTGCCCTCGTCCCCTTTGGCCAGGCACTCGGCCGCCTTCCCAAGCTCCACGTTCCCCTTGTCGATCAACCCCGCGATCTGCCGGTTGAGGGCCGCCTCTTCCTTGGTTCCCTCGGCGTTCTGGAAGTGTTCCATGGCACGGGCAAAATGCTGCTCGGCCCTGTTCAGGTGAAGGACGGCCCGTTCCGTCTGTCCCTGTTCCATCCAGTGGAGCATCTTGTGGAGCTGCCCGTAGCCGTGCACGTACGCCTTGAACCCCTTGCAGAGTTCGCCGGCCTGCCACTCCGCGTCCTTGACGTCCTGCCCCTTGGCAGCGCACGAAACCACCAGCCCGGCACACACCACGACGGCCAGCACGACCCAAACCCCGGAACCACGTCCAGCCCAACGCATCCCGCTTCTCATGGCCGCTTCTCCCTCTTGAAGGTTGACGATACCCAACCTTCTCGGCAAGACGGCCGCTGAAGATTACCCCGGCCTTTCGCTTGCCTCAATCCGTCAAATCCCTCCTGCCAAACGTACCCGAGGCAAACTTGCAGGCCGAGGTGCCGTTGTCGGGTGGGTCTTCTGAAATGCGACCTAGTCCGCAAGGGGGTGGGGGCAAAAACGACGTCGATCTTCCCGGTATCGAACCCCGCTTCTTTCAGAGCACGCCGGACACGCTTCATCAGCGCACCGCGGACGTTGGGGTCTTCCCGTGTCAGCAAGTACGGTAGCGGCCTCGACGGTGCCACGCTCACCGTCCGAGATGGCGACATGCCCCACATCCTTCCAGGCATGGGGGCTTTCGGATGAGGATCCCCCGGTGCCGGCATTTGGTTCACGATTGCCGGATATCGGAAGGTTTCCTGGCAGGTGTGCAGGATGTCACTTCGCCGCCTGCGACACGAACACGGCAACACCGTTCCACCACATGGCATGGTCTCCGTTGAACCGTGCTGGAAGGTCGTACAGCTGGGTCCAGGTGCGCCTCGATTCGCTGATCGCCCGAAGTGTGCCTTCCTTGGCATAGGACTGCGAGTCGGGCGCAAACCTCCAGTCGTCCACGATGATCAGGGCCTGGTCGGAAAGCAGCGGTTCCACCCGCTTGATCGCTTGGTACTGGCTTTCCAGATCGTGCGCGCCGTCGTAGAAGTAGCAACCCACGGGGTGGCGGATGTGCTCGCGCGTCATGATGCGGCGAAAGTCGGAATCGAACAGCCGGATTCGATCCAGATACCCGTGCCTTTGCAGGTTCTCCCTCAATCGTTCCGGGGAGTTGGTTTCCTTGAATTCGGAGAAGTTGTCGCACGCGTACACCGGGCGCAACGGGTTGCCTTTCATCGCGGACACCAGACTCTTTCCCTGGTAGGTGCCGATCTCAAAATAGCACTCGCCTTCCGGCAGCGCGGAAAACGCGATCCGGAGCAGGAACTGCTTCTTGACGGAGGTCTTGCCTTCCACGTCGAAACACGGATCAAAGAAGCTACGAACGAATGCTTCTTCGAACAGGGTGGAAACGAGGCCATGCTGCCGAACCGGAAAATGGGACTCGAACGTGTGGATGAATTGCGTCCGTTGCATGCCTACCCTCATCTAAGACGGTCGGTGGGTTCGTGATCTGGAAAGCGGAGGAAGATCAGGTCCCGCGGTGCTCGAAGGAGCAGGACCTGCGTCCGCCTCGGGCCGGGACGAGTGTAGCAGCGGGTATCCCCGCGTGGCACCCGCAGGAACACACAACCGTTGAGGCTGGGGGGACGGGGCGTCGGCTCGTGCGCTTCGGTCACGGACCGTGGAGAAGATACGAGACCGGTTGTTGCGAAGCCGGATCCGCTCCTCGGCCGCGGCCCCCGCGCGCGGCGCAACGCGATAGGTGCTCTTCAGGAAGACCCCCCGGCCGCCTTTCGAAGGTCACGGCCTGTCTCCCCGCCCGGGTTTGGGTACGTCCGTCAGAAACCCCGCTATTCACCCGCCCCCGCTTCGGCCTGTCGGCCGGATGATCCCGCCGGCGACCAACACGCAGAAAATGTGCTCCCCGCAAACGCGGGGTTCGAATCGAAACGAAGCGGCTCGACCCGCAGGGATGGGAATCTTGGTTGAAGCGCGAAGGGAATAGCACGGTGCGGAATCGCGTGTCAAAAAGGCTTGCACGCTACGCCACGGCGCTTCCCAGCCCAGCCGAGAGAGAAGAAGTCGACGGAATGTGCGGCGGCATGAAATTCCCCGGGTAAGCTCACCCACCAAAGCCCCCGGGGTTCCGGAATGCCCGCCGACCACGGCGGGACCGCAGGCAGGAAGTCGCGATGGAGTCGCCTTGCAGCGGGAGCGTCTCCCCGGGGACCCGGGAACGGGCACGCGAACGGGTGACAGCACCCGGCCGGACCAGCGCACACAACCCGCCCGCGCCTACTCCGGTACCGCCTGTTTGGCCAGCACGCCGAGCCGGGCGGGGATCACCTTGCGGTAGACCTCGTGATAGGGCCGAAGGATCCCGCCCACGGTGAGGAGATCGCGCTCGACGGAGATGCCGAACAACCGCTCGTTGGTCTCCAGGTACGGCCGGATGAGGCGCCAGTCCTTGGGGGAGAGGTCCGCGAAGGCCCCCCCGTTGAGCTGGTCGGACACGAGCTTGCGGTGCGGGTCCCGCACGAACAGCGCCCCCCCGGACGCCAGGGAGAACAGGTTCGAGCCCGGGAACGGCGTCTCCTGCTCCTCCACGCGGCCCCGGTCGTCGAACCGCACCCCGTTCAGGATCACGAACCCGCCCCCGTTGTGCGGGTCCCCGGCCATAAACGACTCGGCCAGGTAGTCCAGGCAGGAGCCGTTGATCACCACGCGCGGCCGCCCCACGGCGTTGATCAGGGGACGGCCCGCGGCGTTGCCCATCACGTAGACCTGGCCGCCCTTGGCGCCGTACAGAAAGGCCTGGCCCACGTCGCCGTGCACCACGAGCCGCCCGCTCTTCAGGATCTGGCCCAGCTGGTCCTGCCCGTTTCCGTGGATGGCCAGTTCCATGCCGTCCATGCCCGAGGCCGTGTAGTCGCCCGAGCTGTCGTAGAGGTCCATCCGCACCCGGTCGGTGGCCGCACCCAGGCCGCACCCGTGGAAGCGCTGCCCCTTGAGGCCGTACACGATGAACCGGTTCCACCCGAGCCGGAAGGCCCGCTCGGCCAGACGCGCGTCGCAGTCCTCGCCTTCCGGGGGGAAGTCCCGCGCGCAGACCACCAGGGCCGCCTCGCCCGGACCCGGCGCCCGGAGTGTGGCCCGGGTCGCCCAGTCCAGGCGCCGCCAGGCGCTCGCACCCGGGGCATCCAGGACGGGGACCGCGTCCAGGATGCGGCGGATGCACTCCCGCACGAGCTGGAGCACCGCGCCGGGCTTCTTCCCGCCGCAGTCGTACCGCCGGTCGTTGAGCAGGGTGGCCAGTTCCAGGGCAAACTCCCGTCCCGCGTCGTCCCGGCCGGCGCACGTCTCCAGCGCACGTGTGAGCCAGCGCACCTCGTCGATCCCCCACGAGGCCACGGCGTCCCGCACCTCCCGAAAGACGGGACCCGCCGCCTCTCGCCCCGCACCGGCGGCGATGCGGCCGGCCAGGGTCTCCACCCCGGCGGGGATGGAAGGTTCGGCCCCGCTGCCCAGGCTCCAGTCACCGGCCGGGCTGTGTACCTCGACCCCGAACTTGTCCGTGCAGGTGAGCCTGCAGGACCCGTTGGTCCCCTGCACGGTGAACACGAACGCCCCGCCGTCGGTGTGGCTTCCGCCGCGCGCGTTCCAGGTGCGGTCCGCCACCAGCCGGAACCGGGGGTCCTCCCCGGCCAGGGAGCGCAGCGTGGCGTCGATGGCCTGCTTCTCCGACGCCACGAGCCCGATGGAGACCTCCCCTTCTTGCAGGGCGAACACCTGGGGCCGGAGCATGGAGGTGTCGGTGATGCCCAGGAGCTGGAACCGGTCCTGGTCCGCGTCGCTCCGGGCGATGATGAAGAACCACGGACCGTCCGGAGACCCGGCCACGTGCTGGCGCTGCAGCGCTCGGTAGACCCTCTGCTTGTCCTCGGGAAGCTGGTCGAAATCCAGCTCCGTGGTGGGCGCGAGCCCTTCGATGACGTACTCCAGCGGGTACTTGTACACACGCGACCAGAGGTCGAACAGCAGCGCCGACACCTCGGTGTCCGTGAGGAACTGGGGCACGATGTTGTGCTGGCGCAGATACTCGCTCACGCCGTAATAGTTGGCGAAGTCCCCGTTGTGCACCAGGGCGTCGTTCAATCCGATGAACGGGTGCGCGCCCCCGGGGTGCCAGACGCGCCCCTTGGTGGGGTAGCGCTGGTGCGCGATCCA
>Ga0068714_10004214_pt1 | contig 16329 bp, 12 predicted proteins | sample MTBNYHSulfiMetaG_FD_62988 | JGI IMG/M metagenome (GOLD analysis project Ga0068714, IMG submission 62988) | Enrichment culture microbial communities from rom New York Harbor, USA that are MTBE-degrading - MTBE-NYH (New York Harbor Sulfidogenic)... | ecosystem: Environmental > Aquatic > Marine >...
CCTGTCCGCCTTCGGCAGCGGCACCGTGGTCCTGCCGCCGACGGCCGTCCCCCGGCCACCCACCCCGCGCGTGCCGTGGCTCATCGTCGCCGGCGCCCTGGCGGTGGTCGCCGCGGTCGCGGCCTGGGTGGTGACCCGGGTCCTCGACGACCGGTCGCTGCTGCCGGGCTCCGGCTGGCGGCCCCGCCAACTCACCACCGCCCCGGGCTGGGAGGGGGAGCCGGCGATCTCCCCCGACGGCAGCCTGGTGGCCTATGCCTCGGACGAAGGGGACAGCTCCGACATCTGGCTGCTGGACCTGCGCGCCGGCGACCCCCTGCGCCTCACCGACCACCCGGGCACGGACCGCAGCCCGGCCTGGTTCCCGGACGGCTCGGCCATCGTCTTCACCTCGGACCGCAGCGGCTCCAACGCCGTCTGGCGGGTCGCCCGTCTCGGCGGCTCGGCGGTGATGCTACTCCCCGACGCCCAGGAACCCGCGCTCTCCCCGGACGGCTCGAGGATCGCCTTCGCGCGCAGAAACCCGGCGGGCTCGCTCCGCATCGCGGTCGCCCCCGTCGACGACCCCACCCGGGCGAGAGACCTCACCGCCGACGGCGACGGCGTCTGGGACCACGAGGACCCGGCGTGGTCCCCGGACGGCGCGACCATCTGCTACAAGGCCATGCGCGACCTGTGGGTGGTCGCGGCCGCCGGCGGCCGACCGCGCCGCCTGACCACGGACGACCAGGCCGACCTCGACCCCACCTGGTCACCGGACGGTACCCACGTCTACTTCTCCTCCATGAGGGAGGGCACGACCGCCCTGTGGCGGGTCCCCTCCGCCGGTGGGGAGCCCCAGCGGCTGACTGTCGGCAGCGGCCCGGAGCGGCAGCCGAGCCTGTCGCGGGACGGCGGCCGGCTGGTCTACTCCACCTCCGTCGAGGACCAGGACGTGGTGGTCATGGACCGCACCACCGGCGCCTCGACCCGGCTGCGCGGCGCCCGCCAGGAGGTGGACCCGGCGCTGGCCCCGGACGGCAGCGCGGTCGTCTTCGCGACCGACCGGCGAGGCCGCTACGAGCTCTGGCTCCAGCGCCTGGAGGGGGGCCGCCCCGTCGGGTCCCCCCGTCCTCTGGCGGAGCAGCCGGGGACCGTGGCCACGCCGGCGTTCTCACCCGACGGCCGCTTCGTGGCCTACTTCCGGGTCCTCGAGGGGGAGCGGGACGTGTGGACCGTGCCGGTGTCAGGTGGGCTGCCGACCCGGGTCACCGACCACCCTGGCATTGACATCCACCCCGCATTCTCGCCGGACGGGACCCGACTCGCCTTCGTGTCCGACCGCAGCGGGGGGGAGCACATCTGGGTGGTCGAGGTCGTGGAGGGCCGGCCAGTGGGGCAGCCGCGACAGGTCACGCGAGGCCCTTCAATCGCCCGCTACCCCACGTGGTCGCCGGACGGCTCGCGTCTGGCCTGGGTGGCCGAGGGTGACGACGGGTCCAACGCCCGGATCGTCACCGCCGACGGCATGGGCGAGCCGGTGCAGGTGACGCGTGAGATCACCATCCACCGTGCGCGCTGGGACGAGACCGGCGACGCGCTCCTGGTGAGCGGATCCCGGGACGGCGGCGACACCACCTTGTGGCGCGTTTCGCTTCTGGGTGGCGAGTCGGAGGAGGTGAACCTCGACCCCGGCTTTGGCGATGACGTCTTCGCGGCGTTCGACCTCGCGCCGAGCGCCGGTGTGTTGGCCTACGTCTCCAGGCTACGGAGCGGGGACCTCTGGATGCTGGAGGGCAAGCCCGGCAGGCTCTGACGCGAACGGTTTCGAGGCAACAGGAGGAGGAAGGACGATGGCAGACGAGACGGTCGTCACGGTCGGACAGCTGGTCACTGCGCTGGAGAACATCAAGACCTGGTGCGGAGTGATCCGCGATGCTCTGGCCAGGCTGCCCGAGGATCAGAAGATCGTCATGCCGCAGGATGCACACGATCGGCTCCTCGCTAATCCTCCCAACAGCGTGGGGGGCTGCAAACCCAATTGAGGACCCGCCCTGACGGCGCGCAGCCCGGCGTGCCCGGGCTGCGCTCGGTGGTCCTCGTCCTGACCACGCGGTGCAACCTTGCCTGCTCGTACTGCTACCAGGAGCGGCGCGGGGCGCGGAGCATGACCGCCGAGGTGGTGGACGCGGCGGTGGACCTGGCGCTGCGCTCGCCCCACCCTTCCCCGCGGCTCGGCTTCACCGGGGGCGAGCCGCTGCTCGAGATGGGTCTCGTCCGGCGAGCGGTGGAGCGGATCGCGCAGCGGGGGCCACCGGCCGGGAAAAGCGTTCGCCTCATGGTGGCCACCAACGGCACCCTTCTCGACGACGACACGGTCGCCTTCCTTGCGGAGCACCGGGTCCGCACGCGGCTCTCCTTCGACGGGGTCGCCGCCGCCCAGGAGGCGCGGGCGCCGGGCACGTTCGCGCTGCTCGAGGCGATCCTCGCCCGCCTGCGCGCCTCGCACCCGCGGTTCGTGGCCGAGCAGCTGGAGGTGGTCGTCACCGTCACCTCCGCCAACCTCCCCCACCTCGCCGAGTCCATCCGACTGCTCCTGCGCCTCGGCGTCAAGCGGGTCGAGGTCGGCGCGATCACCACCCCGGACCCCGGGTGGGACAGCTCGGCGAGCCAGGAGCTCGAGCGGCAGCTGGCGGCGGTCTTCGACCTCTGCCTCGAGCAGGTCCGCGCCACCGGCGCTCAGCCGGTCCGCTTCCTCGACCGGCCGGCCGGCGCCCCGGCCGACGGCGGCAGCGGCCCCCCCCTCTGCGCCTTGGGCAGCGGCGAGGCCGTGGTGGTGGACGTGGACGGCCAGGTCGTCCCCTGCGTCATGCTGGCGGCGTCCACGGTCGGGCTGCCGCAACCGCTCGCCGCCTGGGCCGAGCCGTTCCGCCTCGGCGACGTCCGCGACCCGGACCTCGAGACGCGGTTGGCCGCGCTCCCCGACCTCGCCGCGCACAGCCCCCTGCTCCGCGACCGCCACCGGCGGGCCGGCGCCACCGGCCCCTGCGCCGAGTGCCGGTTCGTGAACGCCTGCCTCCCCTGCCCCATCTCGGCCTGCCTCGGCGCCGGCGCGCCCGACCCCCTCCGGACGGCCCGCCCCCAGTGCGACCTCACCCGCCTCACCCTGCCGCTGCGGGAGCGCTTCCCCGCCCGCCCCTCGGCCGCCGACGTCCTCACCGGCCGCGCCCCGCTACCCCGCCAGATGGAGGAGCTGTGGGCCGCGATGCGAGGAACCAGCAAGCCACCGTAGGGGCGCGACCCGCGAGCTGTCTCGAGACCTCCCACGATCCGCGGGCGGAGCATGCCGACAGGCACGGCTTCCCCGTCTTCGCAGCCTCACCCGATGCCCCTCCGATCACGCTCGAGCACGTCGAAAAGCGTCTCCAGCACCGCCGCGCCGCATCCTGCACCTCGCGATCCCCCCAACCTCCCAGGCACAGGCGACGGCTGTCCTCCCGCTCGGCAGGTTGGCGGGTCTCTCGCCGACCGGGAGGGTCCGGGAGGGAGGCGGAGCTGACGGCCAACCGCTAACGCGGCCCCTCGCCCGGCCGGCGCGGGGCTCCCTTTGGTTGCGGCCAGCGGCCGCGTTGGGTCGTGAGATGTCACGCAAGTGATCTGAGGTCGAATCGTGATTTCACATGGCGATACCATTCTCTGATACCCTCATTCCGGGACAGGACCGGCACAGAAAGGGGGTAGAAGCCATGGCCCGTTCGGTGAAGCAGCTCTCGATTCGGCTCCCCGAGCCTCTCTACTGTGAGGTCGCCGCGCTCTCACAGCGGCGAGGAGAGAGCATGAACCAGCTCGTCATCGCGGGGTTGAAGCGGGTGCTCGAGCAGGACCTGGCCGACGAGATGCGCAGGGCCTATGACGCGCTCGCGGACCAGGAGTGTGATGCCGAGCTGTTCCTGACCGCTCAGGCCGAGGTGCTCGATGGGGGGTGAGCGGCTCCCCAGCCGGGGCGAGATCTGGGACGTCGACTGGTCCCCCGGGCGCGGCTCGGAGCAGGTGGGGCGGCGTCCTGCGCTGGTGGTGCAGAACGACCACGGCAACCACTCGCTCCGCTACCCCAACACCATCGTGGTCGCCGTGAGCCGCCAGGGCCGGCCGATTCCGTTTCATGTCCGCATCGACGCGGGCCCTGACAGTGGTCTGGCCGCCGACTCCTGGGCCGAGTGCGAGCAGGTGCTGACCGTCGCCAAGGAGCGACTCGGCGCTGCCCCTCGAGGCCGGGTGAGCCCGGCCACGATGCGAATGGTGGACCGGGCCCTGCTGCTGAGTCTCGGCATCGACCCGTCGGCGGCGCTCGCCGAGGTGTGAGGTCGCCGCTCAGCTCCGGACCGCCGCTGCCGGTGATCCGCTCGAGGGCGACCGCCGCGCACCGCCACCGGCGCCGAACCACGCCCGCGGCGCCAGCTCCGCCGCGCGCCGGGAGTGGGCCTCGGCGCAGGCGGCGTCCCCTGCCGCCCGGCAGGCGTCGGCGAGGACCCGCTCGCCGAGGCCCCGCCAGACGAAGGGGCCGACCTCGGTGCGGGCGCGGCGCTCCAGCTCGGCGAGGGCGGCCTCGGCCACGCCGCGGGCGCGCGCGGCCTGGCCGTCCTGGGTGAGCGCACGGGCCAGCAGGAGCCCGGCGAGCGGCGCCTTCTCCGGGTCCCCCGCCATGGCCTCGGCCACGGCCGCAATCTCCGCCGGCGGGGAGCCCCGCTCGAGCCGCGCCCAGCTGCGGAGGACCTCGACCTCCGGCAGGAGGTGAGGGCGCACCCCGGTGTCCAGGTCCGGGTCCTCGAAGTGCCCGCGGGCAAAGGCGGCGAGCGCCGGGACCACCCTTCGGTTGGGGTCGTCAAGGGAGGGAAAGTAGGAGCCCAGGCGCGTCTCGACCCGCCCGAGAAGCGCCCCGTCGGCCGTCACCGCCGCGACGTGGGCCAGGGCGAACAGGGCGTCGAGGGACATCCGACCCGGCGCCGAATCGCTCGAGCTGTCGAGGAGCACCGCGACCCCGCGGGCAGTGTCGCCGACGATGACCAGCTGCTCGCCGAGGCGCAGCTTCACGTCAGTGACCTCCGGGCTGCGGGCGAGGGCGACGTCGAGCAGCTCGACGGACGCGACGTGTCGACCGCTCCGGGCGAGGGAGCGGGAGAGCATGAGGTCGGCCGCCACCCGGTGCGGCTCCTCCGCGAGAACGTCAGCGTTCTCCCGCTCGAACGCGGCGAACGCGCCGTCCGCCACCGTACCTTCCTCGATCCTCAGGCAAAGGTCGCGCAGGGTGTCCCAGAAGCGCTGCCGGGGCAGCGGACCGGCGCCGTCGAGCGGGCCGCCGGCCGGGTTGCCCCAGACGTCGAGGCGCACCGTCTCGGCGCCGACAGCCAGGGTCAACCCGTCGCGCCCGGCGGCGACAACCCGCGACAGGACCCCGCTGGACCCCAGCAGGGTGTAGACGGGGCGCTCGTCGGACGCAAGCCCCTCGAGCCTCTCCTCCCGCAGGGAAAGGAGGTCGTCAGGCGACGAGAGGCTGAGCAGGCCCAACCCGTGCCGCTGGCTCGGTCTCATGATGACCACTGCCGACTGGTAGCCGAGGGGGTTGTTGATGCCGGTGAGCACCAGCTCCGCCGGGGGCTCGCCGTCGAGGTCGGCGGCCGTCACCGTGTGCAGGTGCCCCGCGTTGCGGAGCAGGGTCCAGGGCCCGATCCCCCGGCGCACGTCCCAGAGGCCGAACGCGCACGGGTACCAGGTCGGGTGGTAGACCGTCCACCCTAGCCACGGCCCCGACCCCGGCTCGACCTCGAGCTCGAACAGCTTCCACTGCCCGACCGAGCTGCTCATCCCCGGCCACTGGCCGAGGAACGCTCCACCCTCCCGCTCCACCCGGGTGACCGGCTCCCCGCGTCCGGAGTAAACCCCGAGCGCCACCGTGTCGCTCGCGCCCTCCCCCTCGGGCTGCACCGCGACGGCGACCTCCGGCTCGCGGCCTCCGACGAGGTCGGCAGTCAGCACCGCGCGCGCTCGACCGCCGAGGTCGTTCTCCCACAGCTTCTGGCCGCTCCGGTCGTAGAGGGTGAGAGTCGACCCGTCCACCCGGGCCGACGCTCCGTCGAGATCCGGACCGCGCAGGGCGACCAGCGCCGCCACACCTGCGAGCACCCCCGCACCGGCAAGGACGCCCAGGGCGAGCCGCCGGCGCCCGCGGGGGGAGGCGAGCCCCTTCCGGGCCTCGAACGCCTGCAGGGCCGCCCCCCCGTCGGGCCAGCGGTCTTCCGGGCGGTCCTCGAGCAGGCGGAAGAGGAACCGGCGAAGCCACCGGGGGGTTTCGGCGGGAAGGGCGCCGACGGCGCGCTGCCGCGCGGCGGGGCGGGCGCCGGTCAGCGCCTCCACCAGGGTCAGACCGAGGCCGAACAGGTCCGCCGGGGGACCCGCGACCCCACCGCAGCGCTGCTCAGGGCTCATGTAGGCCGGGGTGCCGAGGGCGGCGTCGGCGGCGGTGAGGTCGCTGGTCTCGTCGAGGGCGCGGACCAGGCCGAGGTCGGCGAGCCTCGCCGACCCGTCGGCGTCGAAGAGAAGGTTGGAGGGCTTGACGTCGCGGTGGACGACGCCATTCTGGTGCAGGAAGGCAAGCGCCTCGAGGGCCCGTCGGGCAAGGGCGACGGTCTCGTCGACGGTCAGCGGTCCCCCGTTGAGGCGCTCCGCCAGGCTGCCGCCGGGGAGGTACTCCATGGCCACACCGGCGCGATCGCCCACCTCGTGCAGGTCGAACACCCGGACCAGCGCGGGGTGCTGCAGGCTCCGCCCCACCCGCACCTCGCGCCGCAGGCGCTCCCGCACCGCCGGCGGCGTGGCCGGGGGCAGGAGCTTGAACGCCACCAGCGCCCCCACCTCGAGGTCCTCGACCAGCCACACCTCCGCCTGGCCGCCGCGGCCGAGCGGCCGCACCGGCCGCCAGCGTGCGGGCAGATCCGGCGCCCCGGTCCCGGGCTCAGGAGCCGCGGACCAGGTGGCGGTCCGAGAGCGGTCGGAGTCGCTCGTCACCCCACCTCCAGCTGGTGGATTCTACGATGGGAGTGCCTCGGGCTGGGCTCGGTGATACTCTAGTGCCAGGACGCCTCGAACGCGACCGTCAGACCGAGAGGAGGTTCTCCGAGATGACCGGGACGAAGCTGAGCACGATGGTGACAACGCTCGCGCTGTTCCTGTGCGCGGCCGCGACCGCGCAGACCCTGCCCGTGGCGGTTCCCGACCAGGCCGCACTCACCGCGGAGGTGGCCTCCCTGACCCAGCGCCTCGCCGAGGCCCAGAAGGCAGAGGCCCAGGGGCAGGTCTCCCGCGCCGACGTGGTGGAGGTGGAGCGCGAGCTCGTGGAGGCTCAGACGCAGCTGGCGCAGGCGGCCGGCGACTCCAAGGCGCTCCCCGACCTCCTCCAGCGCAAGGTGACGCTGGAGGGGGAGGAGGTGAAGCGGCTGGAGGCCCTCCAGGGCTCCGGCGCCATGAGCGGCGCCGCCCTCGCCAAGGCCATCGAGCGGCTGGTGGCTGCGAAGACCGAGCTGGCGGTGAGCCGCGAGGAGCTGCCGGACGTCAAGGCCGACCTCGAGCGCCTGGTCAGCCTGCGGGAGGCCGAGCTCGCCCAGGTCAAGGGGGCCGCGGAGCGCGGCCTGGTGAGCGGGTCGCGGGTCGACAAGGCGGAGGCGCAGCTCGCCGATGCGAAGGCGAAGCTGGAGGAGGCCCTGAAGCCCCCACCGGAGCCCGACGAGGAGGGGCTCGAACCCGACGAGCCCGAGATCCCGAACCTCTGATCAGTCGAGCGGGTCCCTTGCCGGGAAGCCCAGGAACACCGGCTCCGGCGTGAGCCGCACCGCGAACCGCGCCTCGACCCCCGAGCGGATCTCCCTGGCCAGCGCCAGCAGCTCGGCGGTGGTTCCACCGCCGTGGTGCACCAGGGCCAGGGCGTGCCGGGACGACAGCCCCACCGCGCCCCGCCGCAACCCGCGCGGAAAGCCCGCATGCTCGACGAGCCAGGCGGCGGCCAGCTTGACCCACCCCCCCGCGGCCGGGAAGCGTCGCGGCTCCGCGAAACCCAGCGCGACGGCCCGCCCCGAAACCCGGTCCGCCGTCTCCGGCGACACCACCGGGTTGGTGAAGAACGACCCGGCGCTGCGCCGGTTGGGGTCGTCCGGGTCCGCCAGCATGGATTTGCCCCGCCGCAGCGAGAGTACCGTCTCCCGCACCTCGCCGAGGGTCGCGGCCGCCGCCCGGTCCCCCAGCGCCCGCTCCACGTCGTCGTAGCACACGGTCGGCGGCCCGCCGGGCCGCAGCCGGAAGGTCACCGCGAGCACGACGAATCGCTCCGGCTCGGAGCGGAACGAGCTGCTCCGGTAGGAGAACCCGCACTCGTCCGCGCCGAGGGTGGCCTCCCGGAGGCTGGCGCGGTCCAGCACCCGCACCTCCTCCACGACCTCCGCCACCTCCTGACCGTAGGCGCCGACGTTCTGGATCGGGGTCGCGCCGGCGGTGCCCGGGATCCCTGACAGGCACTCCAGCCCGGCCAGGTTCTCGTCCACAGACCGCGCCACCACCCAGTCCCAGGGCTCCCCGGCGGCCACGCTGAGCCGCACCGAACCGCCCCCCGCCTGCACCACCAACCCACGCAGCGCCAGGCGTACCACGAGCCCCGGGAAGCCCGCGTCCGAGACCACCAGGTTGGAGCCGCCGCCCAGCACTGCCACCGGCAGCCCCTGCTCCGCGGCCCAGAGCAGGGCGCCCGCGAGCTCCGGGCGGGTGCGGGCCTCGAAAAACCACCGCGCCGGCCCCCCCAGCTCGAGGGTGGTCAGCGGCGCGAGAGGGAACCACTCCCGCGTCCCGGGTGGCGGTGCGAGCGTCATCGGCGCCAGTCTCCCCCACCACGCGCGGTCACGCAATGGGCAGCTGCGCCCTTCACCTGCCGGGCCGGGAGCCTTCCCGCCCAAGGACTCTCGGGGGGCGGTGTTTCCCACAGATCAGTCGAGCTCCGAGGGACCGAGCGCCCGTCCTCGTCACGCTCGAACGCCGCTGTCAGGCGAGCAGCCGACGGACGCGCCGCGTGAGCTCCCGGACCCAGTGCCAGCGCTCGTCGACCTCCACGCCGACGGTTTCGAACCTCTCCCGCCACCGGGCGTCCACCGAGCCCGCAACCTCGTCCACCACCTCGGTCGCTCGAGCCCGCCCGAGGCCGAAGTACCGCGACAGGGCGAGCACCTGCTCTCGGTCGGGTGCGTCGGCCAGCGCCGCGAAGTCCATCGCGTGCTCGACCCGCTCGCCGATGTCGGGCAGCAGGTCATAGGCAGGTGACAGCGTCCACCGAACGCCGTCGTACAGCAGCGAGAAGTTGCCCTCGTGGTCGTCGGTGTTCCCGATGGCGACGTTGAAGACCATCTGCCGGTAGAGCCGAGCGAGATCGGCCGTCACGTCCGTGGCGACTCGGCGCACCAGCGACGCGGCCTCCGGATAACTGTGGACCCGCCCGTCGCGGCCCGACCCGAGAGCGCGGAGGGACAGGATGTGCTTGCGGCCTCGCCTCGGCAGCAGGTCGAACCGCTCCACCAGCAGGACGTCACGGCCGGCGGCTTGCAGCAGGCGGAAGCTGCAGGCTTCGAGCCCGGCTGCGGCCGCCAGGCTGAGCGACGCCGCCTCGAGCCGTGGCACCGACACGGCGGGCGGGTCGCTCGTGCTCGGGAACTTGGCCAGGTACTCCGCGCCACCGTCGCGAAACAACGCCTTGGGACGGGCGCCACCCACGGACGAGCCGTGGCGGAGCAGGCGGGCAAACCTCGCGTCGTCGACCGGAAGCCCGAGCTCCACCCGTCGCGCCGTGTCGAGCAGGTCCTCGAGATCGGGTGGCGCACCCTCCTCCTCGTCCTCGTGCCAGAAGCTCAGGGCACCCACGGTCGGCGGCCGTGCCACCAGGATCAGCGCCGGCACGTCGTCCTCGCTCAGCCGGTGGCGTCGCGCCAAGAGCCGCCGCCCCCAACGATCGGGCAGCGCCTCGGCGATGACCGTGGGCACCGCCGGCGGCCCTGCCGTCTCGACCTCCAGCGCCGCTAGCGGGAGGTGGATCGGGTCGAAGGGGTAGGCATCGCGGTGGGCCAGGTACTCGGGGCGATAACGGATCGTGCCGCCGCCACGGCTGCGGGTGACGACGTCGTCCATCGCCAGGTCGGCGCCGGGGATGACCTCGCCACCAGGCATCCGGACGTGGACCGTCGCGGTCCTCACCGGCTCTGGCCTCTTCGCGGCGAGGCTCGACGGCGTCGCTTCCGCTCGCGCTCAGCCGCCTCGAAGCGGCTGCCGCGCTCCTCGAGCAACGGCTCGAGCCGGTCCAGGCCGCCGCCGTAGAACTCGAGCGCCCGCAGCCAGGCCGTTACCGGAATGGACGGCTCCCCGGCTTCCATCCGTCGCCACGTGCTCACCGAAACCCCGAGCCGCGACGCCGCCGTCGCCTGCGACTCGTCACGCTCCAGGCGCCAGCATCGCAGCCGTTCCCCGAGACGACGGAGCCATGTCTCTTCGAGGTCCGTAATCGTTCTCACGTGGTCAATCATAACCGATCATCGGCATGATTTGCTCACCTGAGAGCAGTTCGCTTCTCCCGACGCGACCGGCGCCGAGGGGCTCTCGCCGTCTACGGCACGGTCACGTCCCACGCGCCGGTGTTTCCCGACTCGAGGCGGTCGCAGAACAGGACCTCCGCCGCCGGGGTGCCGTCGGCCCGGCTCACCGCCGGCGACCAGGCGCTGAAGCCGCACGCCGGGTTCGTGCTCCGCACCTCGTAGGTGTGGGTCACGAAGTCGCCCGGGTCGTACAGCCACGGGCTAGTCACGTCCGCCACCACCGTGCCGCCGTCCACCCGCAGGTCGTAGCCGGCGGCCTCCGGCGCCGCGTTCCAGGTGATCTCGAGCCCGGTCTGGGCGCAGAGGTCGAAGTCGTAGACCGCGGGCGCACCCGGCGTCGCCGGGGCCACCGCGTCGGCCGCCGACGCGCCGCCGGTCGTGCTGCTGAGCCCGCAGCCGTTGTTGTAGCGGATCGAGTAGGTGTAGGCGGTTCCGTTGACCCCGGTGGGATCCGTGAAGCTGGTGGTGCCGTAGGCGAGCCCGGCCTGGAGCGGGCTGCCGTTGCGGAGCACGTCGTAGGTCCGGGTGCCGGCGCCGCCGTCGCCCCAGTCGCCCGGGTCCTGCGACCAGGTCACCTGGACGCCGTCGTTGGCGCAGCCGTTGAGGTCGACGGCGCCGTTGTTGGCGAGACCCGAGGGGGCCTGGCAGCCGCCCGGCTGGCAGGACTGCACCTTGACGTCGTCGACGTACCACCCCTCCCGGCTGACCGACGAGTCGGAGCCGAGGCGGAAGCGGAACCTCACGGTCTGGCCGGCGTAAGCGTCGACGTCCACGATCGCCTTCTTCCACACGGTGTTGGAGGCGCCGAGGTCGTCGCACCAGCCGTCGAGGCTGCCCAGGCTGCTGACCGGCCCGTCGTAGGGGTCGGTGAGCATCACGGCGTCCGGCAGGTGGCTCCAGCTGGCACCGTCGTTGGTCGAGATCTCCACCAGGCCGCCGTCGTAGCAGCCGGTGCTGCGGTCCTCCATCAGCTGCCAGTTCCAGAACTGGAGGGTGACGGGGCTGGCCGCGCTCGGGAGGACGACCGCCGGGGAGACCAGCCGCTGGTCGCTGGTGGTGGAGGGGTCCACCGCGTGGTAGGAGTGCGTGCTGCTGTAGAAACGTGCGGTCGACAGCGCCCAGGTGTTGCCGGTTCCGCTCGAGGACCAGCCCGAGGCACCCCCCTCGAGGTCGTCGAAGAACTCCACCGAGGCGGTGGTGCCGATGCCGCAGTCCCCGGGCAGGGCCTCGGTGTAGAACGAGAACACCGCCGAGTACGGCCCGTCGCCGCACGCGTTGGAGGCCTGGACCCGCCAGTAGTACTGGGTGTTGGAGGCGAGGTCGGAGCCCGGGGTCGCGGTCGTCTCGGTGGTGGTGGTCGCGAAGGCCACGGCGGCGAAACCGGGGTCGGTCGCCACCTGGATCGTGAAGGTGTCGGCGTCGCTGCCCGACCACTGGAAGGCAGGCCGCAGGGGCTGGTTCACCGCCCCGTTGACCGGCGCGGTCAGGGTCGGCTCGCCGGGCGTCGAAGCCTGCACCACGAGGTCCACGGCGTCGGTCTTGCTGCCGGTGGTGCTGGTGGCCACCACGTCGAAGGTGTAGCTGCCGGCGGCCGCGCCGCTGACGGTCAGGGTGCTGCTGCCGGGGGGCGTCACCGGGTTGGGGGTGAACGTCACGGTGCCGGGGCTGCCGGGGGCAGTCAGGGTGACCGGGTCCGAGAAGCCGGCCACCGAGCCGACGCTGACGGTGTACTCGGCGGGCTGACCGACGCAGGCCGAGACGCTGGCGGGGACCGCCGAGAAGTAGAAGTCGGGCGTGCCGCAGGCGTCGAACTTGAACGAGGCGACCCGGGTCGACCACTGACCCGTGGTCGGGCCGCCGAACTTGCTGGCGAACCAGAAGGTGCAGTCGTCCAGCGGGTCGACGCTGACGGAGGCGTAGTCCCCCCACCGGTTGCTGCCGTTGTTGGCGCTCGCCTCGAACATCGACGCCTCCCCCTGCGGCATGGTCCCGAGGGGGTCCCCGGCCAGCCGGCCGGCATAGCGCAGACCGGGGTAGACGCTCGAGCTGTTCGAGACGCTGTACCCGAGCGCGATGTTGCCGGCGCCGTCCATCGCGATGGCGCCCATCCAGCGGTTGACCCCGTCGCCGAGGGCGTACGTGCCCTCCTGGAAGAGGTTCCAGGACGTGTTGCTGCCCCGCAGCTCGAACCAGCGGACGCCAGCGAGGTTGGAGCCGTCGACGTCGGTCGCCAGGTTGCCCACCATCGCCTCGTGGTCGCCGAAGTTGCGGTAGACGTAGCGGAACATCACCGGCTCGCGGAGCGGGTCGAGGGAGGAGGAGCTCCCCTGGGCGACCCCCGGCTTGCCGATGCAGTAGAAGCTGGTCAGGCCGCACAGGGAGGAGTCGAACTCGGTGACCTGGATCGCCGGGGCGGCGGTGAACGTGGTGTTGGCCGGTGTCGCCCAGTCGACGTCCATGAACCACAGCTGGAGGTAGTCCCCCGGGCCCGAGAACCCGCTGTGGGCCTCGTTGTCGACGTGGCGGATGAAGGGGATCGGGCTGCCGGCCGGGGGCAGCAGCGGGCCGTCGGTGTCGGCCGGGGTCAGGGTCTGGAACGAGAAGCCCGACAGGTCCGGGGCGGTGAAGCGCTGGAACGTCGCGGGCTGCCCGGCCAGCATGGCGGTCCGGTTGAAGGCGTAGGCCGACGGCGAGGATTCGTTGGCGGCCACTCCGTAGGCGTCCCGCCACACCCCCCACTTGTGGTAGTCCGGGAAGCTCGGGGTGGTGAACGCGTACGCGTACCAGCCCCCGCTGACCGGGTCCGCGGTCTGGGACACGTACACGCACAGGGTGTTGCCGCTGGACGCGAACTCCGCCAGCAGCCATCGGTCGGCGAACTGATCGTGGATCACCACCGGGTCGCCGCGGCCGCTGCTGCAGGTGCCGGTACCGGCCCCGATCGCCGACATGGTGGTGGAGGCGAGCTGGACCGGGGTCGGCTCTGACTTGTCGTAGACCCGGATCACCGAGCTGCCGCTGGCGTTGGAGGCGTGGATGTAGTGGCTGGGACCGACGTCCCCCACCGGGTCGGAGGGGTTCAGCCCCTGGTAGCCGAAGCCGGTGAAGTTGCGGCTCGGGGTGGTGAACGCCTCGGTCCAGGACTGGGCGGCCGCGATCTGCAGGTCCATCAGCGGGTCCCGCTGGGGCTCCGGCTCGGGCGGCACGATCGCCGGCGGGTGGAACTCCCGTCGGGGCACCTCGCGGACCGGCATCCCCGGCTGCCACTCGGGCGGCGCCGGCAGGTCGCGCAGGTCGACGTCGACCACGAACGGGGTGACCGGCGCGCTGACCACCACCGGGTCGCTCGCCGGCGACCCGGGCTCGTCCGCGCGGGCCGGCAGACCCACCATGAACGCCAGCGCCAACGCCACGGCCGGCGTCACCATCCCAACCAACCGTCGCACGCTTCCCCTGCTGCTGCTTGCCATCGAAACCCTCCGTTCCCAGTCACATCCCGAGCTCATGCTGCAACCGTCCAACAGCCCCGTCGAGCCGACATTCCCGCCCTCCCGTCAGGGCTGCGAATCAGACCCCTGCGGCGGGACGGCCAGCTGCTCTTCCTGCACCAGGCGCCGCAGCGACACGTCCCCGCGCCGGCTGCGCAGCTCCAGGGGGGTGCCGCCCGGGCCGACCCTGGCGGTGGCGACCTTGTCGGGCTCCTGCTGGTCGTGGTGCGCCACCGTCGTCGAGAAGTCGCTGATCAGCCTGCCGGAGGTGGCCATCGTGACCTCGAGGGCGCAGGCGTCGCTCACCCACGCCTCGATCGAGCCGGTCACGCTCGTGAGCCGTTGCGGCGCCTTCGTCACCTCCGGCAGCAGCGTCGCCGAGATCTCCCCCCGCTCGCTGTGCGCGGTCACCCGGCCCCGGGTCGACCGGACCCGGATCTCGCCGGTGGCGCTCTCGAGGTCGACGTCGGACTCGAGGCCGACGCTCTCCACCAGGCCGCGGTCGGTCTGCGCCCGCACCGCGAGCCCCGAGGGGACGAGCACCACCATGTCCGCCCGGCTCCGGTCCACCCGCGGCCCGCCGGCGGGCGGCCCGGCGGCGGCGGTCCGTGTCACCCGCACCGTGGCGGGGTCAGCCTTCTCGTCCACCTCGAGCACCAGGCGACTCCCGGCCGGGTCCAGCTGCTGCAGGGCGACCGCCACCTCGAGGGTGCGGCCGGGGCCTCCATACCGCAGGCGAAGGTCGCCGTAGGGGTTCGACACCTCGACGACGGCGGCGGAGACGACCTCGCCCCTCCACACCGCCCGCTCCACGGGGTCCTGCGCCGCGGCCGCCGCCTGCGTCGGCGCGGCGGCCTGACCCGCCGCCGGCGACGCGATCCCAAGGACCGCCGACAACGCCACGACCCAGACTGCACCTCGGATGACCTCGCTCACGTCCCGCCCCTCCGCGGCTCGCACTGTACCGCTCTCCCGCCGGCAGGTCGAGTGCCGGCCCCAGCTCGTGACCGCCTGACCGGCCGGGACCCCTGAAGAGACGGCACCCGCGTCTTCGGCACCAAGCCGGAGGTACCATGGGGAGTCAAGTCGAGCTTCACCCGTGGCCGTGTCGTCTCGGGACCGCGGACAGCGTTCGAGAGCGGCTCGCGAGCGAGGGGGTGGACATGAGGGTGACTCCGCACGGCGCGAAGGTGCTGGTCGCGGTGGCAGCGCTGCTGGGCACCACCATGCTGGTCGCGTCCCGGCTGGGAGGCCCCTTCGTGCCCCGCCAGGTCCTCGCCCAGCTCAACGGGAGAATCGCACTCAGCGGCAGGGTGGTCGACCAGGATGGGAATCCTCTCTCCGGGGTGACTATGCGGGTGACCAAGACCGTCTACACGTCGAACCCGGCAGAGTTTACGCGGGACGAGGAGAGCGAAGAGAGCGTGGATGGCATGTTCGAGGTCAGTTGCCGAGAGTGCTCGACCATCAATCTCTCATTCTCCAAACCGGGCTACTACGTCACCTCCATTTCCGAATCGCTCGGGCGCCTCGATGGCGAGCGGGTTGATCACCTGACAATGGAGGACATCAAGGTTGTCCTCGAGGTCAAGCCTCGAGCTGTCCAACTCTTCCATCGTAGCGGCGAGCTGCTGTTCGACAGCACGGGGGTGAAGCAGGTCGTCTCTCTCGGCGGACGCCTGATCGGAAACCTGCCGCTCGGACCGCAGAAGACCCTCTCCTCGCTGGACTCGCCCTATGTCTCCCTGATCTGCAAGACCGAGAGCGATGGCACGCTGGCGCGCCGAACGGTGCCTCGACCGGGCCGGGAAGGGCTGACGATGGTGGCGCCTTCGGGCGCACGCCTCGTGTTTGCGACCGGCGGGGACGGTGTCGTTCTCTACGAGCCACGAACCCACAGCCCAAGCCCCAGCTTGGTCTTTCGCGAGATGCGAGAGGCTCCGCTGGAGGGGTATCGCGGCGAGATCGACTTCGACCAGCTCCCCGGCAATCGACAGACGTACTACTTCTACTGCAGAGTCGGTGGGCTGTACGGAAAAGGCGCCGTCAGCGCCCCCCTGTTCCGCAGCCCCAAGAACCTCGACGAGGCCGTGAGCGCAATCGGCATCCGGCTCAACCCCGACGGCTCCCGTAACGTCACCACCCACTATTGAGCCGCGGCCTCCACGGGCAGCGGCTACCGGCTCTGA